>ERZ780030.571-NODE-571-length-15012-cov-3.922578_pt1 | contig 15012 bp, 16 predicted proteins | sample MGYA00511857_ERZ780030 | MGnify/ENA primary metagenome ERZ780030 (study PRJEB29588, sample SAMEA2162530) | human gut metagenome | biome: human gut; feature: human-associated habitat; material: faeces | place: Denmark | collected 2008/2010 ... | reverse complement strand
GTTATAATATGTTTTATGCTTCTTGCGGGAATCGTAAATATTTTTTGTCATTCGAGGAATGCATTGGTTTTATCGTTAGCTTTATCAATATTTGTAATTTTAACAAAAAAGAAAGCAGAAGAATATAAAATATTATATCGAACTACAGTTTTATGTATACCTTGTATGTCAGTTTTTTCGTTTTCTATGATGTTTTTACTACTAAAAGGAGGAATTTGGAACACAATTGACGCTTTTTTTTCAGGAAGATTTAGATTGGCAATATTTAAAATGAGAAGAATTGGTATTCATCTTATAAATATTATAAGTAATGAATCGTTCATAAACGACAATATTACCTATGTTAATGGAAAAAATCTAAGTACGATTGTTTTGGATAATGGATATTTGTATATAATATTGAGATATGGAATTCTGATTTTATTTGTTTATTTTTTGATTGCTTATCGTTTAGCAAAAACGAATAAACGAAATGTGTGTATATTGGGGACGTTGATGGCTGTTTTTGGGATAAATTTTGTTGATAATGACTTGGTTGACTACTCGTTCCTACCATTTATTCTTTGGGCATTTAATGATTTTAGAACTGACAGCATTTTTGAAAAATTAAAATATAAAATAGAAGGAATATAAAGGACGATAGATAAAAGTATGAAAATAGTTATGGTTGTAATTTCTGTATATAATGGTGCAAAGTATATTGAGCGACAGCTGGAGTCTATTTTCGGGCAGACTGGTGTAAAAGTTCAAGTCTTGGTACGAGATGATTGCAGTAAAGATAATACGTTGGAAGTTGTGCAAAAATATGTACAAAACCATCCGCAAAATAAGATTAAAATCATCAAGGGAGAAAATGTTGGCTTTGCAAAAAGTTTTTGGTTGGGACTTTCAATGAGTGGCGATGCAGACTATTATGCATTTGCAGATCAGGATGATGTTTGGAAACCGAATAAGCTAATTAGGTGTATTGATGTAATGCAGGAAGCAGATCAGATTCCGCAACTGGCGTATTGCAAAATGCAGCGTAGTGATGTTCGACTGAATCGCCTGGATGAACAGGTTGAAATTTTGAAACCGGAACAGTTGACAAAAAAACTTACACTAATTAAAACATATAATTATGGCGCGGCGACGGTTATCAATAAGAGTGCGAAAGAGCTGGTTTGCAGAGTGTGGCCCGAAGTGGACGATTTGCCACATGATATGTGGGTTGGAACATTATGTCATTGGTTTGGTAAAGTATATTATGTAGATGAAGAACTTTATTATTGGATTCGGTATGATACCAGTGTTACAGGAGAGGGAACAAAAGGAACAGGGATTCAATACAGGCTGAAAAAGACGTTGCAAAAGAAGTCGTATCCTAACATCAGCACAGCAATATTAGAGTTTTACAGTGACCTTCTGCAGCCTAATGATCGGGCTTTTTTAAAAAAAGCGAGCGATTACAAAACAGTGTTCTATGATAAAATGTCGCTTTTATTTGATCCGACTTTTAAAAGGCTGACATTCAGTGGAACGTTTGCACTAAAACTTGGGATTTTATTAAATTGGTATTGAGGAAGGGAGAAAGAAATGAAAGAGCAGAAGGTATCAATTGTTGTTCCAGTATATAATGTAGAAAAATATCTGAAGAGATGCGTGGATTCGCTTCTCGGACAAAGCTACCAAAATATTGAAATTCTTTTGGTGGACGATGGATCAAAAGACTCTTCACTTTCCATATGTAAGAAATATGAATTAGAAGATTCACGAATTCGAGTATTTCATAAAGAAAATGAGGGTCTTGGTCTGACGCGGAATTATGGTATTGAAAGAGCCACTGGTGAGTATATCACATTTGTTGATTCGGATGACTATTTAACATTGGATGCGATTGCAGTCATGTTGGAAAGAGCAATTGCGACAGACGCAGATGTGGTAATTGCAAGTCATTACTATAAAAATGAAGAACAGAGAGTTACAGTGTCAGAGCGTATCTACAGTGGAAACGAAATTAAAGAAACACTTATGGTTCATATGATGGGAAATAAAGGTAATAAGTTAGATGCTCTTTCTTATACGGCATGTTGGAAACTATATAAAAAAGAATTGTTTATAAAAAATAATCTTGTTTTTCCGTCTGAGCGAAAACTTATTTGGGAGGATCTTGCTTTTAGCGTAGAAGCGTATCCCTTATGTGAAAAGGTATATATTCTCCATAAACCTGTTTATTATTATTGCTTTAATGAAGAATCCTTAACGCATACATACAAGCCAAACAAGTTGGAACTTGTTATGGAATTGTATCATTATATGGGCGTTAAAATACAGGATTTGAACTTGCCGGGGGAAGCACAATATCGTTTAGATACAAATTTTATTGGACATATTCGTACTTGCATTAAACTTGAAGTATTTTATACAGATAAAAATGGTTTTGGGACGGCAATTCAAAACATCAGAAAGATTTGTTCCCGAAAAGATGTTCAAAGGTTAATAAGAAGTTATCCTAAAACTTCTTTTAACAAGTCACAATATGTTTACAACTTTGCAATGGAGCATATGTTGGTTTATATGGTATATTTTTTGACGTGGCTTCAGAATAAAAAGAAGAGAATTGAGTAAATATTTGAAAATGGAGGATGTGATATGGAAGCTCCTTTAGTTTCTATTCTTATGAGTACCTACAATGAAACACCGAAAGAATTGGATGAGAGTATAAATTCTATTTTACATCAGACGTATTCCAATTTTGAATTCTTAATTATTAATGATAACCCTAATAACTGCGAGTTGGAAGAAACATTGAAAACATATGTAGACAGTCGAATTAGAATTATTCGTAATGAAAAGAATTTAGGGCTTGTAAAAAGTTTAAATGCAGGCTTGAAATTATGTGAAGGTCAATACGTGGCTAGAATGGATGCCGATGATATAAGTCGTCAATCAAGAATACAGGATGAGTTGCTATATTTAAAAAAAAATCATTTAGATATGATTGGTAGTTATATTGAAACGATTGATGAGCACGGAGAAACGATTAAGTCTTTGATGAGATTTCCAGAGAAACATAATCAGATTGCAAAGTTTATGCGATGGGGAAGCTGTAGTTGTCATCCCACGTGGTTTTTAAAGCGTGAAGTTTGTTTAAAATTACATGGGTACCGAAAAACACCACATTGTGAAGATTATGATTTTATGCTACGGGCAATAAATAATGGATATAAAATTGGAAATATACCTAAAGTTGAACTAAGTTATAGAATACGTAAGAGTGGCGTGTCAAAATCACACGAGGCAGAACAATTTCTTCTAAGAGATTATCTTGCTCAAAATATGAAACGGATTGATTTGCTAACGGAAGAGTCCATTACAGAATTTCTTGATTCTGAAAAATTCCATAGGCAGGTTGAGCAGCTTACACGCTATAAAAACGAAAAACAAATAATAAAAAATGGATCAAGTATTAAAAAAATTAAAGCTGCTACACAAATTCCAAAAAATTGTTTTTTTTGGAGAGACATCGTTGAAAAAACAACATTGTTACTAAGAGAGCACACATAATTGAAAGGATGGTATCATTGAAAAGGATTTTGCTTTTAATGCCCTCATTTATGGGATATGAAAAAAGCTTGCAAAATCAGTTGGAGAAAAAATATGAAGTAACATTGCTTAATTGTGACCAATTTGATAAGGCAATTCTTGATGAATATAAAAAGTGTAGTAAATTTCGGTGGATATTGCGAAAAATCTTTTTAATAATTAAGGAACATGATCAAGAGAGAGCTGAAGCTAAGTATTTGATGCAAACGCTTGAAAAGGTGAATGCAGCGAAAAATTACTATTCGGTGGTATTTTGCATTAATGGATCTTTTTTATCTGATAAATTTTATCAGGTAATAAAGGAAAGAAATCCGCAAGCACGTTATATCTATTATGCGTGGGATGATGTGAGAAACTTGATAAAACAATCACATATCAAGCTTTTTGATGAGAAGTTTGCATATAATATTTCCGAGTGTAAAAAATATAATTTCTCGTATTGCCCAATGTTTGTCCAAAATAAAACAGTTGGACATAATTCGGAAGATATATACGACATTCTTTTTATTGGATCGGCACACTCGGATAGACAGAAAATTGCAGATGAATTATATGTAAAGTATGGGAAAAAGTATAGATTATTTATTTATTTATATGATCCAACACATACGAATGGACGGTTTTGTCACGATCAGCCGTTGACATATGAAAAATATATAGAATATATGCGGAAGTCTAAAGCTCTTATAGATGTACCGCAATCCACACAAGAGGGTCCTACTACACGTTCATTTGATGCATTGCTAACAAAGACGAAAGTGATTACGGTAAATTCGTATATAAAGGAATATCCAATTTATTCTGATAACATCTTGATTGTAGACAGGAACAATATAGTGATAGATGATGAATTTATGAATAAGCCATATATCGAAACCGGCTATCAAGCATTGACTATTTTAGAATGGTTGAAAAAATTTAATTTATAAGGAAGAATAAAAATGAGAATTCTAGTTATTAACTGTCATTCGGATAATCGTGGTGATGAAGCTGCTGTTCATGCGATGGTAGATGAAATAAGTGTTGCACATCCGGAAGTTGAAATTATACTAGCCATCCGTGGTGCAGGAACAAAATATCCTAATATGCCGTCCAATGTTAAAATGATTCATCAGTTTATGCCAATTTCTTTTAAAGCTAAAGTTGCACATAGAATTGCTGTGCTGACGGACGGAAAGATATCAATTTCTTTAAATGAGAGGGTATTGATTTCGGAGATTTCCAAATCTGATATTATTTTACATGCACCGGGAGGTCCAAGCATAGGTGATACATACTATAGTGATGAATCAACCTATCTTGCAATTTATGATTTGCTGATTGCAATGCATAAGCCATATATGTTTTATGCTCCGTCTATGGGACCATTTCAGAGAGAAGAACGTAATTCGTGGCGTAAAAAGATCCTGGAACATTCAGAAGCGATTGTGTTAAGAGATCCCATTTCAGAGAAATATGTACGTAGTATTGTTCCAAACAAAAAAGTTTCTTCGACTTTGGATTCGGCATTTCAACATGATGTAAATACTGAACAGAATCAAGAAAAGCTGAATCAATATATAGACTTGAAGAGATTTTTAGAAAAACATGAAAAATGCGTAGGTGTTACTATTACTGATTTACAGTGGCATCCAGTGTATTCAAAGGATCCTGCAATTGCTAAAAACGTTCGTGATATATTTCATGAGTTCTTTTCAAGTATTACAAAGATTGGCTATGGTGTAGTGTTTATTCCTCAATTATACGGAAACGCAAACGATTATGATTTGATGTGTAAATTCTGTTGTGATACAAATGATTATTTTATAGTGACAGCAAATGATGGACGATATGATGCGTATTTTCAACAATATTTGGTAGGTCAGTTGTACGCAGTTATTGGTATGCGATACCATAGTAATATTTTTTCTGCCAAGATGGGGACACCTTTCATTTCGATATCATACGAACAGAAGATGAAAGGATTTATGGAAAAAATGGACTTAGTAGAGTATTGCATTGATCTTCAAAATCTGTCGAAAGATGTTTTGAAAAATCGTTTTGAGTACCTTGTAAAGCAGTATGATGAGTACAAAAAGTTCCTTTGTAATAAACACACCTTTATGAAAACTGAAGCTCATAAAACGACAGATATTTTAGAAACAATATTAGAAAGAGAAGACACAGTGATATGAACAGAACCCAAAACGCAACAAGAAATATGGTGTTTGGAGTCATCTTGAAACTTTACCAAATTTTATTGCCTTTTTTGATGCGAACAGCAATGATTTATCTGATGGGAGTAGAGTATTTAGGATTAAATAGTTTGTTTACATCCGTTTTGCAAGTTTTGAATCTTGCAGAACTTGGAGTAGGTTCGGCAATGGTCTATAGTATGTATAAACCAATTGCTGAGAATGACAAATTAACAATTTGTGCATTGTTGAGGCTGTACAAAAAATATTATTTTTTCGTAGGGCTAATAATTGCTTGTGTTGGTGCATTATTGACCCCTTTGATTCCAAAACTAATAAGCGGGGGTATTCCTGAACAGTTAAATGTTTATATTCTGTATTTGATAAATTTGGCAGCCACGGTAATGACATATTGGATGTTTGCTTATAAGAATTCTTTGCTTCAGGCTTATCAACGAAGTGACATAGCGAGTAAGATAACAATTATAACAACATCGCTTCAATATGCTATACAACTGGTGGTTTTGTGGGTGTTTCATAACTATTATCTTTACATTATTGTTATGCTTTTTACGCAGGCGATGGCGAATGTTATTACTGCAATGGTAGCATCGCGTTTATATTCAGATATGGAACCAAAAGGAAATTTGCCTGATAAAATGGTAAAAACAATCAATCAAAGAATTAAAGACCTGTTTACTGCAAAACTTGGAGCGACGATTGTTAATTCTGCAGATACGATTGTTATTTCGGCATTTCTGGGTTTGACAATTCTGGCCATGTATCAAAACTACTATTTTATTATGTCTTCAGTTATGGGGATTTTGACAGTAGTTTTTAGTTCCTGTTTGGCTGGGGTCGGTAATAGCATGGTAATGGAGAGCGCAGAAAAAAATTATAACGATTTTAGAGTTCTTACATTTTTGACAAATTGGATAGTTACCGTTTGTATGTGTTGCTTTGCAACAATATATCAACCATTTATCGAACTTTGGGTAGGAAAAGATTATATTTTTGATCAAATTGTTGTTGCACTTTTTTGTGTTTATTTTTATCTTGTAACGATGCAACAAGTAAATGGAATGTATAAAGATGCTGCAGGCGTGTGGCATCAGGATAGATTCCGTCCACTTATTGCGGCAATGGTTAATATGTTTTTTAATATTGCATTAGTTCAATATTGGGGCATTTACGCAATATTGCTTTCAACTATCATTAGTTATGTTTTTGTATCAATGCCATGGATGATTAGTAATGTTTTTAAATATGTGTTTCATAGAAGTTTGAAACAATTTGTGAAAGAGTTTGTGATATATTTCTTTGCTGCATGTATTATTGCATTTTTGTGCTGGATCTTGTGCAGAACAACAAGAGGGTTATCTTTGTTGGGGCAGGTTATAATAAATTTAATTCTTTCGGTCGCTTTATCGAATATAGTAATGTTTGCTATATATAGAGAAAACAGTTATTATAATCAGATGGTTGAACTGGTTGATAAGATAACCAAGTATAAAATAACGAAAGTATTAAAAATGATAAAAAAATAACGAAGAGACTTTTCTGCAAAAGTGTATAGTAAAGGGGAAAAGAAATATGTATTCAAGTGAAAGAAATGTACAAATGTTATTGGCACTATTAAAAGCACACAAAATAAAAAAAATGGTATTAAGTCCAGGAAGTGCCAATGCATCCTTTGTAGCAAGTGCACAATATGATGGAGAGTTTGAATTGTACTCATCTGTTGACGAACGATCCGCAGCATATATTGCTTGTGGGTTGGCAGAAGAATCTCAAGAACCTGTTGTGATTTGCTGTACTGGAGCTACGGCATCAAGAAACTATATGCCAGGATTGACGGAGGCATATTATAGAAAGTTACCTATTGTTGCAGTAACGGCAACACGACCAATTGCTTGGCTTGGACAAAATCGTGATCAACTGATTGATAGAACCGTTATACCAAATGACATTGCAGTAAAAAGTGTACATCTTCCAGTCATACTGAATGAGCAAGAAGAATGGGAATGCAATTTGAAGATTAATGATGCCCTGTTGGAACTTTATCGAAACGGAAGAGGACCGGTGCATATTAATTTGACTACATCCTATAGCCTTGATTTTTCCGTAAGTAAACTTCCACAAGAACGTGTTATTCAAAGAATTAATTTTGGGAGGGAGTTACCTAAATTATCTAATGGCAATATTGCAATATTTGTGGGAGCTCATTCGGCGTGGAGTGAAAAATTAAAAGTTGCGGTTGAATCATTTTGTGAACAATATAATGCGTTTGTTTTTTATGATCAAACAAGTAATTACACAGGAAAGTATGGCATTCCTTGTGGACTATTCGATATTGGAGGATTTCCTAATTTAAAGATAGATCTTTTGATCCACTTGGGAAATATATCGGCATCATGGCCATCATCGGCTAGAGAAATATGGAGAGTGAATTCTGATGGTGAGATTCGGGACACATACCAACATCTTACAAAAGTATTTGAAATGCAAGAGGAAGATTTTTTTATGGCGTATTGCGACTATTATCAAATAGGTCAGACTACACAATATGAAAAGTGGCACGCTGTATATAATTTACGAATAGAGGCAATGCAGAACTATGATAATGATATGGCATTTTCTTCTTTGTGGATTGCACAGAACATGCATAAAAATATGCCTAAAAATTCTATTATCCATTTTGGAATTTTGAATTCTCTCCGTTGTTGGAATTGTTTTGAAATTGACCATAGCATTCGAGGTTATTCAAATACGGGGGGCTTTGGAATTGACGGTGGTGTTTCAAGTCTAATAGGTGCATCATTTGTGGATTTTGATAAAATATATTATGGTATATTTGGAGATTTAGCTTTTTTTTATGACATGAATAGCTTGGGAAATAAGCATATTGCATCTAATGTACGTATTCTTGTTGTTAATAATGGATTAGGAGGAGAGTTCAAAAATTCCTTAGGAAATGTTCAGAAAGCAGGCCTTGGAGATTTGGCAAATGAATATATTTCGGCTTATGGGCATTATGGTGAAAAATCGCCAGAACTTTTAAAACATTATGCACAAGATTTGGGATTTCAGTATTTATCCGCGACTGATAAAAAGAGTTTTTTTGTAGCAATGAAAGAGTTTACCGCAATAGAACATAAAGAAAAACCAATGTTTTTTGAAGTGTTTATAGATGAACAGGAGGATGTAAGTGCACTTGATTTGATTCAGAGTTTAGCTGATTTTTCGGAAAGCGAACAAAATGTTATAAAAAAAACAAAAAAAATTGCAAAAAATATTCTTGGACGAAAAGGTGTAAAAATAAGTCAAAAAATTATGCGTAAAAATGATTGAGGTGAAAAATGAGTGTAGGCTTAAAAATTCGAGAGTTAATAGATTATTATTACTCAAAAAAGAATGAAAAAAATATTGTTTCAATTAATATTCCTAAAAATCAAAGCAATTTATTGGAAAATAAAGTTGCTTTGATAGTTGGCGGAACTGGAGGAATCGGAGTGGCGATTGCTGAAGCATTTATTGCGGCTGGTGCAAAGGTTATTGTTTCGGGTACAAAAGAAGAAAAGGTAAAGAATACTGTTGAAAAACTTGGCAATTCTGCAAGAGGTGTACAGATAGATTTGAATAAAGTAACAATGTTTGATAATAAAGTGTCACAGGCTGTCACATTGTTCCAGGAAAACAAAATTGATATTCTTGTGAATTGTGCAGGAGTGCATGGAAATCAAAAGTTTGGAACTGTTTCAGAAACAACATATGATTCAGTTATGAATACGAATCTTAAGGGAATGTTTTTTATGACGCAGTCAGTGAGCAATTATATGAAAAAGAAGAAAATAAAAGGACATATTCTTAATGTTAGTTCAGCAGCAGCTTTAAAACCAGGCTATACACCTTATGAAATATCAAAAAGTGGAGTGCGATCATTTACACTGGGAGCAGCAGCTGAGTTGATACCGTATGGTATAATTGTAAATGCGATTGCGCCAGGACCAGTTGCAACGGCAATGCTTGGACGTAAAGCGGAAGATACATTGTATACTGACTGTATACCGGCCAAGCGATTTGCAACACCTTCAGAAATTGGACAATTAGCAGTAATAATGGTCAGTGATATGTGTAATTTGGTAGTGGGGGATACTTTTTACATTAGTGGAGGGTCTGGAACTACTAAATATTGATAATGTGAAGGGGAACGGAAAAATTGCGAGGTTCTTCATCTAAATGTGGGAAAATATCTCACAAGTATTGAAAAATAAGGAAGAAAAGCTTTTTTAAAACTGAATAATGGGGAAAGGGAAAATTTTAATAAATTGTCTATGTGGTGGTCAGAAAAAGAAGTGGATATTTGGTCATATAATGACTACCCTACAATGTACACGAGAAGACGAGATAGTCCTTTTATGACTCTTCATTTTAATGTGGGGTTAAACAGGCTCTAGTCATTGAAAAATAAGGGCGTATTGATTTTTTATAACTGAATATTTGGAAAAAAGGGTAACTTTAATAAACTGACCATGTGATGGTCAAAAAAGAAAAGAGGATATTTTTGATCAGAACCACCATGAAATACATATAAGAGGACGAGATAGTCCTTTTTTAAGTGAAGTTTTTGGGGTATCAGACTCCTTTCTGTTTGGTCATGACATGGGCAGTTTATTACTGCCGGATGCAGTGATTATTCATCGGTTTCTGGAAATGGAATGCCGTTTTGATGGAGGATTTCTTCCAGCATAGCAGCATGTTCCAAAAGTCTATGGTAATCCTGCCGGAGAGACTGGAATGCTTCGTTGGCTTCCTGGATCGTATATTCAGCAACAGCAAGCTCTGTTTCCAGTTCCTGGATGTAGGATCTGTATGGAAAAGGTTCCTTAGTATTCTAATAGCGAGTGCGGTCGATCATAACGGAGAGTCTCCTTTCTTAGTGCGGTTTCTCTGAAACAGGGATGCCGGATTCGTGACGAACTGCGTGACACCGCAGGTGAGCAGGATCCGTTTGCGGAAGGACTCAAAGTTGTGAAGACCATAGCAGGTACGTTTGAGAACCTTGATCCGGTTGTTGTAGCCCTCACAGACACCATTGGACTTGCCGTATTTCCAGGTGTTCTGGATATATCCCCGCCAGTGCCGGACCATGTTGGCGACGCTGCGGACTTCCGGTACTTCGGAGGAAAAAAGTAGGCATTGAGCCATTCCGTGAGCTGTGTGCGTTGGAAAACAAACATGTCGTTTATATAGTGGAAAGACTGAAGAGCCTGATAGGCTTCATTCAGGTCAGGATAGGTCTTTAACAGCTTATCGCTCTTTTTTTCACGACAGGAGCTTTCTGATCGTACTTGGTGTCGATGCCGGATTGTTTTGTGACAAGCATGCGCATGGAACCTTTCAGCAGCCTGTAGTCGGGATCAGATGGTTCCAGATCATGCTGGATCTGACGGCGGATCTCGCTGACGCAGTCATTCAGATGTTTTATGACATGGAACATATCAATGTAGATGATAGAATGGGGAAAGATCTCCCTTGCAACAGAGACGAAGCCGTTGTGCATGTCACAGCAGTAGAAGCGGACTTTTATCTGATGATTACTAAGGCTGTAATGTGGAGGGATTGCGTCAAGAATTTCGAAGAAATTCTTATAGGGCAAAACGTTGGTTTTGCCCTTGGTCGCATTCGGATTTGGGAAACTGACGGAAGTATTTTTTGAGGTCAGCAGCCCGGATCACAGGAAGGACATCGATTACGGAACGGGCATCACCATCAACGATGTTGGTGTGGTATTTGTCTTTGATCCAGTGTTGTCTGTCACTGTCCCAGACGCCGCTGTCGCCTTTGAACTCATCAATGGCGATAGTTTGTGGAAGCTTGCTTATGGTATCAAAGCTGATCAGGTCGAGGATGGAGTAGACGATGGATTCCGATACGCCGTTTTCTTCTGCCACAGATCTGAGAGACTGCATTTTCGTCAGTGAGAGACAGATGTCGATGTAGAGAAGCTGTGTGATGTGAAGAATCGGATGAAGCCGTTCCGGATGTTGCATGAAAGTACGATGGCAGGACTTGCAGTAGTAGCGTTTTCGCTGCATGTGCAGGTGAGTTGACCTGTGATGGACTGCAGAGTGGTATACAGTACTTTTTTGAGGAGCCAAGCGACGGGGCGACCAGAAAGTTGCGGATGCAATTTCTGGTCTGCCATTTGTAGTATTTGCGACGATAGGAACAAATCGTTGTGAGATAATCACGGCATCAGCAGAGATTATCTCACTGGAGTCCCTGCCGGAATCCTTGATGGTGCAGTCATGAGAGCCGCAGTGGGGACAAATTCGTTCTGATTCAGGGAAGGAGATCCGGAGTTCCTCGTAGTTAGAGCGGTGTACCAGTTTCTTGACGGTTACCTCTGCCGGGAGACCGGCCAAGGAATTTACGATTTTCGTAGCCATTGTTGCTACCTCCTAAGTTTTATTTATTGTCCGTGGGAAGAAAAATATGATGCCATTATAGCATCGAACCGGTGGCAACAGTGGTTTCGCAAGTCGTAAATTTAGGACTTGCTGGGGATGTCCCCAGAAAAGAAAGAAGAACTACAGGAAATGTTGGGGAGTGTAGTAGAAACCCCAAGAAAAAAAGGAGAACCATATATAACAGCATTTTACGGAGGTTTTTATGTATTCAATAACCCCAACAGATATTTCGAATTTTGAATCTTATCTTGTCCAATCGGACAAGAACATCAATACAATTAAAAAGTATGTGCGGGACATTATGAAGTTCCGCACATTTTTATTGGAAAAACAAAGAGAGTTTACCCAGGCGGCGACGGATGAATATTTGCAGAGTCTGATTGATGCCGGTTACGAGATAAGAAGTGTAAATTCTGTCATTGCCGGTATCAAATCTTTCTGTAAATTTCTGGGGCGGACCGATATTTACTGCAAAAGCTTAAAGATTCGCAAAAAGAGTAATCAGGAGAGGCTGCTTCGTTTGACGCCGGAGGAATATAAACGGCTGGTTGATACGGCACTGGAGAGGAAGGATTACCGTATGGTGCAGCTGATTCAGATTTTGGGTGGTACAGAGCTTCGGATCAGTGAACTGGGCAATCTGACTGTAGAGGCGGTACAGAATGGCTTTGTGCCGGTGAGGAGTATGATATTTATTTGCCGGAGCTGTTGCTGCAGGGACTGGAGGAATATATTGCTCATCAGGGACTGCAGACGGGAGTGATCTTTCGGACCTCAAGTGGAAATGTGATTGACCGGGGATACATATGGAGACAGATGAAGTTGTTGGCAGAAAGAGCAGGGGTAGACCAGGAGAAAGTGTATCCACAGAATTTGAAGCGGCAGTTGATCCGACAATACTATACGATATCTTATCCTGACAGTAGTCAGGAATGAGAGTGGGTAAGGGGCGAGAAATCGCCCCTTTTTTGCGAGACTGATACTATCACAGATATATGTTCGCTGGATAAATATGTACTGTTGTTATCATTCCGTCGTTGTGTACACGGCAATTTCATGATAATGCATGCTGTGACGCGGCAATTTTGTGAATGTATTGTAGTTTAAAGGAAAATATGATAATCTTTGTTAAAATGAATATAAATACATCGTGGATATCATTGGCGAAAGGGGCATTGTTTTATTAACTATGATATATTGACTTTAGAAAACAGGATTTATGACTTGCATTCATGGAATGGATTGTTCAAAAGGATTAGATTTAGTATTACATACACCTGGAGGTTCTCCGGCAGCGGCAGAAGCAATTGTTAATTATCTCAGGGCAAAGTTTGGTAATGACATTAGGGTAATTGTTCCACAACTGGCAATGTCTGCTGGAACGATGATTGCTTGCTCAGCAAAGCAAATTATAATGGGAAAGCAGTCCAGTCTTGGTCCCATTGATCCATAATTTAATGGAATACCAGCATATAATATAATGATGGAGTTTGAAGAAGCAAAAAAAGATTTGTTGGATAATCCAAAGAATGCAAATTACTGGGCGATTAAACTTCAACAATATCCAGCTGCTTTTATGAAAACAGCCATTGATGCTATTCAGCTTTCGGGTAAATTGATAGAAGAATGGTTGGGAACGTGTATGTTTGACAAAAATAATTCTGATGATCAAAGGATTATTAAAGAAATAGTTTCAAAATTGAATGAGCATGATGATTCGAAAATTCATGGCAGACATTTAAATGTAGAGTTTTGTAAAAACATTGGATTAAAAGTTTTTATGATGGAGCAGGACGGAGAATTACAGGACAAAATTCTTTCGTTACATCATGCATATATGTTAACTCTGGATGGAACACCATCTATCAAGATTATAGAAAATCAAAATAGAAAATCTGTTATTACTAATATGCAGATTATGGCAAGGTGATTTATATGAAAACGATTGAATTAAACGAAATAGAAAGACTTTATGAGGAGTGTAAGGTAGATGTGACAAGAAGTAGCCCGGTTAATAATTCTTTAAATGCCGGGAGGATGAATAATAAGTTAAATACAGATTATAGTTTTATGAATAGAAATTCCATTTCTGCAATAATGCAAAATATTTCTACACAAAAAAAGTCGTGAGTTTATAGTTGAAGAGAAGTGGAATAGTTGTAATCCGTTTTTTTGCGGAAAGATGCATTTGAGGATGTAAAATTTCCGGAATTAAGCAGGGCGGTAAAGTATTTCAAAGAGACGGAAGGAGGTTTTGGGGAGATGTGTAAAACAGTAGAGGATTATGCAAAGAACTATGCAAAGGATTATGCGGAAGAACGCGAAAAGATAGGACTGGAAAAAGGCCTTGAACGGGGGCGTTCAGAGGAAAGAATGAATGCAATCCGAAAAATGCTTCAAAACGGATTCAACAGGGAAATGATTCTTTCTTTGGATTATTCTGAGACTGAATTGGAAGCTGCCGAGAAAGAGTTGTTAGCGCAAGGGTAAAATATGCCATTATTTTATTCAATTTTCACATTTTTCCATTTGACGAATCCGTATATTCTGCTATAATATTTCTTTGTATATCAGACGATAAAATATATGAGAGGGTAGGAAATAATCATTTCCTATCCTTATTTTATGGATACTAAAAACTTCAACGGACATAGGATAGACATAAGAGGAAGTGATAGAGATGCGAAAGAGGATGTTAAATAGATTTAAGGGAATATATGACAAAGGCAGGATATTTGCAGGAGCGGCAGGAGTGGGTTTTGTGGGAAAATGGGTTTTTT
>ERZ780030.570-NODE-570-length-15028-cov-3.163160_pt1 | contig 15028 bp, 13 predicted proteins | sample MGYA00511857_ERZ780030 | MGnify/ENA primary metagenome ERZ780030 (study PRJEB29588, sample SAMEA2162530) | human gut metagenome | biome: human gut; feature: human-associated habitat; material: faeces | place: Denmark | collected 2008/2010 ... | reverse complement strand
CAGCAGGTAAAACTTGCAAAAGAAGCTGGAATATTTGGGTTTTGTTATTGGCATTATTGGTTTGGGAATGGAAAACAATTGTTAGAATATCCAATTAATGAAGTCGTAAAAACAGGAAAACCTGATTTCCCTTTTTGTTTAGGTTGGGCAAATGATTCATGGTTATCTAAGTCTTGGAATACACAGCATAAATCTCAGGGAAAGATATTGATAGAGCAACAATATCCGGGAGATGATGATATTATAAATCATTTTAAGACTATAATTCCTATTATCTCAGATAAGCGATATATAAAAATTGATAATCGACCATTATTTGTAATATATCGTCCCTTGCTGATTCCTGATTTTCCTAATTTTAAAAGCTTATGGAATAAATTGATTAAGGAATCAGGCATTGCCGATTCTTTTTTCTTTGTAGCGTATTCTATAGATGAAAAAGAAAATAGCAGATTGCTAAATGATGGTTTTGATGCGATCAATATGTTGCGTTTAGGAGCTTATCGGTTTGATTCTAAGTGTATTAGGGAAAATGCGTTTAAGTTGTTTAGATACAAAACATTTCACTATCCCTTAAGATTGAAATACTCAAAGATGATTAAACATCTCATAAAAAAAGAGGTGGATAGTGCGGAAAATATTTTCCCTTCTATTCTTCCCAATTGGGATCATACTCCAAGGAGTGGCAAACGTGGTGTCGTTTTTGAGGGATCTACTCCAAAGCTTTTTATGAAGCATGCAGAAATGGTGATAGATGCTGTTAAGTCTAAGCCCAGTTCAAAACAAATTATATTTTTGAAATCATGGAATGAATGGGGAGAAGGTAATTACATGGAACCCGATTTGCAAAATGGCAAAGAATATATTTGGGCTTTGAAGAAAGCGATAGATAAATCAATAAATCAAGAGTAAGGTCTGTAAATACTCAAATTATTTTTTAACGTGTCTTATAGAAAAGATATACTCCGCAGGGTACTAGTTCTTAATTAATAAAATAATTCAATGTAACCTAAAGGGAAATGTGGAGCTTGGTAGTCACATGTGAATGTATATATTATATGAAAATATTCCATTGTATCAATACTTTAGATAAAAGTGCGGGGGGGCCATCAAGGAGTTTACCTACGCTCTGTTGCGGTTTGCAGAATGATGAATTTAAAAATGTAATAGTTGCTTATAATTCATTATCTCCGAATACAAATTTGTTAGATGAAAATGCTATTGAGGTTAGATTGGTAAGGCCAGAAGTAAAGTTCATTGATAAAATTAATTGTAGTAATTATGTAGCTTCGATAGATTCTTGTACAAATTTAGTTCAATTGCATAATTTGTGGACATTAGAATTGCATAATGTAGCAAAATTGTGTCAAAGAAAAAACATTCCTTATATATGGAGCCCCAGAGGTGCGCTTGAACCGTGGTCATTATCTCAAAAAGCCTTAAAAAAGAAAATAGCTTTATTTTTTTATCAAAGGTATGACTTAGAAAAAGCTGTATGTATACATGCAACGGCTGATATGGAAGCTCAGCATATAAGATCATTGGGCTTTAATAATCCTATTGCTGTTATTCCAAATAGTATTGAAATAAATAATTATCCTTTAAAAAAATGGAATATTGGAGAACGAGATAAAAAAAGACTTTTGTTTTTGTCAAGACTCCATCCTAAAAAAGGGCTGTTAATATTGTTTGAGGCATGGAAGAAGTTACCTGAGAATATTAGAAGTCAGTGGGAATTGGTAATAGCAGGTGAAGGGGATGCGGAATATACTTTTGAAAACATAAAAAAGATTATTCAAACAGAATATAGTGGTTTGCAAATAGAATTGGTAGGACCGCAATATGGAAAAGATAAAATCGATATACTCCATAGTGCCGATTTATTTATTCTTCCGACATATAGTGAAAATTTTGGTATGGCAATAGCTGAAGCTATGTGTTGTGGAATTCCAGTTGTCACAACTACTGGAACACCGTGGGGTGTTTTGAAGGAAAAAGATATTGGCTGGTGGATTACTCCATCTGTTGATAGTATATTCTCTGTGCTACAAGAAGCACTTTCTTTGCCATTGGAACTTTTGGAGCAAAAAGGTACTCTTTCTAGAGATATCATCTTGAAAACATATTCAAGTGAAATTGTCACAGGTCAATTTCGAAAATTGTATAATTGGATTTTAGATCGTTCTATAGTTACCCCAGATTTTATATATAATAAATGATATGAATATAGCAGTAGTTGGAACCGGTTATGTTGGCCTTGTATCGGGCACATGTTTTGCAGAACTTGGCGCAAATGTGATATGTGTAGATGTAGATGTTGAAAAAATTGAAAATTTGAATCGTGGAAATATTCCTATTTATGAGCCCAATATAGAGAGTATGGTGCTTCGTAATATAAAGGCAGGACGTTTGCGCTTTACTACAGATTTGGCTTCTGTTTTAGATAGTGTAACAATTGTGTTTAGTGCCGTAGGTACTCCTCCTGATGAGGACGGTAGTGCGGATCTCCGTTATGTATTGGAGGTAGCAAAGACAATAGGTCAAAACATGAATCAGTATTTGGTTGTAGTGACTAAAAGTACGGTTCCGGTTGGTACAGCTGAAAAGGTGAAAGCGACTATCCAAACAGAGTTGAATAAGCGTGGCGTAAATATAGAGTTTGATGTGGCGTCCAATCCTGAATTTTTGAAAGAAGGTAATGCAATTGATGACTTTATGAAACCGGATAGGGTAGTAATAGGGGTAGAGTCGGAACGTGCAAAAGAGGTGATGACACGGCTCTATAAACCTATGTTGCTGAATAATTTCCGAGTGATTTTTATGGATATACCTTCAGCGGAGATGACGAAATATGCAGCGAATTCTATGCTTGCTACTCGCATTAGTTTTATGAATGATATTGCGAATCTTTGCGAACTATTGGGGGCTGATGTAAATATGGTGCGTAAAGGAATTGGTTCGGATAGTCGTATCGGCAGTAAGTTTCTTTATTCAGGATGTGGCTATGGTGGCTCTTGCTTCCCAAAAGATGTAAAAGCTTTGATTAAAACGGCATCAATAAATGGTTATACAATGCGTGTACTGAATGCCGTAGAAGAAGTTAATGAGCATCAGAAGAATATTCTTTTTGAAAAATTCAATAAACATTTTCGTGGAAACATAAAAGGCCGAAAGGTCGCGATTTGGGGACTTGCTTTTAAACCTGAAACAGATGATATGCGTGAAGCACCTGCTCTTGTTCTGATTGATAGCTTGTTAAAGGCTGGTTGTAAAATTTGTGCTTATGATCCTGTAGCAATGAATGAGTGTAAACGTAGAATCGGTAATGTAATCTCTTACGGAAATAATATGTATGATACGGTAATAGATGCTGATGCTATTTTTCATGTAACAGAGTGGAAAGAATTTCGTATGCCAAGTTGGGCTATTATAAAGAGAGCTATGAAAGAAAATCCGGTATTGATTGATGGTAGGAATGTTTTTAGTTCATCTGATTTGGAAGGTCTAATATATCTGACAATAGGGCAGTAAATATATCATTTTAAATAACTAGTAGATAAATTAAAAATATAATTTTTATGTCTGTATTTCAAAACAAAACTCTTTTGATTACCGGTGGGACAGGCTCTTTCGGTAATGCTGTCTTACGTCGTTTCTTAGATTCTGATATCAAGGAGATTCGTATCTTTTCTCGTGATGAAAAGAAACAGGATGACATGCGTCATGCATTGCAAAATCCTAAGGTGAAGTATTATATTGGCAATGTGCGTGACAAATCCTCTGTGGATGTTGCTATGAATGGTGTGGACTATGTATTCAGTGCTGCCGCTTTGAAACAAGTGCCTTCTTGTGAATTTTTTCCGGTAGAAGCTGTTAGGACCAATATTATGGGTACTGAAAATGTTTTGAATTCGGCTATAGAACATGGTGTGCAAAGTGTAGTTGTCCTCTCTACCGATAAGGCTGCTTACCCGATTAATGCTATGGGAATGAGTAAAGCTTTAATGGAGAAAGTTGCAATAGCCAAAGGACGTGAGTTGGGGGAAGGTGCCCAAACTACGATCTGTTGTACTCGCTATGGTAATGTGATGGCCAGCCGTGGCTCTGTGATACCTTTGTGGGTGGAACAGATGATGGAAGGTAAATCTATTACTATCACTGATCCCAATATGACACGTTTTATGATGACATTGGATGATGCGGTTGATTTGGTAATATATGCTTTTACTCATGCCCATAATGGTGATCTGTTTGTACAGAAAGCTCCTTCTGCTACATTGGAAACGTTGGCGCAAGCATTGAAAGAAACATATGCTAAAGTTGACGGAAAGTATCTTGATACGGAAGTGAAGGTGATAGGTACCCGCCATGGCGAGAAATTGTATGAAACTTTAGTAACTCGTGAAGAAATGGTTCGCGCTATCGATATGGGGGATTATTATCGTATACCTTGTGACACTCGTGATTTGAATTATGATAAGTATTTCACCAAGGGTAATGAAGAGGTTTCCAAAGTAGAGGATTATCATAGTCATAACACTCACCGCTTGGATGTGGAAGGTATGAAGGAACTGTTGTTGAGACTCCGTTTTGTCCGTGAAGATATGGGGCTTGAGGCAAAGGCTAAGGCTCGTGAAATCAGAAGTGAATAATAAATATAATTATAGCTATGTTGAAAGTAATGACAATTGTTGGTACCCGACCTGAGATTATAAAGCTGAGCCGGGTAATGGCCGAACTGGACAAATATACGGAACATGTAATTGTCCACACTGGTCAAAATTATGACTATGAGTTGAATGAGATATTTTTTCAAGAGCTTCATATCCGTAAACCGGATTATTTTCTAAATGCTGCGGGTAGGAATGCAGCGGAAACGATAGCCAACGTAATTCGTAAGTCTGATGAGTTGATGGAGGAAGTGAGACCGGATGCTGTACTGTTGTATGGTGATACTAATAGCTGTATTTCTGTAATTTCGGCAAAGCGTAAAAAGATTCCAATCTTCCACATGGAGGCTGGAAATCGTTGCTTTGACCAAAGAGTTCCAGAAGAAATCAACCGAAAAATAGTGGATCATCTGAGTGACATCAATATGCCTTTATCTGAACATGCTCGCAAATATCTTCTGGCTGAAGGGTTGCGTCCGGAAACTGTAATAAAGACTGGTTCTCCAATGACAGAAGTTCTTTTATATCATAGAGATGAAATTGAAAAAAATACTGTTCTGGAGAAGGAAGGTTTGAAAAAGGGAGAGTATTTTATTGTCAGCACTCATCGTGAGGAGAATGTAGATTCGGAAGATAATTTCTCTGATTTGCTTGTTTCTTTAAACGCTATTGTTGAGAAGTATCATAAGAAAGTGATTGTATCTACTCATCCTCGTACCCGAAAGAAACTGGAATCTATTGGTTTTGTAAATTCAAATCCAATGATTGAGTTTATGAAACCCTTTGGATTTATGGAATATATCAAGCTTCAGCAAAATGCTTTTTGTGTGATTTCGGATAGTGGTACGATCACAGAAGAATCTTCTATCCTCCATTTTCCAGCGATAACAATTCGTCAAGCTCATGAACGTCCTGAAGGTATGGATGAAGGTACATTGATAATGACAGGACTAAATAGTAACCGCATTTTGGATTCAATAGATGTAGTTACGTCTCAATATGCAGAGAGTGCAGATGCTATTCATTCTATCCCGGACTATGCGGCAAACAATGTTTCTAAGAAAGTAGTCCGTATCATTCTTTCCTATACAGATTATGTTAACCGTACAGTATGGCATAAGACATTCTAAACCTACATTTGAATATTAGATGAAAAAAGTTTTATTGTTCGGCGCCACGGGTATGGCCGGACATGTAATCTATTACTATCTTCGAAGCACGGGAAAATATGATATCTCCAATGTGGTTTATCGTACTCCGCTGACAGAAGACAGTATAGTTGTGGATGTGACAAATCGTGATGCGGTCGCTGATGTGGTTCATAGAGTGGATCCGGAAATCATAATCAATTGCATCGGCATTCTTATCAAAGGCTCCAAAGAGCATCCTGATAATGCTATTTTGATAAATGCTTATTTTCCACATTTATTAAAAAGATTGTCAGATGAAGTTGGAGCCAAGTTAATTCATATAAGTACGGATTGTGTCTTTTCGGGAAAGAAGGGAAATTATACAGAAGATGATTTTCGGGACGCTGATGATGTGTATGGTCGTAGTAAGGCTTTGGGGGAAATTATCAACAATAAAGATTTGACGATCCGTACTTCTATTATTGGCCCTGAACTAAAGGATAATGGTGAGGGATTGTTTCATTGGTTTATGCATCAGAGTGGCAAGATTTGTGGATTCAGGACGGCTGTATGGGGTGGCGTGACTACTTTGGAGTTGGCAAAAGCCATTGATTATGCTTTAGATAGTGGAACTACTGGATTGGTTCATTTAAGTAATGGCATTGGTATTTCAAAATATGACTTGCTGTGTATGTTTGAAGAAATTTGGCAAAAACAGAATGTTGAGATCACATCCTGCGATGCGAATGGAGTAGATAAATCTATAAAAAAATCTCTCCGTTTTGATTATGAAGTTCCAAGCTATCATTATATGTTAGAAGAACAAGCTATCTGGATGAAAAAATATATTGATTTGTATACTTCTTATTAAATGGCTTAATGAAGAAAAGGCTTTGGATTGTTTCTGAATTTTATTATCCGGTAGTTACATCTACTGGTTTCTATATGACCGAGATTTCTGAATATTTGGTTTCGAAAGGTATGGATATACATGTAATCTGTACCGGAGCCAAATATAATGAAATTGAGAATTATCATCCCAAAAAGTTTGAAATACATAATGGAGTACATATTCATCGTGTGTTGATGGCAGAAATAAATAAAAATAACTTTGTAAAACGTGCGTTTCGACTTTTTCTTTCAAGTATATTTCTTGCTTTTAAAATTTTGAAGAATGTAAAGCGAGGAGAGGAACTATTGGTGGTTACAAATCCTGCTTTTCTGCTGGCATTGATTCCTGTGATATCATTTTTTAAGGGGATTCACTATAAACTTTTAGTACATGACATCTTTCCAGAAAATCTGGTAGCAATCAAAAAGATAAATATATTTTCTTTAGGATATAAAATTCTAAAATGATTTTTGATAAATCATATGTCAATGCTGATCTCTGCATTTCCATTGGTAGAGATATGACAGAAGTTATCAAAAGAAAAACTAAAGGAAAGACAAAAGTAGAACTGATACCTAATTGGGCGGATAATAAAGAGGTTTTTCCTTTACGTAAGGAAGATACTCGTTTGTATAATCAATTGGAAATTTCTGGCTTTATATTTCAGTTTGCAGGAAATTTAGGATATGCACAAGGCTTGGAACGGGCATAAAAATGCCCGCCACGATTACTTGGCAGGTTTCCCTGCTGCACGATAAAAAATGGTTCGACATCACAAAGGTACAATAAAAAATAAAGTAGCAATGTAAATCGGGGAGGAAAATACATCTGTTCTCTGATTAACTTTATTAATGATGCGAATCAGAAGTTGAAATTCACATGAATAATACCGAAATAAAGGATCGATGAATAAAACTGATCTTCGGAAAGGTATGACTGCGAAAAAAACGCTGCTCTGTTCTGAAACTTTAGAGAATCAATGTATTATAGTCTCTCTGAAAATCTTTATCTTTGCGGACAGTTTGAAAACAGAAGTGAATAATAATTGATACAATAACTTAAAACAACCAGAATCAAATGAAGCAGGATATGATTGTTATCCTTGACTTGGGTAGTCATGAGAATACGGTATTGGCTCGCGCCATCCGTGCGTTAGGTGTATATAGTGAGATCTATCCTCATGATATAACCGTTGAAGAACTGAAAAAGTTGTCCAATGTAAAGGGCATTATTATCAATGGTGGACCGTGTAACATAGTAGATGGCGTTGCCATCGATGTGAATCCTTCTATCTACGAGGCGGAGATCCCCGTAATGGCTGCCGGTCATGACAAAGCGACTTGTGCGGTGAAACTGCCACAGTTTACTGATGATATTGAAGCTATCAAAGCAGCTGTTAAGCCTTTCGTTTTCGAAACTTGCAAGGCCGAAGCTAATTGGAACATGACCAACTTCGTGAATGACCAGATTGAATTGGTACGTCGCCAGGTGGGTGACAGAAAAGTATTGCTGGCCCTTTCCGGTGGTGTTGATAGTTCCGTAGTGGCAGCTCTGTTGCTGAAAGCAATTGGCAACAATCTGGTATGCGTGCATGTAAATCACGGTCTGATGCGTAAAGGCGAATCCGAAGATGTAGTAGAAATGTTCGGTAATCAGCTGAAGGCGAATTTGATCTATGTAGATGTTACCGACCGCTTCCTTACTAAACTGGAAGGTGTGGAAGATCCCGAACAGAAACGAAAGATTATCGGCGGAGAGTTTATCCGCGTATTCGAAGAAGAAGCGCGTAAACTGGACGGTATCGACTTCTTAGGCCAGGGAACTATCTACCCTGATATTGTGGAAAGCGGAACGAAAACGGCCAAGATGGTGAAGTCTCACCACAACGTAGGCGGTCTGCCGGAAGATCTTCAGTTCGAACTTGTGGAACCGTTGCGTCAGCTTTTCAAAGACGAAGTACGTGCATGTGGTCTTGAACTGGGCTTGCCTTATGAAATGGTTTATCGTCAACCCTTCCCCGGTCCCGGTCTGGGCGTGCGTTGTCTGGGTGCTATCACACGCGATCGTTTGGAAGCTGTGCGCGAGTCCGATGCTATCCTGCGTGAAGAGTTTCAACTTGCCGGACTGGATAAGAAAGTGTGGCAATATTTCACCGTGGTACCCGACTTCAAGTCAGTGGGTGTGCGCGACAATGCCCGTTCTTTCGAATGGCCGGTTATCATCCGTGCTGTCAATACGATTGACGCGATGACCGCTACCATCGAACAGGTAGAATGGCCTGTCCTGATGAAAATTACGGATCGTATCCTGAAAGAAGTAAAACATGTGAATCGTGTTTGCTACGATATGTCTCCGAAGCCTAACGCTACTATCGAATGGGAATAAAAGACTTTTTGCTAAATAGCTAGCGCATTAAGTCCTTTCGGATACTTCATTTAAAGATACTTTCCGTATCTTTGCTGTCACTCTTGCAAAAGGTGGCATCTTTTGCTGTAAAAGATGCCATCTTTTGTGTTATAAGATGCCACCTTTTGCTACAAAAGATGCCATCTTTTGCATGGAAGGAATAAAGGAGAGATGTCAAAGGTAGTAATTAAAAACACGTAAAGACTATGGGAATGATTTACTTGGTAAGAAAGAAGCTCTTCCAGACTAAGGAAGGTGCAAAACAACTGTATTATGCCGTGCAACGTACACTGCAACCCAGAGGTGGGGTGACCGAAGACATACTGGCAAAACGAATCGCTCACCGGACGGGCAGGAGCGAAGGTGATGTAAAAGGAATATTGGCCGACCTGCCTCACTTCATAGAAGAGGCCTTGAAGAATGCAGAGTCGGTATCCATCAAAGGACTGGGCTCTTTCCATATTGCGATAACCAGCGAGGGCTTTGAACACCCCGAAGACGTGATGCCGGGAACCGTGCGCATTTCGCGCGTTTACTTCACCGCTGACCGCGGCTTGACCAAGGAATTAAGCAGGGAAATGAGATTTTTCCGCTATCCGCTGAGCAAATACTTCCCGGCAAGTATGTTGAGCAAGAAAGTTGTGGAAGCGGAAAAGAAGGCGGAACTGCAAGGAGAATTTCCGGAAGAAGAGATAACTGAGAACCCCTAAAGAATACCCCTTCCACACTCTATTCCCTATGAATAAAGGGTTGCAGAAGTGTGGAAGGGGAAATAGTACAGGTACACAGTGAGGTTATACCCCCATACATTCCCGATAAAAATCGAACATTGCGTAAATGGTATCTTTGTCGGCAGTCTGGTTGAGGCAGATGTCTCCGACTTCTTTCAATAGAGTGAAGTTGATGGCGCCGGCAGTGTTCTTCTTGTCATGCTTCATCAACTCATAAAGTTGGTCGTACTGTTTGCAATTGAAGGCAAAGCCACCGTAGTTCTCTTTGATGAACTGAATGGTCTGGCGCATTTTCTCTTTCGGAAAACCTACCTTTATATAAGAAAGGTATAGCTCGCAAACAATTCCCCAAGCAACAGCATAACCATGTAATACGGGGCGACCTTCGGCAAGAGCCAGACTTTCGAAGGCATGACCTACGGTATGTCCCAGGTTCAGCGCCTTGCGGATGCCGTGTTCCAGCGGATCTTGTTCCACGATATCCTCTTTTACTTGTACGGAACGGCCCACCATTGATTTCAGTGCAACGTAATCTATCTTGTCCGTATCGAAAGCCAATAACTCGGCAAGGTGCTCCGGGGTACTGATAAGACCGTGCTTCAACATCTCGGCGTACCCGGAGAAGAAGTTGTGGGCATCGAGGCTGCGCAGGAACTCCGTTTCAAGAAGTACACTGGCGGCGGGTGCGAAAACACCGATTTCGTTCTTCAACCCGTTGAAGTTGATACCCGTTTTGCCTCCTACGGAAGCATCCACCATGGCCAGCAGGGTGGTGGGGATATTGATATAGGCAATGCCCCGCTTGAAGGTAGAAGCGGCGAAACCACCTAGGTCGGTCACCATGCCGCCACCCAGGTTAATCAGTAATGAATGGCGTGTAGCTCCCTGTTCGCTCAGAGCTTGCCAAACGGAAGCCAGGGTTTCCAGATTCTTGTGTACATCTTCGGCACCGATAATAATTTCGGTAGCCTCTTTCAGTGCCGGAATGTCATTGAGTTGCGGCAGACAGAGGCGGTGGGTATGCTCGTCGGTCAATATGAAGAGCTTGTCATGGGGACAATTCCCGATGGCGTTTGTCAGACTGCTTTCCAGTTTCTCGCAAAGGATTACTTCTTGTTTACTCATCTGATTAATTACAAATTATAAATTACTGATTGTGGATTCTAAATTATGAAAGAGATGGATACCTTCTTTGTTAATTGTGGTACAAAGATAGCTCTTTTGGCAATAAAACGTTATCTTTGCCCATCGATTTTTGATGGGCTGGCATGATGCTTCTGCCATCTGCCCCCCACAATCTATAATTTATAATTAGTAATTCGTAATTCGTAATTTTAAAATGAGAGCATTACTACCGGTTTATTGTCGTCTATTAGGATATTTTGTGATAGCTTTGGCACTGTTTCTTCCGTTCCTGATGCTGATGCTGGGGAAAATGACGGATTCCAACCTCTTGTTTTATAAAGAATGCTCTAAGTTGCTGATGATGCTTGGCGCATTGATGATTCTGTTTGCCTATACCAAGAACGAGAATAAGGAAACTGAGAAGGTCCGTAATACGGCTACACGTAATGCTATGTTCCTGACTATATTATTCATCTTTGGCGGTATGCTTTATCGCCTGGCGAAGGGAGACATCATGAGCGTGGATACTTCCTCTTTTCTGATCTTTCTGATACTGAATGTTCTTTGCCTGGAATTTGGTATAAAGAAAGCGGCAGTTGATAGGTTGTTTAAGCGAGATCGTCGATAATTAGAACATTTTATTTAAACCTCATTAAACTTTTCCATTGAAAGCTTGTCAAATGAAACAGTATAAAAACAGACATTTTGTTTCATAAAAAACAGGCGCATGAAAAAAGTAATCATCGGAACAGTGTTATTGTTGACAACCGCACTTTCCGCTTTCTCACAGACTAAGAACATTACCGTAGCGGGGCGTGTCATCGAGGATGACACGAAAGAGCCCGCAGTACAAGCCACAGTACAGTTACTTTCGTTACCGGACAGTGCATTTGCGGCGGGTATCGCCACTACAGCACAGGGATATTTCACCCTGCCCAAAGTGCAGGCCGGGAAATATGTATTGAAAGTTTCCTATATCGGCTTCCAACCTACAGTGCTTCCTTTGCAACTGTCGGCTCAAAATCCCAATAAGAATGTAGGTACGCTGGCTCTGAAGACAGATGCCGTGATGCTGGCAGAAGCGGTGATTACCGCAGAAGCTCCGCAGGTACAGGTAGTGGAAGATACGTTAATGTACAATTCCAGTGCTTATCGCACACCGGAAGGGGCCATGCTGGAAGAGCTGGTGAAGAAACTCCCCGGTGCCGAAATTGATGATGACGGTAACGTGAAAATCAATGGTAAGGAGTTGAAAAAGATCATGGTAGATGGAAAGGAATTCTTTGGTGGAGACGTGAAAACGGGCTTGAAGAACTTGCCGGTGGAGATGATCGATAAGTTGAAGACGTATGACAAGCAGTCGGACCTGGCACGTATCACGGGTATTGATGACGGTGAGGAAGAAACCGTACTTGACTTGACGGTGAAGAAAGGTATGAACCGTGGATGGTTTGGTAATGCGGATGCAGCCGTGGGTACTGAAGACCGCTACGCAGCCCGTTTAAATGTAAATCATTTTGTGGATAAGACACAGGTAACCGTTATTGGTTCTACCAATAACGTGAACAACCAGGGCTTTTCAGGTGGTGGAGGTGGTCCCCGCTGGCGTCGTAACAATGGTTTGAACGCGCCTAAAGAATTGGGTATCAGTTTTGCCACAGAGAATAAGAAGATAGAACTGGGAGGAAGTGCCCAATATAATTATAATGACGCTGATATCTCTAATATCAACTCGTCCGAGCGCTTCTTGCAGAATGGTAATTCATATTCCAACTCCAACTCAGTCAACCGGAACAAGAATTCTACATTCAGAGCCGATTTCCGTATGGAGTGGAAGCCGGATTCAATGACGAATATCATTTTTCGCCCGAACTTCTCTTATGGTAAGACGGATAATGCTTCGAGCTCATTGTCGGGAACCTTTAATGCTGACCCGTTCAGTTTGGTTGCTAACCCGAATGATTATCTCGATTTTGATGCAATAAGTAGCGTAGACCCGTTGAAAGACATACGTGTAAATGCTACAAACAGCGGTACGCTTTCCGACAGCAAGAGCATTTCGACAGATGCGACTTTGCAGATTAACCGTAAGCTGAATGATAAAGGACGTAACATTACATTCCGCGGACGCTTCGGTTACGGTGATAATGACAATAATCAGTATACGGAATCTACGACACGTTATTATCAGATTCCTACGAACCCGGACTCTACTTTGGTTCGTAATCAGTATATCACTACTCCGACCAATAACTATAATTATAGTGCACAAATTACGTATAGCGAACCGATTGCACGGGCCACTTTCCTGCAATTCAGCTATCAGTTCCAGTATAAATACAGCGAGAGTGACAAGACGACTTATGATTTGTATCAGATCAATCCGGAGTGGGGAATTGGCGAGCCGTTGCCTACCGGTTACGAGAACCATGCAGTGGATAGCTTAGGTAAATATGCCGAATATAGATACTATAATCATGATGCATCCGTATCGCTGCGTTTCATTCGTGAAAAGTATCAGTTGAGTGCAGGTATGTCTTTCCAACCACAGAGTTCCAAGCTTTCTTATAAGAAAGGAAATTATATGATTGATACGACGCGTTCCGTGTTCAATTTTGCTCCGAATGTCGATTTCCGTTATCGCTTCTCCAAGGTAAGCCAGTTGCGCTTTAACTATCGCGGACGTACCGGTCAGCCGAGTATGGAGAATCTGTTGCCGATTGTGGACAACTCCAATCCGTTGAATATCCGTGTCGGTAACCCGGGCTTGAAGCCTTCTTTCACGCACTCTATGCGTTTGTTCTACAATACGTATAATGGAGAACTTCAACGGGGTATCATGACGCATGCCAGCTTCTCGGCTACGCAGAACAGCATCAGTAACAGTACCGAATACAATGAACAGACCGGTGGACGAACCACGACGCCGAAAAATATTAATGGTAATTGGAGTGCTTTCGGTATGTTTGGATTCAATACGGCACTGAAGAATAAGAAGTATACCATCAATTCATTCTCTAATATTAATTATCAGAATAATGTGGCGTATCTGTACAATCAGGAAACTAAAGTTGATGATAAGAATACGACAACGGGCTTGACGCTGAGTGAACGTTTGAACGGTGCCTACCGCAATGATTGGTTCGAATTCGGGTTGAATGGCTCTATCTCTTACACTGCCGAGCGTAACAAACTGCGTCCGGACAATAACCAGGAACCTTATACTTTCTCTTATGGTGCCAATACCCAGTTGATGGCTCCTTGGAACATGACTTTCACTACCAATATCGCCAATCAGAGCCGTCGTGGTTATACGGATTCAAGTATGAACCGTAATGAGCTGATCTGGAATGCACAACTCTCGCAGACTTTCCTGAAAGGTGCGGCAACGATAAGTTTTGAAATGTACGATATCCTGAAACAACAAAGTAACATTAGCCGTTCATTGACGGCAGATGGTCGTTCGGTTTCGGAGTACAATGGTGTTAACAGCTACTGTATGGTGCACTTTATCTATCGCCTGAATATCTTTGGTAACAAGGCTGCCCGTGAGAAGATGGGTAGAGGTGGATTTGGTGGCCCTGGTGGTCCTGGCGGTCATGGCGGACCTGGTGGACGTCCCGGTGGATTTGGCGGACGCCGTTTTTAAAGTAAACTGACCAGTTATTATTATAAGTTTCCCCTTCCATTCGCTTTCGCTGAAAAGAGATGGAAGGGGATTCTGTTATTTAGCGTTTCCCTGCGTTGAAGCAAAAGCCTACATGAAATTCTATTCCTATGTTGTGGGGGGAAACAAGTGTCTGGTCTTCTTGGAAGGAATATTTGAAGAGATCTTTGGGAAACTCCTTATCAATGGGAAGAAGGCCGTATTCGGCACCGATACCGGCAAAAAGACATTTGTACTTGAAGTCTACTCCAAGACTTAAACCGATGTCAAGGCATTTCAAACCTTCGTTTTTATCGAATGTCTTATGCGTTGCTTCACCATTTACCAATGTAGCGCCATTACCTTCACTGGGCGTGATAAAGTCATCAACATCAAGTCTTTCCTTAGTGGCAAGCACCCAGTTCAAT
>ERZ780030.569-NODE-569-length-15057-cov-3.709705_pt1 | contig 15057 bp, 6 predicted proteins | sample MGYA00511857_ERZ780030 | MGnify/ENA primary metagenome ERZ780030 (study PRJEB29588, sample SAMEA2162530) | human gut metagenome | biome: human gut; feature: human-associated habitat; material: faeces | place: Denmark | collected 2008/2010 ... | reverse complement strand
GATTGGCTGTCTGGGATAGATAGCCTTTTTTTATGTTGATATGTTTACTTTATCCTGTCTCTATACAATTTTCCATCGTAATCCTTATATTTAATGTTGCTGTAGATGCAGACCAACATATTGCTATATTCCAAAATCGTGGTATTGGATTCTTGAGATAAATTTGTAGCTAAGATGCCACTACCTAGTATTCCCGGATTACAGATAATCGTATCTTTCCTTATTGAATTCATTATTAGCTCAACGCAAGTATATTCTTTAATATCTTCTTCTTTGAGTCTGTTTATGATATATTGGTTGATGTGCATTTTGTCATCTTCAGTCATAAAACCATACCATAACAAGCACTTTATGAAACTGGGCTATTTCTTTTAAAGAAAGTTTTTCTTGCAAATCGGGACATCGTTTCATTAATGACTGGTAACGTTGTTCGGGACTATCGCAATAGAAGCCTAATAAGCGTTGGTATATCTCGGCAAACATGGTTTCGGCTATCTGTCTGCCTAATCGTTGGGTATCCATGTCTGTTTCCCAAAATTGATTAAGTCGGTTTAAGCTAAGAAGATAAACTTCACATTCAGTAGTAGCCTGTATATTGACCGTAGAAGTTGCCTGTTTTATAAAAGAAGGATAGTCACAGACGAAATCGTTGACGAAGCTATAACCAACAATCCATTCATTGGCGTCTGCATCTATGTGTGATAAGCGGAACATGCCGGACATGATGAAACCTATCTGATTTGTTTTTTCATTTTGCTGTACCAGATATTCATTCTTCTTGAATTTAGTAAGTACCCCTTCTTCCAGAAATAATTTTTCGAGCCTGGAAATATTGGGGTGACTGTCTTTTATATTAAATTTGTCCATAGCTATTGTATTAGTACATATGACAAAGGTACAAAGATTGCAGAAAAAATCATCTATTAATCGAAAAGTGCTGAAATATGGAGGATTAATATGTTTTTAATTCAATATTAATTCTGTTTCGGCTTACTTTTTAATGCTACCCCGTTTACTTTGCAAACAGGAAAACAAATATGTCTAATACCTAATTAATAGTATTCTTAAATGAAACGAAATGCAATTTTATTAAGCTTGCTGACGGCTTTGTTCTTGCTACCGGGAAAGGCAGTGGGGCAAACCACATCGAGCGATGGTAAATTGGTGTATAATTTCCCGTTTGCACCAAGTGAGGGTCTTGTAAATAGGACAGCAAAGGAGTATAGGAAAGAAGTTTGCCTGAATGGTTACTGGGACTTCCAACCTGTGGCTTTGCCGGGTAGTTACGTGCAAGGTAAGGGGATAGCACCGGAACTGCCGTTACCTAAAGAAGGGGCTTGGAGCAAAAACCGCATAAAAATACCTTCTCCCTGGAATATTAATTCTTTTGCCAACCGAGATGTGGAAGGTCCCGATCATCGCAATTACCCGTCTTATCCGAAAGAATGGGAGCAAGTGAAAATGGCATGGATGAAGAAAACTATAACGATCCTGCTGACTGGGATGGTCAACAGATAAAACTTTATTTTGAGGCTGTATCCGGATATACTGAAATCTATATTAATAAGGAGAAGGTGGGAGAGAATTTTGATATTTTCCTTCCGTTCAGTGTAGATATTACGGATAAAGTGAATGCAGGTGAGACAGCTGAAGTATGGGTGGGAGTTCGCAGCCAGTCTTTGTTTGAAAACAATTCTACGATTGGTCGCCGCATTGTTCCTGCCGGTTCTATGTGGGGATATCATATTGCCGGTATCTGGCAGGATGTATATTTGCTGGCATTGCCCAAAGTGCATGTGGAAGATGTATATGTGAAACCGTTGGTTTCAAAGAATATGCTTGAACTGGAAGTGACTGTGCAGAATAATACGGAAAAGAAGGCTGACTTACAGATTCAAGGTAAAATCAATGAGTGGGTGAATCTGGCAGGAACAGATATAAACTCGGCTCCTGTACCAGCATGGGAACTTGGTCAGGAAGCTTTGAAAGTAGCTCCTGTAAAGGTGGCTATTCCCGCTAATGCTTCGAGCAAAGTTGTATTGCAGGTTCCGGTATCCGGTGAGTTGAATTACTGGACTCCTGAACAGCCGAATCTTTATGCCGTATTGCTTTCATTGCAGGCTAAGAAAGAAACCCTTGATATGAAATATGAGCGTTTCGGATGGCGTGAATGGACATTGCAAGGTACTACACAGTATTTGAACGGTAAGCCTTATCAGTTAAGAGGTGATTCCTGGCACTTTATGGGTATTCCGCAAATGACGCGCAGATATGCGTGGGCATGGTTCACTGCTATTAAGGGAATGAATGCCAATGCAGTCCGTCCTCATGCACAGATTTATCCTCGTTTCTATATGGATGTAGCTGATGAAATGGGTATCTGCGTATTGAATGAAACTGCTAACTGGGCGAGTGATGGGGGGCCGAAACTGGATTCCGAGCTCTTTTGGGAGGCATCTAAAGAGCACCTGAAACGTTTTGTACTCAGAGACCGTAACTATGCTTCTGTTTTTGGCTGGAGTATCAGTAATGAGAATAAACCGGTGATTCTGCATGTTTACAACCGGCCTGAACTTATGCCTCAGCAGAAGAAAGCCTGGGAAGACTGGAGGGATATTGTTCGTGCAAATGACCCGACTCGCCCGTGGATTTCTGCCGATGGAGAAGATGATGGAGATGGCATCTTGCCGGTTACAGTAGGTCACTATGGTGACATGAACTCAATGAAACATTGGGTTGGAATAGGTAAACCTTGGGGAATCGGTGAACATAGTATGGCATACTATGGTACACCCGAGCAGGTTGCTAAGTATAATGGTGAAAGAGCTTACGAATCGCAGTTGGGACGTATGGAAGGATTAGCTAATGAATGTTATCATCTACTTGCTAACCAACGTAATATGGGGGCTTCTTATAGTACGGTTTTCAATATGGCATGGTATGCCTTGAAACCACTGCCGTTGGGTAAAAAGGACATGACTACACAGCCGGATATAAGTAAGGACGGTGTCTTCTTCACAGAATATAAGGAAGGTGTTCCGGGAGTACAACCGGAACGTGTAGGTCCCTACTGTACTACATTCAATCCTGGATATGATCCAAGTCTGCCTTTGTATGATCCGTGGCCTATGTATGATGCTATGCGTGCAGCCAATGCACCGGGGCATCCTGGTTGGTCTGCTTATGCCAATATTGACATGAAACAATATGAAGCGCCAGCCGCTACTCCGGCAGAGAAATATAAAGAAGTCGTTTTCATTGGAGGAGATGACAGTAAGCTGAAGAATATTCTGGATGCGAAAGGAGTGAAATTTGCGACTAAAGTTACTGTTCCTGCACGGATGCTTTATATTGTGGATGGTACTTATACTTTGTCTGCTGCTGAAAAGAAGAGTATGTTGGCTAATATAGCTAAAGGTGCTGATGTTTGGATTTGGGGATTGACGCCTCAGACTGTGAATGTGTACAATGAGATTCTGCCTCTTCCGGTGGCTCTGGATAACCTTAAACGTTCTTCTTTCCTGCCAGTTCAGAAATCATGGATACGTGGCTTGAACAATTCAGATTTCTATTTCTGTGAACTTCAAAGAGCTGATGCTTCAGAGTACTCGCTGACAGGCGCTTTAGTGGAAGAAGGAGAGGTATTGCTGAATGCTTGTAAAACTGATTGGAGAGCTTGGAATAAACGTCCGGAGGAACTTAAAACAGCCAGTACGGTACGGAGTGAGTACGAATGTACAGCAGCTACTCCTGTATTTGTGAAATATCAGAAAGATGCTTCCTGCTTCTATATCAGTACTTTGAAAGAGTTTACAAACTCAGAAAAAGGTTATAATACGTTAGGGGTAATTCTGAAGAATGCCGGTATTGACTGTAATGAGATTGAGGTGAAATCAAACGAAGTTTTCTTCTTGCGTGATAATCAGCTGATATTCCCGGTTGCTACAAAGGACAAGTTAGTGAAAAAGGCAGATGGATGGGCTTTGGATATTTATGTGTTCAGTCCGCGTCCTTTAGATGATTTGCTGATTGAGCCGAATATGCCGAAACTTACGTTAGTGGTGAAAGCTAAAGAATGCCAGCTTGCCATTAATGATAAAGCATACGCTGCTGCTTCACAAAACAGACACGAGGCTACTTATAAAGAACTGCCTTTGTTGCAAGGTTGGAATAAGATAAGCATAAAGATAGGAGAAAGAGATAAAAATGAATTCAGTGGTAACTTTAGGTGTGATAACAGAAATGAATTCCTTTCTTCTCTGAAAGTAATGTTTATCAATCCCGAAGCAAAATAAAAAATAGGTTTATCTCGCCTCTAAGGTATCTGGGCTGTACTTGATTCGTACGGCTCAGATACGGCTTTGATACGGACCGGGTCTGTTATTTGAGGTGAACTGAAAAAGGTAAATGGATTAAGGGAAAAAACAAAGTTTTTGAATAGGTGTTTTTCAATAGGTTCAGTTATACACTCTGGTATTATGCAAATAATTAGCATAATACCGGAGTGATTATAACTGAAATTACTTTTGTATAGAGAATAGAATCGTTTTTGATGATTTTGTCGAATGCCGGTTACTTTTTATTGATCTTATTACTAATTTTATCTTTTTTTTATACCTTTGTCATGTCTTCTTGAACTAGAAATATGAAAAACTGTTGCAGATATATATTGCTTGTACTCTTCCTGTTAACAGGGGCTGATTTATTTGCCTCTGTATATAACGGGGGACTCTATTTTAAGTCTCATTCCGCTCCCAGTGTTGATAGGACTTCTCTTACTCTGAATGATGACAAACCTTTCGACGTTAGTAATGAGTTTACCATTTCTTTTCAGATGTGGGTGCGAAACAATGAACCCGACTTTGGATCAATATTGCATTTATATACGAATACAAACCAATTAGTACGTTTTTCATTTGTTGCGGGAGGGCGTAGACATTATCCGGCATTGGTATTTAATGAAGGAATGGTCACTGTTGACAGTCCCATTGAAAGAGAGAAATGGATACCTGTTTTCCTGCGAATGGATATGAATAATAATTCCATCGCTGTGAATTACAATGGAAAGGATACGACTATAATGGTACCTTTAAGTGGTTCAACGCATGTAAGAGCATTGTTTGGACATGCTCCTGAATATCTGGCAGATGTAGCACCTGTGAATATAAAGGATGTAAAAGTGTCGCAGGACGGTGAACAAACTTGTGAATGGAAGCTGTGGAAACACAATAATGATATTTGCTTTGACGAAATGAAAGGAGCGATAGCACGTGCTGAATCTCCTTATTGGCTGATCGATGATCATATAGAGTGGAAACAAGTTTATAAGGGCAATATATCAGGAAGATTGGATGTCGCCTTTAACGCACAGGATGCTTTGTTCTATCTGGTAAAACCGGAAACGGTGGAAGTACTGGATGAAAATGGAACTTTGGTAGATGAAATAGGAGTGCAGGGAGGATATCCTGCGATGGAATTTACGGATCATTTGATTTATGATACATTGAGTAGTAGACTGTTGTCTTATTCATTATCCCAAAAGTGCGTTTCTTTCTTTTCTTTTGATACCAAAAGATGGAGTCTCGTGGAACGTAATAAAGAAGAACCTAATTATTATAATCATGCCCGTACTTTTAATTCTGCCGATTCATCATTTTACTTTTTTGGCGGATATGGTTTCTACAGATATCAGAATGATTTGTTTCGTATGAATCCTGCTACGGGTGAATTGGAAAAGATTAATTATGCCCCTTTGCTTAGCCCTCGTTATTCATCTGCCATAACTGTGGTGGGGGATGAACTCTACATATTGGGTGGCAGAGGGAATAAATACGGTAAACAAGAATTGGTTTCCCATTTCTACCCGGAACTTTGTGCCATTGATTTGAAGAAGAATAAATCACGTATAGTATGGAAGAAGCAGCAGACAGATGTTTATATGTTAATGGCTTCGTCTATGTATTTCGAGCCTTCGGATAGTTCTTTTTATGCAGTCGCATTGAAGGATGGCGGAGTTCTATGGAAAGTTTCTATGAAAGATACGGTTTGGACGGAAGTTTCTAAACCAATTCGTAATGCGGTAATTCATCAGGATTGTGATTTTAGTTTTTATTCTTCACCTTCTCATCAGAAACTATTCTTGGTAATGGATAAGATATTGACAGATCGTACGCATGATGTGTCTATCTATTCTATCAATACTCCGCTGATGAGTGAATCTGATATTATGCAGGTTGAGGAAGAAGTTGTAGCCGATTCTTTTGCATGGTATTGGATTGTTATTGGAGTACTGGCGTTATTAGGTCTTGGATATGTTATATATTTCAGGTTGTCCCGGAATAAGGCTGTAAAATCTCTGTCAGAGAATGTTCCGACTGTTATAAGAGACATGCCGGAGGGGAATAAAAAAACAGAAAATAAAGAAACTGAATTAGAAGGTGAAAATAGACTTGTGACTAAGCCCATTGAGAATTATTTCGACCGTAGTCGTTCGGCAATATCTTTGCTTGGGACATTTAATGTGAGAGATAAGGAAGGAAATGATATTACTTCTAATTTTACTCCTCGCCTGAAAAGTCTTTTGGTTTTATTGATTCTTTATACGAAAAAGAATGAAAAAGGTATTTTGACGCGGAAGATGACAGAAATGCTCTGGTCGGACAAGGATGAGATTGCTGCCAGAAATAATCGGAATGTAACATTACGCAAATTGCGTGTATTGTTGGAAGAGGTGGGTGATGTAGAAGTGATAAGTGACGGTGGATTCTTGAAAATACGTTGGAATGAAAGTGTATTTTGTGATTATTGTACTGCGCTTCATTGTATGGACCTATTACAGAAAAACGGAGCTCAGAAAGATGAAGTACTTTTGAATCAGATATTGGAATTGTTGCTATATGGTCCGTTACTTTCCAATACGATTGTTGACTGGTTGGATGAATTTAAGGATGCCTATTCAAGTCTTTCCATTGATTTGCTTAGAAATCTTCTGGATATTGAATATCGGAAAAGTGATCGTGAAATGGTTCTTCGTATTACTGATATTATGTTCCTGCATGATCCTTTAAATGAGGAAGCCTTGGCAGCTAAGTGCTCGGTCTTGTTTCTGGAAGGAAAAAAAGGTATTGCTAAAAGTGTTTATGACCGTTTCTGTAAAGAGTACCGTGAATCTCTTGGAGAAGATTATAAGATACCACTCTCCAAATTATGCGAATAATCTCAATCTATTTATAATTAAGCGTTTAATTGAAAAAATTAAGCGCTTTTTTAATGCTCAATTAAGTCTGTTTTCCATGCTTTATTAATCTGTCCGGAGTACTTTTGTGGCAAGAGTTATTAACTAGAAACTCTAATTATTTATGAGAAAACTTTATGCTACATTCCTGATTAGCGCATGCACATTGGTATCACTGCCTTGCGATGCACAGGCTGAATGGAAAAACGATTTCTCCAATCAGGGAGAAACATTAAAAACAGTGGGAAGAGGAGTCTGTGGTGTTACCGACGGGGTGTTTCGTTCGGTAGATGCTTATTCTTGCTTTGGAAATCCCGAGTGGAAAAACTATACGATGTCTTTTAAGGCTCGTGCACCTAAAGATGCCGATCAGGTACAAATATGGGCTGGTTTCCGTGCTTATAACCGTTTCGACCGATATGTACTGGGACTTAAAGGTGGATTGCAGGATGACATCTATCTGATGCGTCTGGGATATATGGGAACAGATGAGTTCCTGGGGGTACGTCCGCTTGGGTTTCATCCGGTACCGGGAGAATGGTATAATATAAAGGTGGAAGTATGTGGAAGCCGTATCCGTGTTTTCCTGAATAATGAGAAAGAACCTCGCATAGATGTGACGGATAAAAATGGTAACCTGGCTCCTTCAGGTCAGGTAACTTTAGGTGGTGGCTGGATAGAAACGGAATTTGATGATCTTGTTGTTACTCCTATGAGAGAGGATGCCTTGAAAGATGTAAAGGTGGTAGAATATCGTAAAATAATAACTCCTCAGGAGAAAGAGAATAAGCGTCAACAGGAGCGTGCCAATTATAGGACTGTTAAGGTAAATGAGCTAGTGGATAGCCGAACGGATGTATCTTTGGATGGCACTTGGCTTTTTATGCCCGAATATCAATTGGATGATAAGGATAAAGCGATTTCTGTAGCTACGGATGATAAGAACTGGCATGTGATGTCTGTTCCAAATTTTTGGAATCCTATCCGTATCTGGTTACATGGAGAGACAATGCCTTCGCCCACAGGACCTCAACCCAAAGGTGTCTCGGATACTTATTATCAGCAGGAAACCGAGCGTTGTGAAGGATATACATTTGATTATAGAAAAACTAAAGCAGCTTGGTACAGACAATGGGTAGAATTGCCTGCAAATGTTGAGGGTAAAAATATGGCGTTGACTTTTGATGCTGTTTCAAAGGTTGCGGAGATTTATATTAATGGAGAACTTGCCGGTTCACATATCGGTATGTTTGGTGAAATACAGGTTGATGGAAGTAAACTGTTGAAGTCCGGTAAAAATCTGGTTGTGGTGAAAGTGGTCAGTAAAACAGATGGCAGTGCTTCCGAATCTGGTAGTGCTGCAATTGATTTCTTCTATTCTTCTGTTCGTGAGAGTGAAAAGGAAGATGGGAAAGTATCAGCGAAGAGTAATCTTTTGAAAGATATAGCCCATGGTTTTTATGGTGACGAGCCTGCCGGTATTTGGCAACCAGTGAAACTGACGATTACCAGCCCGTTGAAGGTGGAAAATGTATTTATTAAACCGAGTTTGGACGGAGCTACGTTTGATTTGACAGTGAAAAATCATGGTACTAAAAAGAATCAATTTAATCTCTATACTGATATTGTAGATAAAGAAACAGGTTCGGTACTTTATAGTAAGCTTTCTCTGCAAAAACTGGTGTTGAATGCTGACGAAGAAAAGATGTTCACTTATAACATAAATGGGTTGAAACCCCGTCTTTGGACTCCTCAGCATCCTAATTTGTATGATTTTCGTTTCCGTTTGGTTGCTGCAAAAGGTCACGAATTGGATTGCCTGACGGAGACTTCCGGTTTCCGCACTTTTGAAGTGAAAGAAGGTTTGTTTTTTCTGAACGGAAATCGTTATTGGTTGCGTGGTGGTAATCATATTCCGTTTGCTCTTGCCCCGAATGACTTGAACCTGGCTAATACTTTCATGCAATTGATGAAGACTGGTAACATAGATGTCACTCGTACCCATACTACTCCGTGGAATAAACTCTGGATGGGAGCAGCTGATAAGAATGGTATCGGTGTTAGTTTTGAAGGCACCTGGCCTTGGTTGATGATACACTCTACTCCCTTGCCTGATGCAAAACTGATAGAGATGTGGAAAGAAGAATTTCTTAGTTTGCTAAAAAAATATCGTAATCATCCTTCACTACTCTTCTGGACTGTGAATAATGAGATGAAGTTCTACGACAATGACAATGATTTGGAACGTGCCAAAGAAAAGTACCGTGTGATTTCGGATGTAGTGAAAGAAATGCGTCGCATTGATCCTACACGTCCTATTTGTTTTGATTCTAACTATCAGGCAAAAGGTAAGAAAGAAAAGTATGGTGCGGACTTTATGAATACTATAGATGATGGTGACATTGATGATATGCACGCTTACTATAACTGGTATGATTATTCACTTTTCCGTTTCTTCAACGGAGAATTTCAGAAAAGGTTTAAGATGGTTGATCGTCCGCTTATCAGTCAGGAAATGTCAACCGGATATCCGAATAATGAAACCGGACATCCTACGCGTTCTTATCAATTGATTCATCAGAACCCACAATCACTGATTGGATATGAATGTTATGATTTCTCTAATCCACAATCATTCCTTAATGTACAGGCATTTATTACTGGGGAATTGGCTGAGGCGCTTCGCCGTTCCAATGACCAAGCCTCAGGTATCATGCATTTTGCATTGTTGACATGGTTCCGGCAAGTATACGATTATCAAAAGATAGAGCCGTATCCTACATATTATGCATTGAAACGTGCTTTGCAACCAATATTGGTCAGTGCAGAATTGTGGGGACGCAATCTTTATGGTGGTGAGAAATTGCCGACACGTATTTATGTCGTAAACGATCGTGAGGATGGTACAGATCTGAAATCCACTTTATTGAGATGGGAGATACAGGATGAAACAGGAAAGAAATTAGTTTGGGGGGATGAAGAGCTTCCGGCTGTGAAGCATTATGGGCGATGCTATATTGAACCTAATATTCAGTTACCCGCTAAGTTGCCTTCAAATAAGGTAAATGCAAAGCTGGTTTTGAAGTTGACAGAAAATGGCCTGCCGGTTTCTGAAAATGAATATAATCTGTTATTAGCTGACAAAAAATGGAATATCGGTCAGATAGCGGGAAACAAGAAGATTGTATTGTTGGATAACGATGGTACAAAAGCAGTTTTTGATTTCTTGAGGATTAATTACCAGACTGTATCATCTGTAAGAGAAGCTGTTAATTCTAAACAAAAGGCTGATCTTTGTGTCATTTCCGGTTTGACGAACTGTACAAATGAAGAAAAAGAACTTCTTCGCGACTATCAGGCAAAAGGTGGTAAGCTTCTTTTGTTGAATAGTAAAGAAGCAGCTAAGATCATTTATCCCGAACATATTACCGGTTGGATTATGCCGACGGAAGGCGATATCGTTAATATGGAGCGTAATGATGCCCCTGTCTTTGATGGCATTGGTGTGTTAGAGTTGCGCTATTTTAATAATAATAAACGTGAGATTCCTACCGCTTGTAATGCTACTCTTCATGTGAATCGTAATGAAAATCTGACTGAGTTGGCCGGTCAGATGAAAATTCATGCTTACATTGATGGTGGTGCTCCGGAAGATCGGATAAATCGGATCAATTCAATGAGAGGTTTTACACTGATTCAGATTAAAGATGGAAGAGGAATTGCCACTGTTTCAACCATGTGTACCGAAAAAGCAGAGACAGATCCGATTGCTGGGAAACTGCTTGTTAATATGATTAATGATCTTATGAAATAATTAATAGGAAAAAGCAGTTAATCTGAAAATTAACTGCTTTTTAATACCCAATTAAGAGTTATTTCAGCTTTTTATTAATCTTGTGGAAATACCTTTGCTTTTAACAAAACGCGCGATTGAGAATTTTAATACAATAACAACCTTTAATATGAATACTTATGAGTCCATGAAAACCGCTAAAACAAATCTCAGAGAAATAAGAGTTTATTTTAACCTTTATTTAATACACTAATTATTATGAACTTTTTATTAGAACAACAAGTAAAAATCGGTAGAATAATTAGCCAGTTAATTTGGATAATTCTGCCTCTGGTATCACTTAGTTTTATCCTGCAAGCGTGTGATGAAAATAAGTTTCCAGTAAATCCAGTACCGGATCAATTTGAGTTTATCCCACCCAGTGATGTCAATATGTTGACAGCTAAAGGAGGAGATGGACAGGTAACATTGACATGGGATGCAGCTGTAGAAAACACGTTGAAAGCTGTCCATGTAACTAATAAGAATACCGGTGAAGAGAAAGTATTACCCGGTACTGCAAGTGAAATCACCTTTACAGGATTGACTAACTATGAAAAATACACTTTTCAGGTAAAAACAGAAAGTTTGAAAGAACAGTTGTCATATGGTGTTACGATCAATGCTAAGCCCTTTGCACATGATAACGTGAAGCCCGGTAAAGTAATCAACTTGGTTGGATATAAATTAGGTGAAAGTATAGCTTTTGCTGTATGGGAAAGTCCTGAAGATATCGATATCGAGAAGTTCGTTGTCACACTGGGCAATGAGTCGGTTACAGTGGATGGAGAATCTACTTTCGCAACTATAAATGGTAACATTAATATGCCATTGAAGGTGTGTGCGGTAGATTATTCCGGGAATACTTCCGATGCTACCGAAACCATGGCAGATGCTGCTGTAGTGACTATTGACGGATTTGATAATGGTGAAACGGAGACAGTTCTGATACATAAGGATCCTATCATTTCGGCAATTGACGGGTATGTCATTACATATTTCAACCAGGAATATAAGAGTAGCACTTCACCACTTCCTGAAGTTTATACGCAGACTATGCCGGTGGATAACGATCAGAAACTTTGGTTGGATGATGCTAAAACGAAAGGTTCATGGCTTGAACCTGTGAAAGTAACTTTGTTGTCTAAGGGAAAGGAGATTTCTACTTATGAATATCTTACTTACAATAATATTCCCGGAACGTTGATGCTGACTCATGCAACAGTTCTTAATGAAGAAGGAGTCAATGTTAAGCGTAACAATGACGGTAAGAGTTTCAATAGTAATCTTGGAAACTTTGAGAATAAAGGTTCTCTTCCTATCTATGGATTGTATGATGTTAATGTGTACGAGGATGGTGATTATGAAACTGTCATGTGGTTCTCTGCCAATGGTACTAAAACTTATACAATAACGATTGATGACGGACCTGGAATTGAAGGTCGGACTGCTGAAGGCTCTTCCGGATGGGATAATTATATAGAGGCTCCTGGCCCTGTTCTTTCTCTTACCAAGGGAAAACATCAGATGAAAGTCGAATTTCCATCGGGTGGTCATAATTTTAAGAAACTTGTCTTTAGGAAAATAGAGAAATAAACTATGAAAACACTATCATATATAAAAGGAAATTTACTGCGGCTTACGTGGATATGTGTATTGCTGCTTTCTACCGCTTTTACTCAGGCGCAGATGAAAGGTGTTCAAGGTTTGGTGGTGGACGAAACCAACCAACCATTGCCAGGTGCAACTGTATATACTGCTGATAAAAAATCTGTCAGTATCACGGATGTGGATGGTTTGTTCAAACTGGATAATGTGACTCCTGGAGATACATTGGTTGTTTCTTATGTGAGTTATAAGACCTTTAAGCAGGTTATTAAGAAGTCGGATAACTTTTTTAGAGTTACATTGTTACCGGATGAAGCAATGTTGGATGAGGTAGTCATCGTAGGATATGGACAACAGAAAAAAGCGTCTGTGGTAGGCGCAATCGCACAGGTTTCTACCAAGGAGCTTTCGCAGAGCCCTGTATCTAATGTGTCAAATGCACTGGCCGGAAGACTTCCGGGTATGATTACCGTGCAACGTTCCGGTGAACCGGGTAGCGATATGGCGAATATGTATATCCGTGGTATCAGTACTTTTGGCTCCAATCAAAGTCCGTTGATTTTGGTGGATGGTGTAGACCGTGATATCCGTATGATGGACGTATCGGAAATTGAGTCGATCAGTATTTTGAAGGATGCTTCCGCTACGGCAGTATATGGTGTACGTGGCGCTAACGGTGTAGTACTTGTTACAACTAAACGTGGTAAGACGGGCAAGGCAAGTATTTCATTCTCTGCTGATGCCGGTTTACAGTCTCCGACAGCTATGCCTGACATGGTGGACTCTTACAATATGGCAATCCTCACCAATGAGGCTTTGATTAATGACGGTATGAATCCTAAATATACGCAGGAACAGATAAATGCTTTCAGATATGGAAGTAATGAGTTTCTTTATCCGAATGTAGACTGGGCGGATGAATGTTTGAAGGATTTTGCTTTGATGCAACAATACAACCTGAGTATTACAGGTGGTACGGAGAAAGTTAAATATTTCGTTGCGGCCAATGTAATGATGCAGGACGGTTTGTTCAAGTATGCCGATTACAATGACAATTACAGCACTAATGTAAAGTATACGAAGTATAACTTCAGAAGTAACCTTGACTTTCAACTGAGTGATGTTATTTCTGCAAAGTTGAATTTGGCTGGTGTAATTGGTGACAAACATCGTCCGGCTCCCGGTGGTGATGTTACGTTTATCTTCGATCGTCTGAAAATAGCAAATCCTGATCGTGCTCCAATTCGGAATCCGGACGGTTCATGGTCTGTTTTAGAGAAAGCTAACTTCAATCCGCTAGCTTATATATTAGATAGCGGTTATGCTGACGAAAAAGAAACGGCTGTACAGGCTACGCTGGGTATGAAAGCTGATTTGTCCAAATGGGTAAAAGGACTTTCTATCAATGTGGATTTCTCATTCGACTTTAACAACCTGTATGTTAAGAAGTATGGTAAGACTAGCGATATGTGGGAATTCCATTCGGATGGTTCTTATAAAAACTTTCAGACTGGTAGTGCATTAGGTTTCAGTGACGATCTGAGTGTTTATAACAGCCAGTATGTTTTTGAACCGTCTCTTAATTATAATAACAAGTTTGGCGATCATGAAGTTTCCGGTTTGGTACTGTTCAATGCACAAGAATATGTGAAGAAAGGTGATGCTCTGACGCGTCTTCCCTATCGCCGCCTTGGTGTTGTAGGACGTGCCACCTATGGTTATAAAGGAAAATACCTGGGTGAGGTCAATATCGGTTACAATGGTTCTGAGAACTTTGCTCCCGGGCATCGTTTTGGATTCTTCCCTGCATTTTCTTTGGGTTGGGTAGCATCAGAGGAAAGTTTTTTTAATGTTAGTTTCATCGATTATTTGAAATTAAGAGCTTCTTACGGCCTTGTTGGTAACGATCAGATTGGTGGAGACCGTTTCTTGTATTTGAGTTTGTGGGAAAGTGCAGATGATGCAGAATTCGGTTATCCCAACTCATCAGGTGCCGGTGGAGGTACAAAGGAAAAACGTACAGGTAATGAAGTATTGACTTGGGAAAAGGCTAAGAAGTATAACTTCGGTTTCGATACCCGTATGTTTAATAATAAATTGGAATTGACTGCTGACGTATTCTTTGAAAGAAGAGAGAACATTCTCACCAGTGTGGATATTATTCCCGGTACTTATGGTGGTCCTGCCATTCAGGCTAATGCCGGAGTTGTAGAAAACAAGGGTATGGAGTTTGATGTGACGTGGCGTGACAGAATCGGAAAGAATTTTGAATATTTTGTAGGTGGTAACTATTCTTTTGCCCGTAATAAGATTGTTGAAAAGCCGGAGTCTCCGCAAGCATACGATTATTTGTATGCAACCGGTCGTAGTGTAGGACAATCTT
>ERZ780030.567-NODE-567-length-15127-cov-3.033771_pt1 | contig 15127 bp, 13 predicted proteins | sample MGYA00511857_ERZ780030 | MGnify/ENA primary metagenome ERZ780030 (study PRJEB29588, sample SAMEA2162530) | human gut metagenome | biome: human gut; feature: human-associated habitat; material: faeces | place: Denmark | collected 2008/2010 ... | reverse complement strand
CTCCACATTCCTAAATTATCTAAAAAAAAGAATAGCCTCTTCAGATTCTTTCCCACATGAAATTGGCGTTTTTTTAGGATACGACTTAAATGATACCAAGGCCTTTTTAAATAAGGATAAGGAATGCCTATACACTGGATATTGGAAGGTATACTCTGATTTAGATAGGAAGCTTCAAACTTTTTCGATTTTTACCAATTGTAGAAATAACTTATTAGAAATACTTTCTAAGGGATTTTCTCTTGAGGGTATTATGGAAAGGATGATTTAATGAAAAATATAGTAGTTTATTATTCAATGACAGGAAATACTGAGTCAATGGCTAAAAAAATTGCTAGCCTTACTGATGCTAAATGTGTTAGCTATGATGAGGTAACAGTTGATGATGTGCTTGCTTATGATAATATTATTTTAGGATGCCCAGCAATGGGAAGCGAGGAGCTAGCTGATGAATTTAAGCCTCTAAGCGATGAAATTCTAGCTAAGGGTGCTGGACACAAAATCTTCTTATTTGGCTCATATGGCTGGGGCGATGGTGAATGGATGAGAACATGGGAGTCTGACGTTAAGGAAAGTGGATCTACACTTGGAGCTGCAGGCTTAATTTCTAATGGTGATGATTCACAAATTGATTCCTCTGAGCTTGAAGCCTTTGTTTCAGCTATTAATGCTTAAAAAATAAATAAAATAATCCTCAATTATTTAAAAAAAGAAGAAAAATAATTAAATTTTAGCTTAAAAAAATAAATCTTGGTTTTAAGCAAAAAATGATTGAAAAATACTCTTTTTGTAATATAATTAAATCGAAAAGATCAAAGGATAAAATTACTATGTAATATAAGGTATGAGATAATATTCGTTTATTGTTTCATACCTTTATTTTTTTAAGGAGAAGTGTTCAATGAATAGAAGAGGATTAGATCAAAATGAAACACCATATTTAGATGCGTTAAAAAAATATATTGGTGATAATGTTTCCCCATTTGATGTGCCCGGACACCATATGGGAAATGTTCAAAATGATTTTAAGGATTATGTTGGTCAAATGGCCTATAAATGTGATGTTAACGCCCCAAGAGGACTTGATAATTTAAATCATCCCTCAGGAGTTATTTTAAAAAGCCAGGAGCTTTTATCCGCTGCTTGTGAGGCAGATGAGGCCTTTTTTCTAATAAATGGTACAAGCTCAGGAATTATGGCGATGATTATGGCTGTATGTCATGCTCATGATGAAATTATTATGCCAAGAAATTGCCATAAATCAGCGATTAATGCCATAGTATTATCAGGAGCTAAGCCTATCTTTATTAAGCCTGATTATGATTATAATCTTGAAATTGCCAATCAGCCTTCAATTGAGGCCTATATTAAGGCGATGGATGAAAATCCTAAGGCGAAGGCTATTTTTGTAATTAATCCAACCTATTTTGGAGCAGCCCTTGACCTTAGAAGACTTGTTGTTGAGGCGCATTCCAGGCATATGATTGTGCTTGTTGATGAGGCTCATGGCGCACATTTTGGCTTTAATCAATATGGACCTTTAAGTGCGATGGAGTGTAAGGCTGATGTATCAGCTATATCCCTTCATAAAACGGGAGGGTCCCTCACTCAATCCTCAGCCTTACTAAGGCAGGGTGATTTAGTTTCTCATTATGAGCTATCTAAGGCTCTTGCTACTATTAATACTACCTCACCATCAACCCTCCTTCTTGCCAGCCTTGATGCTTCAAGAAAATATATGGCCCTAAATGGACAGGTTGTTATGAACGATATTATCGCTCTTGCTAATTATGCAAGAAAGGAAATTAATCGTATTCCTGGCTTTAAAGCGCATGGAAGAGATTATTTTCTTGCCAAGGGTGTATATGATTATGATGATACTAAGCTTGTTATTGAGCTATCTCATATTAATTTAAATGGCTTTGAATGCTACAATCTTTTAAGGGATAAATACAATATTCAAATGGAACTATCTGAGGCCTATACCATGCTTGCCATTATTGCAATTGGTTCTTTAAAGGAGCATGTTGATAATTTAATTAAGGCCCTAAAGGATATATCAGCTAAATATTATAAAAATGATGATTTATATCCTAAATTTAAATATGATAGTCCTTTTGCTGTGGGAATTATAAGACCAAGAACGGCTTATCATGCTCCTTTAAAGGTAGTTGATTTAGATGATGCTTTAGGCCTAATCTCTAAGGAGTCAATTATGATTTATCCGCCTGGAATTCCTTTGATTATTCCTGGTGAAATTTTTAATGAGGATGTAATCGCAAGAATTAAGTATTATAAATCAAAAAATGCCACCGTTTTATCTGATTATCCGGATAAGGTTTCCGTTATTGATTTTAAGACCTGGGATTTATACGATAAGCATAAGAAGGATTTGGAGGAATATTATGAATCAATCAAGCGACATGAATAATTTTTATTTCCCCTTTGAGGGCGGAAGGCACCAGGGTACCATTATTGAATTACCATATCGTGCTGATACCTGGCGTAACAAGGCCAAGGATGCTAGGCCAGTTTTTCTTGAGCTTGTTAAAATTATAAGTAAATATGAGATGGTTTATTTACTATGTGACCCGCAAATTGATGAGGAAGAGCTAAAGCCATTTAGATTAGCAAATGTAGAAATTTTAAGAATTCCTTACAATGATTCCTGGGCTCGTGATAATACCCTAATCTTTTTATCTAATCATAAAAAGCTTAAAGCTCTAGATTTTGGCTTTAATGCCTGGGGTGGTCATGTAGATGGCTTATATCAAAATTGGTCTGACGATGATAAGCTTGGTCAAAGATTAATTGATTATTTTAAATGTGATTCAATTTCGGCTAAGGATTTTATTTTAGAGGGTGGTTCTGTTCACTCAGATGGCGAAGGGACTATTTTAACGACTGAGGCTTGTCTTTTATCTAAAGGAAGAAATAGTAATCTTACTAAGGAAGAAATAGAAAAGAAGCTTTTAAGCTATTTTAATGCTAAGAAGGTTATTTGGCTTCCTCATGGAATTTATAATGATGAGACTAATGAGCATGTTGATAATGTCGCCTGCTTTTTAGAGCCCGGAGTTGTAGCACTAGCCTCATCTGATGATTTAAATGATATTCAATCAAAATATTATAAGGAAGCTCTAGATGTGCTAAATCATGAGCATGATGCCAAGGGAAGAAGTCTTAAAATTGTTAATATTAATGTGCCATCAACTCTTTATTTAACTAAGGAGGAGGCCCAGGGGCTTCAAATAACGGATGCAATTATAAGACCAGAAAATAATAGGCTTGCTGGTTCATATATTAATTTTTATATGTCTGATAAATTTGTTATTGTTCCTCAGTTTGGTGTTCCTGAGGATCAAAATGCCTTAAATATTTTAAAGGAATATTATCCTAATAAGGATGTATATAGCATTATGTCACGTGAAATATTACTTGCAGGAGGAAATATTCACTGTGTGACGATGCAAATACCAGGAAAGGAAGAATAAAATGAGAAAAGTAAAATTATGTGCTGTACAAATGGCAATTTCACCAAATAGTGAGGAAAATATTAGGAAAGCTTCAAAATATGTAAGAAAGGCTCATAAGGATGGAGCTAATGTTATTCTTTTATCAGAGCTATTTTTAACTCCCTATTTTTGTCAAAAGGAAAATTATGATTTCTTTGATTTGGCAATTGAAAACATTAAGGGAACTAAATTCTATCAAACATTTAGCAATCTTGCACGTGAGCTTCAGGTTGTAATTCCTTTAAGCTTTTTTGAAAAGAGTGGTCTTGCTTACTATAATTCTATTATTATGATTGACGCAGATGGAAATGATTTAGGAATTTATAGAAAGACCCATATTCCTACTGGTGAATGCTACGAGGAAAAGTTTTATTTTACACCAGGAGACACGGGCTTTAAGGTCTTTAATACTAAATATTTAAAGCTTGGTATTGGTATTTGCTGGGATCAGTGGTTTCCTGAAACCGCAAGGTGCCTAAGCCTAATGGGAGCTGAGGCCTTACTTTTTCCAACTGCAATTGGTAGTGAGCCTGTCCTTCCGATTGATTCTAAATGCCACTGGCAAAATACAATGTGTGGACATGCTGCGGCTAATATTATTCCTGTTGTAGCCTCAAACCGTGTTGGTAAGGAAACTATTATGGATTCTTCAATGACCTTCTATGGTTCATCATTTATTGCCAATGAGGAAGGTAGTAAGGTTTGTGAGCTAAATAGAGAAGAAGAGGGCTACATCATTTATGAATTTGATATTGATGCGCTAAATAAAAAGCGTGTTAGCTGGGGCGTATTTAGGGATAGAAGGCCTAATATGTATGAGGCTATAAATCATCAAAGCTATATTAAATAATATTTAAAGATACTAAGAAAGGAAAATCTCCAAGTATTAGTATCTTTTTTGTTAGTCTTAATTAACTTTTTGCAAAAAAAGTTATTGACAACAAATTTTTTTAGTAATATAATATAAGAGTAAGTTAGTTCATAGAAACTAACTATTGAGTGAAGGAGTGATAAAATGCCACTTGTAATTGCACCGCCTAATAAGGAATTAAAGATTGTAAAAATTCTTGCGGATGAAAAAACAAAGAAGCATTTAGAGTCCTTAGGCATCACGGTAAATTCAACAATCACTGTCTTAAGCCAAAGCGGCGGTAATGTTATTTGCAAGGTATGCGAGGGTCGTCTTGCCCTAGATAAGGATATTGCAACAAAAATCGTTGTAGCATAGGAGGTTATATTGTGCAAAAGAAGTTAGATGAGCTTACTATTGGCGATGAAGCTACCATAGTAAACGTTTTAGGTGAAGGAAGAGTACGACGTAGGCTTTTTGATATGGGTGTTACACCAGGTGCTGATGTGCTACTTAGAAAAAAAGCTCCTCTTGGTGATCCAATTGAGGTTACAATTAGAGGATACGAATTAACTCTAAGAAAGAACGAGGCTTGCCTTGTTGTATGTGAGCTTAAAGGAGGGAAGAACTAATGAAGACTATTGCTTTAGCAGGTAATCCCAACTGTGGTAAAACTACCCTATTTAATGCTTTAACTGGTTCAACAGCACATGTTGGTAACTGGCCAGGTGTTACTGTTGATAAAAAAGAAGGAATTTATAAGAAAACGAAGGAGCCTCTTCAAATCATTGACCTTCCAGGTATTTATTCGCTTTCTCCATATACTCCTGAGGAGGTTATTTCAAGAAATTATATTCTTGATGAAAAGCCTGCATGTATAATTAACGTTATTGATGCGACTAACCTTGAGCGTAACTTATATTTAACAACTCAAATTCTTGAAATTGATGTTCCTGTTGTTATTGCTCTTAATATGATGGATATTCTTAAAAAGACTGGAGATACAATTGATCCTCAGGCCTTAGAAAAGAAGATGGGTGTTCCTGTAGTTTGTATTTCTGCTCAAACTGAGGAAAACCTTGATATTTTAATGGATAAGGTTTATAACGAAACCTTAAAATCACGTCAGGGACAAACTGTTCTTGCGGAGGGTGCTTTAGCTCATTTAATTTCAGATGTTAAGGCAGCATTTACTGGACTTGAGGTTGAAAATCCATTATTCCACGCTATTAAGCTTATTGAAAATGATGAGCTTGAAACAGCTGCTCATCCACAGCTTGTTCATATTGTTGATGAATTTAAGGCTAGCTTTAAGGATGAAACATTTGGTTCTGACCTTGAAGCTATCGTGGCTGATTCAAGATACAAGTATATTTCTAAGAATTATTCAAATGCTAAGTTTCATAATAAAGAAAAGGCTACCCTTACTAAATCAGATAAGGCTGATAAGGTCTTAACTAATAAATGGGCTTCTATTCCTATTTTCCTAGTAATTTTATTCTTAATTTTCCACCTAACATTCTCTGAGGATTTATTCTGGTTAGGATCAATCTTCTCTAAGTTTGGCGATTGGTGTGGCGAAGAGGGTAATGCCGCTAAGGGTATTTTCTTTGGTGGTGGTCTAAATTCACCTGGTGTTATTCTTGCTAATACCTTAGGATGGGTTACAGATTCACTTGCCGCTCTTATTGAAGGATGGCTATCTGGTGCTCCAAACTGGGTACAAGGCTTTATTAATCAAGGTGTTGTTGCCGGAGTATTCTCTGTATTGTCATTCATTCCTCAAATTCTATTATTATTCCTATTCTTCTCAATTCTTGAGGATTCTGGTTATATGGCTCGTGTAGCCTTCATTCTTGACCGTATTTTCCGTCGTTTTGGTCTTTCAGGACGTGCCTTCATGCCTATGATAATGGGCTTTGGTTGTTCAGTTCCTGCGATGATTAACACAAGAACACTTGCAGATGATAGAGAAAGAACCGCAACTATTCGTGTTATTCCTTTCTTTAGCTGTGGTGCTAAGCTTCCTATTTTAACTGCAATTGCTGGTGGTATCGTTGAGGCTTTATCAATTGGTAATGCCGATGTTATTACCTTCTCAATGTATGTTCTTGGTATGGTAACTGCTATTATTGCTGTAATTGTAATGCGTCATACAACTATGCGTGGTGATGCTGCCCCATTCATTATGGAGCTTCCTGCATATCATGCTCCTAAGTTTAAATCTTTAATGTTCCATTTATGGGATAAGCTTAAGCATTATGTTAAGAAGGCATTTACTATTATCTTAGTTTCAACAATTATTATTTGGTTCATTTCTTCATTTAAGTGGGATTGGACAATGGTTTCTGAAATCGTTGATGAGAATGGTGAGTTTGTTTGCTACAATATCAATGAATCTATTCTTGCATCAATTGGTCAATTATTCCAACCATTATTTACTCCACTTGGATTTGGCTCTCAGCTAAAGACTTACGGATGGGTATTTGCCGTAGCTGCTGTTACAGGCCTTGTTGCAAAGGAAAATGTAATCGCAACATTTGGTGTTCTTGCTGCTGGTATTGCCGTTGTAAGTAATGCAACTGGTAATATGATTGATGCTAGTATTTTAGATGTTATTAATGATGAATCAGGTATTGCTGCGGCTGTGCAAATGATTAAAGCAACCGGAATTACTTGGCCAGGCTTAATTGCATTTATTGCCTTTAACATGACAACTATTCCATGCTTCGCCGCTGTTGCAACTGCTAAGGCTGAGCTTCCTCAAAAGAAGCTATGGGCTACAATCTTATTCTGGATTGTTACTTCATATTTAACTGCTACTATTGTTTATATTGTTCTTTCTTGGTGGTGGACTACCTTCATCGTTATTGCAATCGCCGCTGCAGCTGGCTTCGCTATTCATTATATTAATAAATATATTGATGCTAAAAGGGTGGCTAATATCTAATGCAAGCAATTGAAATTATTGTAATAATCGCTGTTGCGTTAATCTTTATTGCAGTAATTGGAAGCTTCATTTATAAAAAAATCCATCATCTTCCTACTGGCGAATGTGCCGATTGTAGTAAGAGAATGAAGCATGCAGTAAAGCAAATGCAGCATGATCTTAAAAAAAATAAATAAGCTAAGGCTCCAGTTCATTGCTGGAGTCTTTTATTAATCTCTTGTTTAAAATAAATCTTTATAATATAATTAAGGATGTGATGGTGATAACGTGACTTATTTTTTAGAAAAATGTCATTCCTATTATGATGATACTACAGTTGAAAAAATCATTTTGGGCATGCAAAAAAGGTATACAAGCTTTAGAGTTAATCCCCTTAAGGATAAGGGTGAGGCTTTAGAGGAAATTAAAAAGCATAATCTTAAAATTAGAAAAGCCGGTATTTATGAAAATGCCTATATTCTTGAAAATGCTAAAGAAGAGGATTTAGAATCTCTTGATTGCTACAAGGATGGAGGAATTTATCTTCAAAGCCTTTCATCAATGATGCCACCATTAAAGATGGATTTAATTCCAGGTCACGCCGTTTTGGATATGGCGGCTGCACCAGGTGGAAAAACAACCGAAATGGCCGCCTTAAGTATGAATAAGGTATCAATTACAGCCTGTGAGCTTAATAAGATAAGAGCAAATAGGCTTAAATTTAATGTTGATATGCAAGGAGCTTCAAGCGTATTTGTAATGAATACAGATGCAAGAAGGCTAGATGATTTTTTTAGCTTTGATGAAATATTGCTAGATGCACCCTGCTCAGGAAGTGGTACAAGAAGCTACACTGAAGAGGAACTTAAGGGTCTAGGCGAGGAATTAGTTGCTAAATCAGTTAAATCCCAGGAGACCTTGCTTAAGCAAGCATATAAGCATTTAAAGAAAAATGGGACGATGGTATATTCTACCTGCTCTATTTTTAAATGTGAAAATGAAGAGCTAGTGCTTAAGGCCCTAGAGGGTAAAAAATATGAAATTATCCCCATAAGCTTTAACGATGATAATTTAGAATTGCTGCCATCTACAATTGATGGCGCTTTAACAATTATGCCTAATGCTTATTATGAGGGCTTTTTTATGATAAAAATTAAGAAATTAGATAACTAGAAAGGAAGAATATTATGACTAATTGGAATCTAGAAGAGGTATATAAAAACGAAGAGGAATGGAATAAGGATTTTACAAGCTTTCAAGGTCTTGTAAAAAATATCGTAAGCTTTGAGGGTAAGCTAAAAAATCTTGAGGCAATTGAAGAATATCTTGCCTATGAGGAAAAAATATCTAAGCTTATTAGTAAGCTTTATAGCTATTCGCAAATGAAGTTTGATCAAAATCAAAAGGATTTAAAGAGCCAGGAGCTTGTAAATAAGGTTATTAAGGTTGTTTATGAGCTTCAAAGCCTTAGTGCTTTCCACAATGATGAATTTTTAGCTTTAGGCTATGAAAAATTTGAGGAGTATGCTAAGAGCTCACAAATTATTAAGGAAAATTTATTTAATATTAAAATGCTATTTGATGGCCGTAAGCATATACTATCTCCTATTTGTGAGCAAATTGTTTCTAATTTTGGACCTGTTACAAACGGCTTTGGTGATTTATATGCAGCCCTTCAAAATAGTGATTTTGAAGTAATTTCAGTCGAGCTTTCAGATGGTAGTAAGGTTAAGGTAAGCCCTAATAATTACACAAGTATTTTAGCATCCCTAGCTAATCAAGAGGATCGAAAGGCTGTATTTGAGGCTCAATTTTCTTATTATGAGAAGCACAAAAATACACTTTCATCTATTTACAAAGGCGTAGTTGATGCCAATATCGCTAATATGAAAACAAGAGGCTATGATAATATTTTAGCATCATTCCTAGATAGTGAAAAAATACCAACTGATGTTTATACATCTTTAATTCAAACCGCAAGAGAAAATACAGCACCTTTAAAGCGCTACATGAAAATTCGTCAAAAGTATTTTAATTTAAAGGAATATCATACATATGATCGAATGCTATCATTTTCTAAGGCTAAGGTTTCTTATCCATATGAAAAGGCCTATGCTGATGTTTTAAAGGCCTTAGAGCCAATGGGTGAGGATTTCGTTTCTCATGCTAAGCTAGCCCTAAAGGATGGCCATGTTGATGTGTTCCCAACTGAGGCTAAAAGAAGTGGTGCCTATTCAACCAGAATTGAGGGCTATGGGCCATACATTTTATTAAATCATACTGATGATCTAGAATCAGCCTTCACTTTAGCTCATGAATGTGGTCACTCTATTCATACTCTATATACGCTTGAAAACCAACCATTTGCTACTCAGGATTATCGTATTTTCGTTGCGGAAATTCCTTCAACCCTAAATGAACAGCTATTCCTAGATTATTTACTTAAGAATAGTAATAATAGGGAGCTTAAGCTTCAGGCTGTATGCAAGGCAGTAGATAATATAGTTTCTACCTTCTATCGTCAAACTCTATTTGCAGATTTTGAGTATCAGGCTCATACTAAGGCTGTAGCAGGTGAGGAGCTAAATTATGAGGTTTTATCCAATATTATGGCTCACCTTTATAAGGAATATTATGGTATTAATCTAGATACTGAGCCACTTAAGAAGCTTGTATGGGCATATATCCCACATCTTTATTATTCACCATTCTATGTATATCAATATGCAACATGCTTTAGCGCTTCAATGAAGATTTATGATGAAATTAAAAACCATAAGCCTCATGCAATGGAAAATTATTTAAATATGCTTAAGGCTGGTGCCTCATTATATCCTGTTGATGTTGTTAAGCTTAGTGGTGTTGATTTAACAAAAAAGGAGCCATTTGAGGCTGTATGCAACAAGCTAAATGATCTTCTTGATACGCTTGAGGATTTAATTAAGTAATATATGAAATATTATGCCATTAAAGAAGGCTTAAAAACAGGAATCTTTAGCTCCTGGGATGAATGTAAGGAATATGTTTCAGGCTATAAGGGCGCTCTTTATAAATCATTTTCAAGCCTTGAGGATGCCAAAAATTATCTTGAGGGTAAGGAAGAGGAATTTGCTGGAAATTTTGCCTATGTTGATGGATCATATAATCCTAAGACAGCTGAATATAGCTTTGGGGCGGTATTGTATTACAATGAACAAATGTATCAATTTAAGCGAAAATTTGGTCCAGATGAATATTCTAAATCACGTAATGTATCAGGAGAAATTAGAGGAGCGGCCTTCATTATTCAATATGCTATTAAGTTAGGAATAAAGGAACTTGACCTTTATTATGATTATCGTGGAATTGAAGAATTTTATACGGGAGCCTATAAGGCAACAAAGGATTTATCCTTGAAATACCAGGAATTTGCTCAAAGGGCTAAGGGTCAAATTAAAATTAATTTTCATAAGGTAAAAAGCCATACCAATAATAAATATAATGATATGGTTGATAGCTTAGCAAAGGAAGCTCTAGGTCTTTAGGGCTTCCTTTAGTAGCTTTAGGTCACTGTGATAAAAGATATAATTGCCGTAGCGCTCAGTATTCTCACGGCCCTTTCCAAAAATAATTAAAATATCATTATCTTTCATTAAGGATACTCCAAGCCTAATCGCCTCATCTCTATAAAGGCTAAGATAGTAGCTATTTTTGGCCTTCTTCGTCATATCAGCTAAAATACTTGTAATTTTTTCATCCTTGGGATCCTCACTGGTAAAAATAGTAATATCAGACAAGCTTGTAGCAAATTTGCCCATTAAGGGTCTTTTGGATTTATCCTTATTACCCTGACAGCCTAAAATAGATATAATCCGGCCTTTTTTAACCTTATTTAAGGCCTCAAGGGTCGCTTTAACGCCATAGGGAGTGTGGGCAAAATCAATAATATAAAATTTATCCTTATCCTTAATTAGTTCAAATCTTCCTTCAACCTGTAGCTTTTGGCTCAGGCTTTTTTTAATAATACTAAAGGGAATTCCCATTTCATAGAGGTAGCCAATTGATGCTAGTAAATTATAAACATTATATTCACCAAAAAGGTTCGTTATAATTTGTCCTAAAAAGTAGCCCTTATAATAGACATCAAAAATGGTTCTACTAAGGCTTATCCTAATATTTTTAGCCTGAAAATCACCTCCATTAAGTCCATAGGTCATAATATGGCCCTTAAGCCTTTTTCTTACATAGGCGTAATAATTCATATCATAATTTATTAAAATAAGGCTATTAGGCCTTAAGCATTTATTAAGGCTTAGCTTACAGTTTAAATAGCGCTTCATGGTTTTATGGGTATTTAAATGCTCATGGCTAATATTGGTAAATATTAAGCCATTAAAGCTAAGAAAAAGACCGCGATTATTTAAAATACCCTCACTTGACATTTCAATGACACTATACTGGGCCTTATATAAATAGGCATTATCTAGTGCCTCATAAATAATACTATTAGAGGGAGTAGTATTTTGAAGCTTAAAGTGACGATTTAAAAAATAAATTCCATTGGTACCAATTAAAATACTTCTTGAGACATCATTTAAAACATGATTAATTAAATAGCTCGTAGTTGTTTTACCATCGGTACCTGTGACAGCTATATTATGAAGCATTTGATGCTTGTTATAATAAAAATTAAGCATAGAATTTAATAATTCCTTAGGATTTGGGGCCGTTAAGGAAGGATAAGATACTAAATTTCTTTTTGAGATGATAAAGGAAGCGCCATTATCAATCGCCTCTGATATGTATTTTTCCCCATCAAAATTATCACCCTTAATCGCAAAAAATAAATCATTTTTCTTAACTAGACGAGAATCATCCTTAATATCCTTAAAGAAGATATCATCCTTTAAATCCTTAAAATAAGAATTAAGTCTCATCGTATCACCACCCATATTTTTTTCTTTTAAAATATTTTTATACAAATTTGGCCTTAATCTTTATATTTTACTAAGCATTTGATATAATAAATAATGTATAAGTGGGTGTTAAAATGTTTAAACTTGAAAGTAAATTTAAGCCCTTTGGTGACCAACCAAAGGCTATTGATGAAATTGTAAATAATTTTAATAATGGCAAAAATGAGCAAATTTTACTAGGAGCAACTGGTACAGGTAAAACATTCACCATTTGTAATGTTATTGAGCGTGTTAATAAGCCTACCTTGGTTTTAGCCCACAATAAAACCCTAGCAGGACAGCTATATAACGAGATTAAAAGCTTTTTCCCGCATAATCACGTTGAATATTTCATTTCCTATTATGATTATTATCAGCCCGAGGCTTATGTTGTATCAAGCGATACATTCATTGAGAAGGATGCTAAAATTAACGAAGAAATTGATGAGATGAGGCATAAGGCCACATCCGCTCTTATTGATTATAAGGATGTTATTGTTGTAGCGTCGGTTTCATGTATTTATGGTATTGGAGATCCTGATGATTATAAAAATTCGATGCTATGCCTAAGGGTTGGTCAAACGATTGAGCTTAAGAAGCTTCTTGAGCGTTTAGTTGAGATGCAATATCAAAGAAACGAAATTGATTTTAAAAGAGGCACCTTCCGTCTAAGAGGAGATAGCCTGGAAATAATACCGGCCTCTGAGCATAAAAATGGTATTAGAATTGAGCTTTTTGATGATGAAATTGAGAGTATTAGGACCTTTGATATTTTAACAGGAGCCTCAATTGATGTCCTTGATTTTATTAATATTTTCTCAGCTACCCATTTCGTCACAAATAAGGAAAAGCTTGAAGAAGCGATAAGAAGAATTGAAGTAGAGCTTAAGGAGCAGGTTAAAAAGTTTAATGATGAGGGTAAGCCTCTTGAGGCTGAGCGAATTTTGTCAAGAACAAGATATGATCTTGAAATGCTAAGAGAAATTGGTACATGCAGTGGTGTTGAAAACTACTCACGTCACCTAACCTTAAGAGCAGAAGGAGAAACACCCGCAACCTTGCTTGATTTCTTTCCTAAGGATTTCTTACTTGTAATTGATGAATCCCACGCTACTGTTCCCCAAATAAGAGGTATGTACAATGGCGATAGAGCCCGTAAGGAAAATCTTGTTAATTATGGCTTTAGGCTTCCATCGGCTCTAGATAATAGACCTCTTAAATTTGATGAATTTGAGGCTAAGGTTCATAATGTTTTATATCTTTCTGCCACACCAGGTGATTATGAGCTTGGTAAGAATTTACCAATTTGTGAACAAATTATTCGTCCAACAGGTCTGCTTGATCCTTTAATTGAGGTAAGACCAACTGTAGGCCAGGTTGAGGATTTATATGCTGAAATTCTTAAAAGAATTGATAAAAATGAGCGTGTTTTAATTACAACCCTAACTATTAAAATGAGTGAGGATTTAACCGCTTATCTTAAAAATTTAGGCTTAAAGGTGGCCTACCTTCATTCAGAAATTAAGGCACTTGAAAGGCTCGAAATTTTAAGAGACCTTCGTCTGGGCGTTTATGATTGTCTTGTTGGTATCAACCTTTTAAGAGAGGGTCTAGACCTTCCTGAGGTTAGCCTTGTGGCTATTCTTGATGCGGATAAGCAGGGCTTCTTGCGTAGTGAAAGAAGCTTAATTCAAACGATTGGTCGTGCTGCTCGTAACGCCAATGGTATGGTCATAATGTATGCGGATAGTATTTCTCCTTCAATGGATTATGCGATGAAGGAAACGGCTCGTCGTAGGGAAATTCAGGAAAAATATAATAAGGATCATAATATTATCCCTCAAACAATTAAAAAGGATATTCAAGAAAGTGTATCTATTAAGCATAAGGCTGAGGAAGAGGAAAAGGCATCTAAGTCTAAGAGCTCAAAGAAGATGACAAAGCTTGAGCGTGAAAAGCTAATTGAGGAGCTTGAAGCGGAAATGAAGGCCTACGCTAAGGAGCTTAACTTTGAAATGGCAGCTCAGGTTAGAGATGCGATTATGGAATTAAAGAAGGGTGATTAAAGTGCATAGCTTAAAGGAATTATATAAAATAGGGAATGGGCCATCAAGCTCTCATACAATCGCTCCTAAAAGAGCTACTGAGCTATTTTTAGCCCATTATCCGGATGTAGATTTTGTTAAGGTAACCCTATATGGCTCTTTAGCCTTAACAGGTAAGGGTCATCTTACCGATTATATTATTGATAAAACATTAGGGGATATTAAGCATGAAATTGTATTCAATTATTTAGAGCTTATGCCTCATCCTAATACAATGATATTTGATGGCTTTAAGGACCATAATCTAATTGCCTCAAAAACGATTATATCGATTGGTGGGGGTTCAATTAAGGTTTTAGGTGAGCCACTTGATGAAATTAAGGATGTCTATCCACACAAGAATCTATATGAAATAAAGGCTTACTGTAAGGAAAACAACCTTAATTATGCCCAATATGTATATAAATTTGATGAGGGTATTAAGGATTATTTAGAAAAAATATATGATGCGATGCTTGATGCAATTAGAAGAGGTCTTGAAAGCGAGGGTACACTTCATGGTGACCTTCATGTAGTAAGAAAGGCTAAAAGCCTTTATTATAGCCATAAAAAGGAAAATGATGAGCTTAAAAGAAAAAGAAGAATTATCGCCTATGCGTACGCTGTTTCTGAGGAAAATGCCTCAGGTGGGGAGATTGTAACTGCACCTACCTGTGGTGCATCAGGTATTATTCCTTCCTGTCTTAGAACAATGCTTGATGATCAAGTATCTAAAGACAAGCTTATTGATGGCTTGGCTGTAGCAGGTCTATTTGGTAATTTAATTAAATTTAACGCCTCAATTTCTGGCGCTG
>ERZ780030.560-NODE-560-length-15306-cov-2.631500_pt1 | contig 15306 bp, 16 predicted proteins | sample MGYA00511857_ERZ780030 | MGnify/ENA primary metagenome ERZ780030 (study PRJEB29588, sample SAMEA2162530) | human gut metagenome | biome: human gut; feature: human-associated habitat; material: faeces | place: Denmark | collected 2008/2010 ... | reverse complement strand
ACCATTGCTATTACTTTGTTTACTACTATATAATGTATAAACATCCTATGATACTTACAAAATTTATAAACATAACTACTAATATACATTGGAATAGTAGTTAATATAGATGTACCGGCAATATATGAAAGTATATCTAGGCTAATATCATAGTACATTAACACATTATCTAGTAAACTAAGGAGAGCAATAATTATTGGAACATATTTCACGCAGATCAATTCCAACTTATAGATAACTAGCCTTCTCATAGTTAAACCTTATCTTTTTCTCTTCTTCTTCAGCTCTCTTCTCCTTCTAAGAGAGGAAGCTCCAGTTGTACCATTTAATGCCCTAGGTCTTCCCATAATTATTTACTTTTACTTTTACCTTTTCCTTTGCCTTTCCCTTTACATCCACTTCTTTTCATCATAATCATTCTATTTTAATAGTTAATTCTTCTCCTCTATTCTTACCTTCTAAAAGGCTGGAATAAAGTTTTTTAAATGTAATAGTACTATTACTAATAACTCCATTACTAGTGTTTTCCCCAACTAGAATGCACCCAAGAGTATCACCTACTTTGTTTCCCACGTGAATGAGAACTCCGTCATAACCTTTAACATCAAGAAGTCTAGGCAACTTCCCATTACAAAACTTAGCCCATACTCTATCTTTAAATTTAGGACTTACTATATCTAAGGTAATCTTATAAATTCCCTTCGGTATAGCTGTGTTACCATAAATTTTCTTTGATTTAATTTCTTCTAAAGACATTGAACTAGTTAGGTCTCTGTCAGTGTCCTCTAATGTATCACATTCATATTTACCATTAATATATAGCTGTCCTATGGTATAATTATTAGTTTTTGATACTCTCTTTAGATTTAATTCCATATACCTGTTTTATTATTCTTTTTCATCCTCTTCAGTACAAGGGGCTACCTCTCCTAAAATATCCCTAATTTGATCCTCAGTATAGAATTGTCTTTTAGTACAAATATTATCCAAGCAGGAATTGTTTAATAATCTATGAATAATACCCTTCAATCTATATACTTCTACTCTATTATCTTCAGCAAGTTTAATATAGAATTGAAGCTTTCTATTATTATCTCTTACTATATCCTCATAAAACTCTAGAGATTTCTTTAAGTTTTCTATCTCATTAGAGTCTACTTCCGTATTATATTTTCTCCTGGCTAGTAACCAGGTTACTATACCTGTAGCTAGGTTAGTACCCAAAGTTACAATTCCTGTAATTAAACTTGGATCCATATATTAAAGATTATTTTCTATTTTCAATTTCTTTAATTGTCTTTTTAAAAGATCTACGTGCATAGAATAAGGGTATAGAAGAAGTTTGTGAAAAAACATATCTCCATTGATCTGATCATTTACTTTTCCTCCTATACATAGTCCACTACCTCCTGTAGAATTACCTACATTAATATTTACGTAATAATTGCTATTATGGTATATAAATCTACTTAAGTAAGTTACAGCTCTATTAGTATTAATAGCTACTCTGGTGTGCTGACCATAGGACCATACTTCATCAATACTGAAGTTCTCCATTAGGAATGGAGTATTTGTACTATAATCTGATTCAGAGTTAGAGATAACAGGAGTGAACTGATCAGTATTTCTATATTCTCTGTCCAATACTAAAGTACTATCTAATAAATTTAGTTCTTTATTAAGAACTGCATATTTACCTCTTCCAAAAACTACCTCACCTGGAAAATCCTTGTTAGGCAGTGTTACTCCTATAACCTTAGCATCATTATTATTTAATGAATAATCAACCAATTTATCCAACTCTCCATCTGAGGGTTGTTGCTTATCTATATCATAATAGATAATTGGTTTGATACTTTTATCTAAGTTGTAGTATTGTATTAATTGAATAATTTCATCTTCAGTTAGACAATCTTTAGTTATTATAGTTCCATACCAAGCACAACTATTATTTTCTCCTGCAGGATTTCTTTTTCCATCTACCCATCCAGAAACGCAATAATAAGAAGCTCCTCTTATATCTTCTAAAGATGCAAAAGTATTTTCAGCTCTAAAGCCATCTGACCTATCTCCAAGAACTAATATATAATTTGCAGATACAGGTGCAGATTCATAATCATATTCCTGGGCAAGTATAAAAGGTTTAAACCATATTTCATCCGCCTTACCAATTCTAAGTAAATGACTGTTACTACTATTCCTTACATAACTCCAGAAAGCCTGTCCATTTACAGGCTTACCCATAGGCACTATAAAAGATATTATAGTAAACTTCTTATTATCTCCTATAATATCTACGAAATTCTTCTCACTAGTTATTGTTCCAACTTTAGAGTTTAGGAAGACATTAGTATTTAATACTATAGCTCCTTCATATTGTGGGATAATTTCTATTTTATAACTTCCGATCTTAAAAAATGCAAACTCCTTAGCAATACTATACGTTGCAGTTGCTTCTGGACCCTTGAAATAATATTCTCCTGTATCAGTAACTGTTTGATTGTAGAATGAGAAACTTCCGTTAATGCTAAGGACCCTTAATTTTACATCAGGAAACTTTACTACATCTCCGGCAGACAGATTATGAATATTAACTTCAAAAAGTATTCGATTATTTATTGGATTATCTTCTATAACTAATTCTCTTTTAGTATAGTAACCAGTAAATCTACTAGATTTAACTATCAAGTTATAATCACTAGGATCAAAAATAATATTATATTTTCCATACCCTTGATCCTTAGAAAATTTAAAACTAGATAGAATAAAATCATTACCATTCCCTGATAAATCCCTTACTCTTTCTCTGTCAGGTGAATCATTATTACCAGTAGGTATGCACGCAGCTAAGACTTTATCCCTAAGCTGCTGGGATATAACTATTCCTCCAGTATCATTTGAGCTTTTTATATAATTCCCTATTCCAATAATATTTTTCATTCCCCCCCCCTCTATCTAAGATTTAATATCCATATTGTAGAGTATTCGCTAATACTCCTTTAATCTCAGAATAAATCTCTGGATTCCAACCAGGATATAAGACAGTAGTTATAAACTCTGATTGACCAGCAGGTCTTACTTGAAGTTGCATATTCCCCTCAGTAATATTTTTTACTAAGAATCCAATTCCAGGGTTAAAATCACCTGCTGGTATATTTCTTAATACACTTACTTGCAGAGAATTAATTACCTCTGCTCTATTTATAATTCTATTATCCATTTTATATGCCTATTAAAGATAAACAAAGATATACAAATAGTTTGATATAATCAATTATATAAATAAAATATTTACTATTACTTTATCACCTCTATAAATCTACTCTTTCTAACCGTAGAATAAGGATTATTTTCTATAACATCAACTTTCAATACATTATGTTTTTTCTGAAATAATCTAATAAGCCAGCATTTGTGGGGAGGCTTTATAGTTTCCTTATCTACACTCCAAACTATATTAGTTTCAATAGTAAATTCTGGATTAACTATTATGGTGTTAGGATACCTTAAGCCTAACTGTAACTTATACCATTTATCCCCCAGTATAGTATCCATATTAATAGTCGCATCCTTAAATATAGTATCTCTATAGAATATAGTATCTTTCTTAGAAGATTGAGCTAATAGATACTGCATTTGCTTTAACTTACCATCTTTTATCTTAAGTTCTTTTCTAACCTTATTCATTTGCTCCAGAAGAGAGTCATTGTAGTAGTCTAATTGTTCTATTCTGAACTGAAATACTCTGCTCTCATCTTTCAGGATAGAATTTTCCGCAGAAAAAGCTTTTTCATTAGCTAATGAAATAGAAAGTTCATTAGCTAGATTCCTGGACCTGTTGTATAGTACACAAGTACTAACTATAAGCAGACCTAATACTGTTACTAATATAATTAGTAAATATTTCTTGATAGTGCTAATCATACATATTAAAATTTATGATTCTATAATACCAGCGGCTCTTAAACTATTTAAAAGGTCATTAACTTTGCCAGCTATTATTTCAGCATTTGCTGATTCTATTACCAAATCAGCTATAGAAGTTGCCATCTTAACTCCTCCGATTGTGGAGGTAGTAGCAGGAGAAACAGCGGGACTGACCATAGCAGAAGTTATAACTCTAGAGCCAACATTATAAGTAAGTATCCCCCCCCTATAATTTGTATTAGTTCCTGAAATTATTGTTCCCATTTTCTATATTATATTTTTCTTGTAATTCCAATGCTTCTTGTTCTGGTAATTCCATATATAAATCCAAATTGTAGTCATCGGGAATGAATAGTTCCCTTGCTACTATTACTCCATTTGTAAAATCCTTGTTCACAAATAGTAATCCTTCTTTTGATACCAAATGTTTCATATCATCTATTTACTACCCAATTTTTATCTGTAGCTATCTTTATATCTTCTTCTGTTAATTCTTGTGCCCCAGTTGTACCAACTAAACTCATAGTTCTGGTTGGTTGCCCAGTAAAATCTGGTAATTGATTAAATATATCCACCAATGCTTCCCTACTTATTACACAATAAATAATTGTTAACACATTATTATACGAATTATTATATACAAATTGAGATTCCTTACTAAACTTTCTACCGTTAAAACTTGAGTATGAAATACCAAAATCCAATAATTTACAATCTGGTATATCAAATACAAAGTCTGGGATATTAAAATACTTAATCTGGTTAATATGCGTCCCTCTCTCTGATAAACTACCAAAATCTTTTGGGATAAAAAGTTCCTCTAAACTAATAAGTGAATTTAAGAAATTCCCAGCATTGTAAATATATGGCATTGATGGGGGGTATATTACTTTCCTTAACCTAGTAGAATTATTTAAATTATCATATACAGAATCCCCTAAGAATGGCTCCTGTGGATAAATAAGTTCTTCTATCATAAAAGAATAATATCCCATTTGTGGTATGGACCCAGCATAGGGAGCAGGATAATTTAGCCTTCTTGTAAATTTAAATTTTGAGAAATCACATATATTCCAATCTCCCTTTATGGACCTGGATTCATTATAAAAAGGAATAATACTTCCTTCTACTATATTCATTCTCTGAACCCTTAAAGGACCACATAAGGAAGAACCAATATGGAAAATTGAATTACTATTGATATGGTCTTCTGGAAAATATTCGATGGTTATAGGGTCATCTAGTATAAACCCTCTAAATTTTGGGAAATTACCTCCATATATGAAAATAAAACTATATAGATATTTCCCCTTTATTTTTACACCTAAAAGATTTGTACCAAATGAATACATTTGTACTAATGGAACTCTTTTTATACTATATCTTTTTTCTGTAAATATCTTATCTCCTACTGAAATAAAGGTAACTGAATCATTTTGTAATCTTATTCCATTATAACAAGTTGAAATTTGAGAATATATAGAATATGAGAAAATATCTTTTTTATCAGAGTCCTCAGATATAGTAGTTCTAACTACCCAAAATCTTCTACCTTGTGAATCTATACCAGTCTCTTTATAATCATTTAAAAATATGATATCTGTATGGAAATTTACTGTAATAGGAGTTATCAGTTCTTCTCCTATATAGTGTCTTAATTGAGAATTTGCTCGTGAATATGCTATGGTTAATATGGGTGGGTACATTGGATATTCTGTAATTATAACGTTTACAAATTTATCCTCCACATTATATACATATTCTCTCCATGCAGGGTCTATTACCTCCTCTACCTCATTTGGTTCTTGAACAATAGCTGGAACTACTACTTTTTCTTGTACTTGAATCTGAGGTTGTGGGCAGATTATTTCTTCTTCTACGACTGGTATGTTTGGAACTACTACTTTTTCTTGTACTGTAATACAGGAATCTTGCATATCTAATTATATTATAATCACATCTATTAATTCACTACCTTGAGGAGAACTGTAGTTCCATACCCCATCATTAAAATCACTATCATCCACTTGGTATCTCCTTGTTACAGATAGTTGGCCTCTCTGAAACGTGTTAGCATTAAATATAATTACAACACGATCATCTTTGACTACATTATTCAATCTGGTTGTTCCATCGAAAGATACTTCATATTTATTACCTTCGCAATCTTGATAAACAAAGTTAAACTTTACCTCAGAGTTATTTAATGGAGTGCCATCCTCTCCAACAAAATTTACAGAAATTTTAAAATCATCATCATGTCTAACATTCATAATATTAGTCAGTTGAAGGTTCACCCAATAAATAGACCTCTCTATGTACTTTTGAATAATCTAAATCTTCCTCTTCCGGAGTTGGATTATAGAAGAAAGTAGTTTGTATAAAATCCGGACCCATATAGGTCATAGCTACACCTGCATATGAAGTAGAACTTATACTCTTTCTACCTTTATATAAATTTACATAAGTTCTATCCTCAAAATTGTCACTTGCATCATCATCCGTTAATACTACTGTACATTTTGATAGCTCTTCCAGTCTAGACTTAATGGATTTTGAACTATCTATTTTTAAAGCAGTCTTTATAGTATTGACATTAGAAGAACCATTCAGAGCCTGAATATTAACAAATGACAGGGTCTCCACATTTAATCCGCCCACTGTAACTCTAACAGTGTATTCATTATTATCTTTTGCATAGAAGTCATAATCATATGATTTATTCATATAAGTAAAGGATATTCTATGCAAGGTTTTAGCTGAAGTACCTATGGTCTCAGTAAGTTCACTTATATTGCACTTTATTCTATTCTCACTAGTATCAGTATTACTAGATACTAGATCAATTATAGGAATGGCACTTAATCTGATTAATGAAGAAGATATCATACCACTAGTAGAGCCAGCACTCATACTTAGTGCTTTAGCAACATCTACTTGTGAGGCTCCAGTTTCTAGTAATAAAAATTTAGATAAAGGTAATGTAGCAGTCATAGCTTCTATTGAGTACTTTAACTCCGGTAAGCTATATACAGTATAGTCCTGTATCACCCAATCGGAAGATACTTTTATTAACCTATGCTCATCATTTACTATATAATGAATGGTATAGGCACTATCATCATAGGTAACTGAAACAAATACGGCACTTTCAGAGGATCCAGCTGAAACAGCTACATCTCCAGCTCTAGGAGGAATTACTTCATTACCATTCACTGGTATAAATGCAGCTCTAAGTTCTGAAGACATGCTATCACCGTTAATAGTCTTTAATAAGGCAAAATTATATACATGAGTCCTAGATATATTAGAGACAGAGTTATTATTGATATATATAGTATTCACACCTCCATTACTAGTATATATCACCACCTTTCTACCTGTTCTCAATTCTGTTCCAGAGAATATTACCACTCCTTGTATACTTCCATAGGCTACATTAGCTACTCTATCTCCAATAGAAGGAAATTTAGACATGCCTTCAAATCCACCAGATATAGGTACAAAAGCATTTCTGACATTATCTCCAAAAGATAATGCTTCAAATAAAGATAAGTCATACGTTACTGTAGAGTCTTTATTTCTTTCAACATACTCTTTTATAGCTTTCTGACTCATCACTTTATCTTCAGACTCTCCAATAGATTGTACTATATCTAACTCAGATAACATCTGAACCCAGTTATCAGTATTAACCCAAGAACTATTACCCACAGACATCCCATTATATTGAATGGTTATCCATTTATTGGGTGTTAAATCTTTAGATAAATATGTTCCTATGAATCCAATCCTTCTATCATATAAAGGAACCATATTTATAGCTTCTTGAAGAGTATAAGCAATGGCGTTGTAATTGGCGTTGTAATTGGCGGATATATTTATAGGAAGATTAGTAGCCAATAATTGGTCTACTGTCTTATTTTGACTATTATATACAGACTGTGTACTTGTTACTGGATATATATCTTCCTCTGTAGAGCCTCCAACAAGCTCTTTATCTTTAATTCTTCTACATAGTCCCATAATATCTAAAAGTTTTCTCCTAATACACTAACATAAACTTCATAAGCTACCCCTTCCCCAGTTTTTATAAAAGTGAGTTGTAATAACTTGGAACCACTACCAGTAAACTGAATAGGAGAGGTAGGATTTACTACAATATTAGCTCCAGATGTAAAGTTGATAGTAGTAACATCTGGTTTACAGGCTAGAAAGCTAACCCCAGACATTGCCCCACTTTTTTCTCTATCATCTGTATTAACAGTTACATTTAATACTTCAGTAGCCGCAGAACACCATACTGTTTGATTAGGGTAAATGACAATACTAGAGTTATCAGTGTTTCCATACCTAGTTGAGGAAACAACAGACTGTATATCTGCCAAATCTATAGTAACTGTACTTCCCCCATTCATAGCTGCTATGATAGCAGCATTATCAGAGAAGCTCACATTGGATCTAAATAAAAAAGTTACCCATTGCTCTTCCGGAATATACTTAATTACTGAAATAGTATTACTATCTACTACTTTAGATACATTATATATATTGCCGTAATCATCTGTAAACTGTCTCACATAACCTTCTCCTGAATTACCCCATAATCTTTGGAGTACCTCTACCAAAGTGTCTGTATCTTCTAACTGACCATACTTTGCTGAGCTGATTAAGTCTGAATCTATGTACAATTGAAATTGATGTAAATCATCAAAATCAATTTTATCTGAAATAGTTTCTCCAGTTAATGCTTTATATTGACCTACAGTATATCCAGCAACAAATTTCCATCTCATTAAAGATTCCTCAGTGGAGAAGCAAACTACAGTCATGTCAGTAATCTGACCATCATTATTTAAGTCAGCATCTCCATATATAGATAATAACCAAAGACAACCAGCTGGGTCCACTAATATTCTATAATAGCTGTCTATATCTTCCTCTGGATTATCAGGCTTCTCTATCATATCTTTCCATACACCATTTATATTAAATCTAAGTGTAGGTTTTCCATTAGCAGTAGTCACCCACCCAACCTTTGGATCATTTGGAGCGGACTCTGAAATAATTATATCCTTTACTCTTAACATCTTATTTATTTATTAGAGTTAGTATTTTTGTTTTGTAAAGATTTCTCTTTTATTCTTATATCATCAGAGTGTTTTTTCCTTTCAAAGGAAAGTTTCTCTTTTTCTAGTTTAAGCTTTTCATCGAACTCTCTAATTTTCTCTCTAAGATCAGCTCTCCCATCATCATCTTCAGGCTCACTTATTCCGTCTTCCTTATTGCTAGCTTGTATTTGGGCTATAATAATTTTAGTCTCATTGTCTCTTATATTAGCCTGTTCTTTTTGTTGCATTTCAGCTAATCTCTGTTCATTTTCCGATTGAACCATTTGTTGTTGAGACTGTAACTGTTGTTGCTGAGCCTGAGCATTTCTTTCTTGTATAGCCTGTTCATCTCTTTCAACCAATCTTTGCTTTTCTGCCAAAGAGCTAGAGTTATATAGTCTCATAATGGTAGAGAAGGAGAGTGTTTGATTCTGTAATGCTGCCTGGGCTAACATGTCAAGTTTTTGTGCTAATTCCTGAGTACCCTGACTATTATCTACTACTAAGCCATAATCAGCTTCTGCAAATTCATCTCCATCTACATCCATGATCTTCATGGAGCCATCAGATAGTATATATGGGAATTTTTTACTTCTTCCTTTAAAGGCTATTTTAGCTGTTTCCAAAAAGCATTCTAATACTCTTCTCTTTACATCATCATGTATGACAAATAACCATTCAGTTATATGAGAAGATTGCAGTGTAGCTCTTTCTACCCCTCCTACTGTTTCCCTGTTACTTATTTGACCTTCTCTTTGTCTAGTAATTCCTACTACCTCGGACATCTCCATTTTAATAAATTCTAGGAGGTTAATCTGTGATTGAATAGAATTTCCAAACTCAGCATCTATTACTCCAGAAGAGGAATTATTAAGGGCTCCTGCAAGTTTGCCAGTAGCTGATCCAATATTACCTTCTTTGAAGCTATCTTCAACTGCTATACCATTGACTTTAGCATAATACATCCATTTTTCTATATCCCATTTCTTTGGAACTTTAGCAAGATCTAATCTCAAGAGTTTACCCCAGTTTCTGGCCATTATCTTATTTAGCCTATCATGAATAACATCATAGAAATAATTATATCTCTTCATCATATCTACCAAAGAAAATGGTCTGCTATCATTAAGATTATAGATACTCCCTATAATACCGAAATTACATCTAGAGGGGCTAGATAACCTATTATACTGTATTACCCTAGGTCTCATATTTACATAAATATCAGTACCTATTTTAGTCCCTTCCCAGGCTTCATTTATATAAAGTATTTGTTCTTCTTCTCCATTATCCTTATCTATAACATAAGTCTCCGGATAAAAATTATAGATTTCTTCTCCTGTTTCTGGGTCATAAGATTTAACTTTCTTTATTCTCCTTCTGGATTTCCAGTACATCTTTAGCACTCTAATATTTCCTGCTAGATCATATGGAAGTAAGGAGTTTGAGATAGAATCTGAAAATAGATTAAACGGGTCAAAATAAAATCCATCTGTACTTATTTCTTCCCCTACCATGTGATTATTCACATATCCAAACCTCTCATCTATATTATCCATTGAGTCGATAGAGGCTTGTCCTACATGGTCAGGAATATTTTCTATATATTCGATGTCCTTCTTACTTAGAACATCATAATATGTATCTATAACTTTCCCAGGACTCCAATAGTCCTCTATTATGATCATATCAGCATCTTCTATCTTGTTAGAATAACCAGACTTAAATATTCTAACTTTTAGAGGATTCAATCTCTCTATTATAGGTTCTCCTCCTACAATATCACACTGATATATTTCTTCTCCTACAGTGACTGCATCCATGAAGCCATTATTAAATAATAATGGAATATTATACTCCTTAACATAATGATTAAGTATAGCATTCCCTCTTATTTCTCTCATGTCTTGCCACTCATAAGTATAGTAATCATTGAGTTTTTCTAGCTCTTGATTAAATTCTTCTTCAGATTTAGAAGTATTAGCTATTAGTTCCTGAAGATTCTTTAATAATTCTTCTTTTTTATTATTTTCTATTTCTGAGATTGCATTAGGGTTAGTTACAATCACTCTATAATCAAAGACTCTTCTAGATTCCTCTCCTCTCAATACATTTAGTTTACTATTCATAATAGGATAATGCTGAATCCTATCAGGAACAAAGCCAGCTTTAATATTATCAGGATTTAGCACTAACTCTATATCTGACATATGAAGTTTTCCGTTGAGAAGATCATAATTAATCTTTTTATGAATTACAGACTTTCTTACAAGACTATAATTGAAGAAAGTTTTAGAATCAGCCCAATCAAGATGTGCCTTTCTCCACTTCTTATTCTTCTTGGAGAATGGTAATTGCTGTGGAGGTAAATTTATTAATTCAGACATATTTGATTCATTTTATTCTTTACAAAGTTACATGAAACTAAGTTCCAAAACAATAACATAAATAGTTTATTAATTCCCAATATCCTTTTTAGCTAAATTTACTGCCAAATCTATAATCATAATTTTCTTTAAAGTATGGGTCATTACTTAAATCATCCTCATCATACCTCTCTCTAGATTCAGCATTCATGTTATCTCCATATCTTATAATGTATTCTTGTCTATATATCATAACCATTCCCATAGCTCTTATTCTATCTACATTGATCTCGGGATTAAATTGTATAGCTTCTTCTAGTAGAGCTCTTGTTTTTAAAGTATATATTACTGGAACATTTACTTGATCTGAAGTCCCATCCTCTCTTTCTATAACTATGGGAACTAGCTTATTAAACCAATCTCGTAATAAAGAATTAGCATAATTATTGATGGCAGCACTAGCATTTACTCCATATGCATTGGATCCAGCATTACCATACTTTATAAGTTGTTTATCCCTAAGATACTCTGGAGTTTCAGCTAAAAGATGAGTACTTCTCTTAGCTTTAAAATATGCATATATCCCCTTCTTGTTGCTTTCATATAAACATCTTGCATTATAGAATAAACATAATAGTCTAGTTATCTCAAAATTATCATCAGCAAAAGGATTTCTACCAGTAAACTCGGCTACTATAGTGTCAGTAAATAAATCAAACACAAAACATGAGTATAGTGAAGAAGATTCAGCTATATCATTATCTACAGGGTCTACTCCTATGATGTATCTATTATCAAATACTTTACCAGATTTATCTTTTTCTGGCATAGTATATATTTCCAATGCCCCTTTAGTATCATTATCTACTGGATAACTCCGTATAGGAGTACTGTCAGTTGGTCTAAATTTTACTTCTCCTTCTCCTCCAATATACAATTCTCCAACATATATGTCATTATATAGACTAGGATTTTTATCTAATTGAGAAGCTCTCTCATTAAGAGCTTGTACATTAAAATAAGCATCTTTTACTTTTATAATAGCTTCTGCAGGAGTAATAGGATCCTCTGCTATTACTCTTAATACTGATGTTGGATCAGCTCCATATTTTGCCTTATACCTATTAAGAAGTATCTGCAAGAGAGCCATTACTACATCTGATATACCATCTTTATTAAAGCACCCTGCTCTATTTAAATAAGCAGGAAAGAAATATGCAAAGTAGTCTTTTCCTTGACCTTTTTTATCATATACATTCTTTACTTCTTTTATATTATATGAACTGGATGCATATAATAAAGTTTTAGCAGACTGGAAATTAGACTCTTTATTGTTAGCAGTACCCACAAGGTACATCAGAGCGAAAGTATAATCACCATCTTCTACTGATTTTCTAGTAACGTCATAAAGCTCTAATAGTCCATTAAAGTTACCAAATTCCTCGAATAATATCCAACCCCTCTTACCTCTTAATTTATCAGAGTCATCTTTAGCAGATACTCCCATAACCATATTTAAGGACCCTTGGAGTTTCCCATATTCATCCTTATACCCCATTTGCCAAGTCATCTCATTAGATGCCTGTTTAATCATAAGTCTAGGAAATGGAGTATATTTTGACAAATGAGATAGAATAGGAATAAACTTACTTAAAGTTCCATCCTTATCATCTTTAAGATATTCCTTCTGGTATGCTGTAAGAACTGTAATATTTCTTCTTTGAGTTTCAACAGATTCTCCTATTATTAAATTTTTAGACATTATGGATGCCAATGAATAACTCTTACTACAACCTCTCTTAGAGAGTTCAGCAGCATGATGCCCTTCTTCTCTAGCATCATTAAGATATAGATATCGAAACCAAATTCCTTCAAAGAACAGCCCAAATCCTTCCTTTCTTATTGCTTTCTTTTTACCTTTTTGATATTCATTTATCATCATTGGACAATAATTAAGGAACCAGTATAAATATCCTGGAATCCACATTCCGTCAGATTCTCTTAAGAAACCATTATAGCATCTATCTATTTCTCTATCCCAGAATCTTCTATACTCACTATTAGGATTAGGATTAGGTATAAGTTTTGTATATACACCTTCTTTTAGAAAATACAATGCAGATTGCCTAAAATAATCTGCATCTTTATATATTGGTGGGTTAGTTATATCTATAATAGCTCTATTGTACTTATCTCTAGGTAACTCCTCTATTTTTGGTCTAGAAGGAGAAATAAGATTCTGAATAAAAGGAACTGTAGAAATGAAGTCCATAAATTGCTCTACTACTTCATCTGGATATTTAGATAAAAGTTCTCCGGTTATAGGAGTTTGATATTCATTAGTTTGTATTAATACTTCTCCGTCCATAAGAAAATATATTATAGTACAAGATCCTCATACATAGACTTTTCTACATTACCTCTTACTCTATCATTTGATACAATTTCTTTAGTAACTGCTTTTTCAGCTTCATCCAAATCTTTTACTAAAGCGGGTATTTGTTTTATTATACCCCCCACATCTTTTGTCTCTTTCACATCTAAATCAGCCATAGTAGATGTTAGAGCTCTTAACTTACTTCTATATCCATTAATCATAGCTCTTGTATCATCTAGTAAAAGAGCTGATATTGGCTTAAATTTAGCATAATAATCTATAGCCTCTTGTAGATCCTTATCTACTTTCCAAGTGTCAGAAACTCCAATACCTTCTAATATCTTTTTATGTCTGTCCTCCTCATCAGTATATATCTGAAAATCAGATCTCGGGTCTACGAAAAAATATATATACCCTAGTTCTTGTAAAAACTTACTTTTATCTTTGGTTTTATCTCTTTGATGAAGTTTTTTAAAGACCTTTATGGTAAGTAGTTCTGGTTCAAATGTTAATTTAAACCCTTCATATTTTAATAACCTCATAGATTTTCCTTCTTATAGTTACCATTTACTACTCTATTATAATCTTCAGTCCTTATAAATCCAAAAAGAGCTTCTAATAAAATATTAGACAACCTCTTATTCATAGACTCTTCTTGTTCTTTAAGAACTTTCTCTTGAAGAGAAACTACAATAACCTTGTATTTACAATCATTATCAATAAGCCATACTATCCATTCATACTTCTTGTATGATTTAAACGTAGGATTAGGCTCTATAGTTCTTTGCAAAACTAGATGGCTATTAGCAGAAATCTTCTGTGCCTTTCTTTCCAGATTTATATGCCTATTTAGAGATTCTATTATATCTTCTATACTCATAAATAAAGAAAATTAAGGAAAAAAAAATAAAAGAAAGGCCAGCCAACTAACTGACTGGCCTTCCTGAATTTAGGAAAGAATTTTCTCTTTCCTAGGTATGATTATATTTGAAGGAGCCACATCTGTAATTTCCTCATAATCTTCAATTACAAAATCAATATCTCTGTCTTGAAGTAATAAACATTGTTTATTATCAAGTTCGATAATATCGAAATTATAGGTTATAACTGGATTATCAGTAACGATACCATCTTTTAATGATCCTTCCTTATGTTTCTTAATCGCAAATCTAGAAGGATTTATACACACAATATCCCCTACATTAATTCCTCTTACTGAGTCTCCTATGGCAAGTACTGTCTGATACTCTTTTAGAGTTCCTTTTTGTCTACTTGTATCTAATAGGCCAGCAGAAGTTTTTATATCATCCTCATACTTATTCATGGTGGTTACTAATGCAGTGAACATGGGACGTATCTTTTTTACTTTAATCATATTTGTCTTCCTTTCTTAATTTCTTTATATATTCGAATCTCTTTTTCATCCTGGTCATTCTATCAAATGTGCAAGATAGTTTCCCTAGGCTTGGAATATTAAAATTAGTTCTTAATTTAGAGAACTCCTCTTCACTTAGATTATCCTTTA
>ERZ780030.559-NODE-559-length-15338-cov-2.897337_pt1 | contig 15338 bp, 30 predicted proteins | sample MGYA00511857_ERZ780030 | MGnify/ENA primary metagenome ERZ780030 (study PRJEB29588, sample SAMEA2162530) | human gut metagenome | biome: human gut; feature: human-associated habitat; material: faeces | place: Denmark | collected 2008/2010 ... | reverse complement strand
GCGGAATGCCGACACTGCAACAGATTCAAAGCCGACCATTTGGAAGGCTATCGGGTAAATCTAATTGCTAAAATCGGACAACGGAAGTTTGATTTATTAAAATGGAAAATAAAAGATTCGAAGGATAATCCTCAAAATTATAAGAAATCAGATTTTGATTATGAACAGCTAATCAAGTATTACAAGGCACTTAGTAAGAAGTTACGAAAGGAGAAAGGAATATGAGTTATGTATTACGAGATTATCAACAGAAAGCCTCTGATGCTGCCGTTTCTTTCTTCAACAACAAGGCGAAGAAAACAAATGCTATCATGGTATTGCCTACAGGAAGCGGAAAGAGCCTTATCATAGCGGATATAGCCGCAAGGCTTGACGGGCATACGTTGGTGTTCCAGCCTAGCCGTGAGATACTCGAACAGAACTTTAAGAAACTCTGTTCCTACGGTATTCTTGATTGCAGTATCTATTCAGCTTCCTTCAATTCAAAGGAGATAAGCCGGATAACATTCGCAACAATTGGATCGGTAAAGAACCATCCCGAACTGTTCATCCACTTCAAGAACATCATTGTTGATGAATGCCACCTTGTAAACCCCAAAGAGGGAATGTACAAGGATTTCTTTGATACAGTGAAGTGTAAGGTTCTTGGATTGACGGCAACTCCTTATAGATTGTCTTCCTCACGTGACTTCGGCTCCATGCTGAAATTCATCACCCGGACAAAGCCTCATATCTTTTCAGAGGTCATTTACCATGTTCAGGTATCGACACTGCTCGACATGGGGTATCTGGCAAAGCTGAACTACTATCCCATGAACCCAGCCGGATGGAACGAACTCAACCTGAAGGTCAACACCACCGGTGCCGACTACACCGACAAATCCGTACAACGGGAATACGAGCGGATAGACTTCTACGGCTACCTTGTCCACATCATCCAAAGAGGTATCTTTTACACGGACAAAGATTGATGAGTCCCAAAGCTGGAGGTAAACGGAAAGGTATTTTAGTCTTTACTCGGTTCTTAAAAGAAGCTGAACGACTTACCTGGTCAATACCCGGGTGTGCGATAGTTTCCGGTGATACTCCGAAAGGTGAGCGTGAGAGAATACTTGAGGCATTCAAGGCAGGCGAGATACCTGTCGTGGCTAATGTCGGTGTACTTACTACCGGTTTCGATTATCCTGAACTTGATACGGTCGTCATGGCACGACCTACGATGTCACTGGCACAGTGGTATCAGATAGTCGGCCGGGCAATTCGCCCCCATCCGGATAAAGAATGTGGCTGGATTGTGGATTTATGTGGTAATATCAAACGCTTTGGTGAAGTGTCCGATTTAAGGCTTGTGGACGGAGGTAATGGCAAATGGGCTGTTTTCTCCAATGGCAGACAATTAACCAATGTAAGATTTTAATCTGAATGGAAAACGATAAAGGATTTATAAAACTAAGCCGCAAGTTCTTCTCGAATGAGTTGTGGAAGGAAGCCCGGACTTTTAGCAGTTGCGAAGCGTGGCTGGACTTAATACAGTCAGCACGATTTGAAGCAACGCCCCGAAAGGTGAGTATCGGAGGTCGAGAAGTGGTCTATAATCGTGGGCAATACCCAGCATCCATCAGGTTTTTAGCAAAGCGTTGGAATTGGACAGAAAGAAAAGTGAGAACATTCATTTCTTTTCTTAGAAAAAGGGAAATGATAAGTACTGAGTGTGTTCAAGGAGTGAATATGATAACCCTCTGTAAATATGAGGAATACAATAGCAGTGACGCATCGGGTGACACAACTAATGACACGGATATTATGAAGATTATCAATGATTTACAGTCGCAAGTGACACAGCTAGCGACACAACAAGTGACACAGCCGTCTAAAAAGCGACACACGGGTGACACAAATACTAAGAAAGATGAAGAAGATATTAAAGAATCTCCTAACGGAGATGAGAAAGAAGCGGCAGCTTCTTCACCCGCACCTTCAAATCCTGATTTTCTAAAATTCAATGATTGGCTGAAACGAAAAGCTCCTTTCTGTAGTAACCCTAAAAACTTCTCTTCTCAAATCACAGAAGCCGAGTTCCTAAAACTCAAAGAGAAATACACAGGTAAACAGATTGCAGATGTTATTGAGCAGATAGAGAATCGAAAGGACTTACGTAAACGATATACCAACCTGTACAGGACGGTATTAAACTGGGCAAAGAAAGAATATGGAAGCTAACGTACAACTACGAGACGAAGATGCCGAGAAAGTTGTTTTGGGCACTATAATCACTGAAAGGAATGCTCTTGAAGAGGTTAGGGAATTACTGAATGAAAACTCTTTCTATAATCCTTTTCACCGGCAGATATATGAGGCCGTTATCCAAGTGGTGTCATCTGGGAACAGGCCTGATATGATAACGGTCAAAGGAAAGCTTGTTGCCAATGGTGTGAAGTTTGAACTGGTGGAGTATATGAAAATTGCTTCTAACAGTACTTTTGACTTGTATCAGTATGCAGCAAGACTTCATGACTTGGCCATCAGGCGTAAGTTCTATGGAATAGGGCAATATCTTATCTCAAACTCTTATTCAGAATCAGAAGATATTCTTGATGTGACTAATTCTGTGAGTGATGAACTTGCATCTCTCTTCAAGTCAAGTAGTACAACGGTTACTACCATTAATGATGGGCTAGAGAATGTTTATAGCATGATAAATGAGAATCTCTCAGGAGCTAAAGATATTACTGGTACTCCAACTGGTTTTGAAAAAATAGATTCTAAATCAGGAGGATTACAGAAGTCGGATTTGATAATCATTGCTGGTGAGACTTCGCAGGGCAAGACATCATTAGCTGTTTCTATCATGAGGAATGCAGCAGATTTTGGTGCCAAAATTGCTATGTATTCCATGGAAATGAAAAAAGAGCAGATAACAGCTCGCATTCTTTCTATGGAGAGTGGTGTCCCTGCCAATCAGATTATGTACTCACGCTTGACAGATTCGCAGCTACAGGCGGTTGACAAAGGTATTGGCAAGGTATCAGGTAAGGGTATTTACTTTGATGACCGAAGTACCTCCAATATTGACACTATCATTTCGTCCATTCGTTATATGAAGTTGAAATATGGCATTGATGGTGCTATAGTTGACTACTTGCAGATTCTCAATGTGAACATGAAGGGAGCAAATAAGGAACAGCAAATGGGTGATGTGGCAAGGCGGTTGAAGAACCTCGCCAAGGAACTTGATATTTGGATTATAGCCCTTTCACAATTGAATAGAGACACCATGAATCCGGTTCCTACATTGGCCCGGCTCCGTGATAGTGGACAAATAGCAGAAGCTGCCGATGTAGTTATTCTTATCTATCGTTCCGAAGTAACTAAGAAATCTTATCCAAGCGATTTCTCAAATGTGGAAACGAAAGGAACAGCAATGATTGATATTGCCAAAGGTCGAAATATTGGATTGCTACGGTTCATCTGTGGGTTCAATGCCGCTACGACTTGCTTTTATAATCTTGACTCCGTTCCATTATCAGGAAGTAGTGTTGCTGATGTGGAAGACGATAATCCATTTTAAATGATGAGAGTTACCATTTATTGGGAAACAAGACATCTTGATCCCAAAGACATCCCCAGAATCAAAAAGAGAATCAGGGATAAGTTTAATATCCCGGACTATACTACCGTGAACGGTGAGACTCCCTGTGACATCAAAGACGAAGATATGGAACTTCTTCGGGAAACTGAACGCAGGGGATATATACAAATAAGAAATAAGAAATAAATAAATAGAAAATATGAAACAGACCTTAGAAGAAGCCGCTATAAAAGCTGCGGAGGATTGCTATGAGATGCCTTACAATGAGAATTTACTGCACATGCTTCTTATTAAGCAAGCTTTTGAACTAGGTGCAGAATGGCAGGCAAGCCAGTCTCTTTGGCATGAAGTCAGTAAGGAGCCGAAGAAAGGTGAGCATATATGTGTGCAATTTGATAGTGGGAATTTAACATCATGGTATGCTTCATCTAATATCAGAAAGGATTTTGAAGACCATAATGCTATCAGATGGGCGTATGTTTCTGATTTAATCAAACCAACCCCAAATTTAACTAAATAGTATGAATAATATTATAGTGTTTGTAATGTGGGTTCTCTGGTTGGTAGCCTCGGTAATTCTTGCAATTAGCATATTTGGTTGGCCGTTAGTATTTGGGGATGATTGGTCAGAGCTCGGTAGTGATTTGATTGGAAAAATGAAATAAAAAGGAGCTAATATGAGACTAAGACAAGCGAAAAAGATAATGAAAAATGTCCGACTATACAAAGGTATGATTTGGATATACGGAGGCGGAAGGGTAGATAAAGCTAATAATCGTATGTGTCGATACTATTCAGCAAAAGACGAACGATTTAAAGCAATCGTACAGTTATCTAACAAAAACCCATTAGCAGCACTTAAACTTCTAAGAGGAAAAATTTAACTAATAACTATAAAGTATGAATAAAGATGAAATAATAAAAGAATGCCTATCAATGATAGATGGATTTGACGGCAGCGATAACGAATACCTTGATATATTGCATGAATTGATAGATGAATGTGGGATTCGTATTGAAGGAAAAGAGCTTGAAATGGAAGATTATTAACGTATAACTGATAAAATGGAACTAAACGACCAAGTTAAAGTCACATTAACGGCATATGGGGCTTCCGTTCTTAATGAAGATAATAAACAGTGGAAGAAACGATATCCAAACGTATTTTCCTCGGAGAAAGTAGACTATAAAGAAGGAGACGTTTACGAAAACCAACTTTGGTGTATACTGGGAAGATTCCCTGATAGCTTTCAGGCTGGACACGAATTACCATTCACTGATTTAGTAAAAGCAGGGAAGTAAAATAATTCAAAATAATATAGAAAGGAGCATATATGGGTACATTCAGAGGGTATATAGAAGATAATAAACGTCACGTATTGGCTTTCCTGAAAGGCAAGGAGCCGCAGTCTTCCTACGAAGTAATGACAGGCTATCATGGAGAAAAGACAATATATGCAGTTCGCACCGCTCTCAATGAGCTAAATAATGAAGGGAAAGTAGTGTTTGAGAAACGCTATTTGAACTCTAAATATTGGAAACTAAAATAATTAGAAATTAAATAAGAAAAGAAAGAAATGACTGAAATGATATTCCCGCAGGAAAATAGAGATTTAAAACTCGCCTGCACGTTACATATTGATATGCTTAGTGCTTCGGCTCGCTATTCATTTAAGTTGATGCAACGAGCAAAGGGTAAACGGAAATGGCATGAACTGAAAGGGTATGAGTGCCAATACCGTGTAAGCACAGATATGGACGATATTTTAAGGTACCTTTCGAGAAGTCAGGTAATGGGATTAGCTGAATTAGAGTATAAAAAGTATGCTCCAGCAGAAAGTTTGTTTAAAAATGAGTGAAACGAAAATCATATTAGATGCCTGTTGCGGTAGCCGGATGTTTTGGTTCGACAAGGAAAATCCTTTGACCTTGTTTGCTGACATCAGAGATGAAGAGCATACTCTTTGCGACGGTCGAAGTCTGAAAGTTCATCCGGATATTATATCTGACTTTACCGATATGCCATTTTTGGATGAATCCTTTAAGCTGGTAGTATTTGACCCTCCCCATCTTCTAAAGGCTGGCAAAAATAGTTGGTTGGTCAAGAAGTACGGTAAACTTCCTGAAGATTGGTCAAGGGTGATAAAAAAAGGAATTGATGAATGCTTTCGAGTTTTAGAAGACTACGGAGTTCTGATTTTCAAATGGAACGAGGATCAGATAACAGTCAGGGAAGTATTAGAGGTTATCGGATGGAAACCATTGTTTGGTCATACTACCGGAAGACATGGAAAGACTATGTGGATGTGTTTTATGAAATTACCTGCTAAAGATAATATATAATGGTTCATGGCAGTTTATTTAGCGGTTTTGATGCCCCAAGTGTAGCAGCTTCCTGGATGGGCTGGGAAAATGCCTTTCACTGTGAGATAAACGATTTTTGCAACGAGATACTGAAATATTGGTTTCCTAATTCAGAACATTATGAAGACATTACCAAAACAGACTTTAGTCAATGGAGAGGACGGATTGACATCCTTACAGGAGGGTTTCCTTGCCAGCCTTTCTCCGTCGCAGGTCAAAGAAAGGGAGCGGATGATAACCGTTACCTCTGGCCACACATGCTCCGTGCTATACGGGAAATCCGCCCCACTTGGGTTATTGGTGAAAACGTTGCTGGAATCCTCACGATGGTTCAGCCCGGCGAGGAGACTGAAATGGGAAGCCAGACCTCTCTTTTCGGAGAAGATAACAGAAAAAGAGTATTGCTACGACAAGAGTTTGTTGTCGAAACCATCTGTAAAGACCTTGAGCGAGAAGGATATTCCGTCCAACCGATACTTATTCCGGCTTGTGCCGTCGGAGCACCCCACAGAAGAGACAGGGTGTGGTTTGTTGCACGACTTACTACCGACGCCGCGTGCTATGGAAGTGGTGGAACACCCCAGGAAAGCTGCCGCGAGAACGAAAGACAGGACAGGTACGAAACTCAACAATCTTTCTTCAGGGGCTGCGTTCGGACTTCTTCCCACTCCCAATTCCCGAGAAGCAGACAAATACACGAAGAAGTACAACCCGAAGAGCCAGATGGGGACTGCGTTGACTGCAATGGCAATGAATGGAATGCTTCCAACTCCAACCCGAAGAGATTTCCAACCTTCGGTTTCACCTCAAGCGTTAACAAGGAAGAATGGGAAAATGAGAACAGATGCCCTATGCAATCTTCCTGTAATGTTGAGAGAGCATCGAGAACAGACTGGTGGAAAGAGTTCCCAACTCAATCCCCTGTTTGTCGAGGAAATGATGGGCTTCCCTTTGATGTGGACAACCTTACCATTCCTTTCACAAAGTGGAGACAGGAATCAGTCAAAGGATACGGAAACGCCATAGTTCCGCAGGTGATTCTTGAGATTTTTAAAGCGATAGAAGAAGTAGAACAATTAGAGTAAAATAAGAATAAATATGAATAAGAAGATTTTTTGCGAGAAGTGCCACAAGTGGCACACTATCACTATTACAGAGGAAGATAAGTTTGCAATTTGCCCTAACAAGCGTTGCGGTCATTTGATTTTTATCTGATATGAAGAAACTCGGCGTTAGTGCTGCGCACATTACCATAGAGATAAATACGGACTCACAGGCAGGTTATTCACTTCATGTACCATCTGACGAAAGCATATCTAATTTTAATAATTGGTTCTTTCATTATGACTTCGGAGACTGGGAAGCAGAAGAATTTGAAACTGCCTTTTGTACTGTAATTCAACTAAGGTTGAGTAATAAGAATAGTGATTACAGCAAGGTGAATGAACTCATAAAAGTCATTGAAACTGCTGCTAAAAAGATTTTAAAGAAGTAATTCTAAACAAATAAGTAATGAATAAAACACATGGTTCATTATAAAATAATAATGAACTTTTGCTCTCGACATTGATGTCGGGAGCAAACTAAAAACAATAAAGAAAGGAACTAAAATATGATGAAAAAACAAGTTCTGACAATAGACCAGATGAAACGATTAAAGGGATTAGGTATTGATACAAGTATTGCCTCAATGTATTGGACTTATCCAGTAGAACCTGAGCGTATAACAAGACTAACACCAGTAGGAGAAAAGGGTAATCTCAAATCTTGGGAAGAACGTGGATATGGTATCGGCGCTTTTACTCTGCAAGACATATTGGGAATTATGCCTGTGTTTTATCCTACAATGGAAAATGGCAATAGGATACTGGTTGGTAACAGCCAAGTCGATTCCGGTTGCCATTATCAACCAACTATATTTCATTCAGAAGATGGCTGGTTTTGTAGCTATTTCGATAGTGACGACCTTTTGGACGAAAGAACATCCGATAGCTATAATAATCCTCTTGATGCAGTCTATGATATGCTTTGTTGGCTATGCGAAAACGATTATCTGCCATTTAAAAACTAATTCAAATCTGTACAGGAAGGGATGCATCTTAAAGACATTGCCCGTACACTTGGAGTAAGCCGGACTACGGTTAGTAAATACATACAAAAATATGATTTGAGAAGAAATGGAAATAAATAAATACTTATATAGCAAAGCTTTATCAAAAGCTTTGAAAGTATAGTTCCTTACCAATCGTGAAGAGCTCTTTTTATATGCAGGCGCTTTGTATTCTGCTATGATGTGGGGCAGGGAAATTGATGAGAAGAATAAAGCTATACAGGAGATGGATAAGCCCATAAAATAGAAAGAGGAAGAATCAGACCGCACGACCAATCTAAATTCTTCCTCCTCACACGATTATGATGCAAATATACTATTTACTTTTTAAATAATCGTGCTATGGAGCTAAATTTTAATAACATAATCCAGTTAAAAAGAGTAAGAATTGAGAAATCGGAGTTGTCGGAGAAAGAAACCTCACTCGCTAAACCTTACCTGTCGGACAAAAGGCTAATTGCCGCAATCTATGATTTGTTCGTGGAGATACTGAATGAACGGGCTTGTCCGCCCAATATTGAAAGTGTCACCCAAAGGAAGAAATTCATTTTCATCATTTTGTATCTGTTTTCCCCCAGTACGCTGGCGGGCGGAAAGACGGTCTGCGGGGTTCGAGAAGAAATATCTCGTGTGCTTGGCATCCGGTCAAAGAGTACAATTTCCGACAACTGTACGGATGTCGTGTTTCTGTATCAGAATTATATGGACTTTAGTGCGGATATAGAGTATATTTACACCGAAATTATTAATCGTTTAAGAATCAAAGGACTAATCAATGAAAACGCCGGAGTTTAGTGCTCCGGCTTATTATTATTTATAATGGATAATATTTCTTGAGGTGATAATCTTTTGGCATCATATCGCTCTGGTTTTTGAAGCAATGCTTCTGCGATCCTGCTTATAATCATCTTGTTTTCGTCTTTATTTAATTTTGTGTAAGCAATGGATTTTGCATTTTGTACTAAATTAAAGAAAACATTATTCCCGTTCTCTTGCAGTTCCAATAATCCGAAATATTTCATCTTATTTTCATTTATTGTAAATATTTCCAAATCTCTATCCATCAAGTCTGTATCAATTTCTTCTTTAAAGAAAATGGATTCAGCACATGCTCCTGCCATTTGAAAACAAAAAAGATTCTGCCAATATTCTTTTCCCTTTGCATCAGTGTATTTGATTAGTTTAGTTTTACTGGCGACATCTGTTACTTCGCATAACCCTCCTCCCATATCTTTTCCAGTATAGATTTCTATAAATTCAATATCGTCAAGGTTTTTATATATGAGGAAATGCATTAAAGCGTGCCCTGCTTCATGTATGGCCGCTCTATAAGAAGGAGTATCTCTAATCATAATTTTTCCTTTTTTTTATTTATAGTATTCTTTCCCTCGTATGTTCTCATGGTCAGGCGTGCAAGGTTCTCCGTCAAAATGGATTTTACCTCCACAGTGAGGGCAGGTGATGGAATTGGTATCCTCTTTTGGTTCGTCTAACAAGTCCTTTACGCTAACGTCTAATGCTCTTGCTATTTCTCCTAATTTCCCAATAGTGGGATTTCCAGACACCGCAGCATATAACGCTTGGTATGTGACGCCCATTCTTTTTGCAAGGTCTTGCATGGTAATACCTTGCTGTTTGCAGATTTCTTGTACTCTTAACATTATATTCAAATTATAGTTTGATGCAAAGATAGGAACAAAATTCAAATTATATATAGATGAATAGAAAAATATATCAAAAAATAATTTGAAAAAAAACTTCTTAGAAATTTGTTTTATTCAAATTAAAGTTTGATATTTGTAGTGTGATAATAAAGATATAGTTTGAATAACAATTAAAAGATATACGATTATGACAACAACAAGCAGCCCCTACATCAAAGAGATTAAAGATGCAATGAAGCAAGTAAGAGAAGCTCTCAAACAGCTTGAAGAAGCTGAAAAGGTTCAAGAACAGGCAAGAAACGTCAGAGACTATGACAAAGCTCGTGGTGATGCACAAAGTGGTGCGATTAGCATGATGCAAGCTCTCGAAGAAGCAGTAAGATTAGCTTCTGCAATAGGTTGCGGTAGTGGTGTGTATGACATTCATAAGTATCACAAGGTTGTAGAACTTGATTTAAGAGATTACGATATTAAATAATTAACCAGCAGGGCGAAAGCCCTGCGCAATATAGAAGATTATGAATACAAAAGAAATAGAAATTGGTTTGAGATACAGAATTTCAGGTGATTTAGCTAATGGTCACTATGCAGATGGCACACCACGCATATCGCACGATGATGTAGTAAGAGTGATAAAGAGAGTCACGGATACTCATGTGATTTTAGAGTGTGGACGTATGTTTATTATTAACGACAATCTCAAAATAGAGAAGTTCTAAGTTTTAATCCGGTAGCCTTCGGGCTACCACAATACACACGATTATGAAAGCGGATTTAGTTTTAGTTATCAGCCCCGAAGCTCCACTGATGAAACAACTGGGCAAAGTGTTAGGCAAGCTATGTACCATATACGACTTTACCACAATTGACAAGAACGAAAAGTATATCACGATACGGCATGATGAAACCGGTCTTGTAGTGGCTTATACGAGTGAAGAAAGATTAAATGTGAAACATTAAATAAGAATTGATATGGGTATAGTAAAAGAAACAATAGTAACTAACAGCAAGAAAAATACACCGCTTTCTGTCGGTGATAAGATGTACAAGTATATATCCCTTAGAGGTATAGGCGTATATGAAGTTTGCGGTTTTATTGATGACTATGTTCTTCTTAAATCCACATTCTGTAAGTCTTTTGGTTATGGATCTCATCATCCTTGTATCGTGAAAATTAATAGGGTAGACGGGCTGAAAGATGTCTACAAGTACGTTGAAATGATGCAAACGTGTGGTTCTGACACGTATTCTTCAACTGATGAATACGGTGAAGAAATTGAGATTGATAACTCGTATATATGGCATACGACTGATGAAAATGATTATTATCACCTAAGCAAAAAGAAGTGTGCCTCTGATAGAGGTAAGAAAATTGTATCGGATTATCGTAAAAAGATAGAGGCTAAAAAGAACGAAATAAAGAATATTCAGCTTTCTATCGAGAAGATGGAAAACCACATAAAAGAGGTAGAGAACTGGATGAATGGCATTGAATTAAAATAATTAGCTTATGAACTCAATAAACAAAAACGGTTGCAGCGTATGCCAACCCGGTAAAGAGAATTATTGTACCTACACAGTGAAAATCAAAGGTAAGCCAAAGCGAATGTATCAGTATGATTATCGAACAGAATCAGGTGATCTGTTTGCAACTGTAGCCCCAACACTGAAAGCTTGCAGAGAAGAAAGAGATATTTGGCTTAGTTCACGACAATAAACCGATTGTCGTGTATAACGATTGAAGATATTTCGTTATCTTTGGTTGTGGTAGTACCTTTGGGGTACTATCGCGGGTTAGAGCAGTGGGCAGCTCGTCACTTTGACTTGGTGAAGGTCAGCGGTTCGAATCCGTTACCCGCAACTACTTAATTATTAACTTTTAAAACGACACGATTATGAACATTTTGACGCTTAGTATTAAGCAAAAGTATTTTGATGAGATTTTAGCAGGTAAGAAAACTCACGAGTACCGTGAAATCAGACCCACCAATGCAAAGAAGTATATTACCTACTTGTGTGGTGGTAAAGAATACAAGGCAGATGAAGAACTGCCCGAAGAGGGTGAGATTGAATTGAATCCTATTAAGTATGATGCCATCAAACTTCTTACAGGTGCTTATACAAGTAAACGCCCTTATATCATCGTAGAAGTAAAGGCGGAAGAAGCGGTTATCCCTACCGATGAAAACGACAACGATATTGTTTACGAGCATCAAGGTGAAGAATATCTCGCTGCCCAAATGGACTATACTTTGGGCGGGATATTGGAGAAACATATAGATTGATTTGTTTAACTTTTAAAATTAATAAGCTGAGTCGCAAGAAGAATTAACAGGATTGCTGGTCCTCGCCGGAATATGAATGGCGCAGGTGCAGGCGGTAGATTGGTTGCCAATCGTAGAGGTACGGCAAGTGCCACACAGTTAGGATCACGTAGACAGCGTTATAGTGATCTTCGTGTTTCATTTGGATTATCGGGTGGTTAGCTATGAGTAAAGTAGAGCAAGCGAACCGGTATATAGACCTCATTCGGGTAAAGTCGAATGAGGCTTTACTATTTTTGTCTTTGGGCAAAGATTCGCTTGTCTTACTTGATTTAATCTATCCAAAGTTTGACCGGATTGTCTGTGTGTTTATGTACTTCGTTAAAGACTTGGAGCACATAAACCGGTGGATTGGCTGGACAAAAGCCAAATATCCCCAAATTGAATTTGTGCAAGCGCCTCACTGGAATCTTACTTACATTCTACGTGGTGGACTGTATTGTGTCCCTAATTCAAAAGTGAAGTTGCTGAAACTTGCGGATATAGTACAAGCTATGCAGTTAAAGTATGGTGTTTATTACACATTCTTGGGGATGAAGAAAGCTGATGGCATGAATAGGCGTTTGATGCTGAAAGGATATGAAGTTAATGGATATGAGAATAACGGCTTATGTTATCCTTTGGCTGATTGGACGCAAAAGGATATTCTCGCTTACATGAAGCAGCACAATTTACCCGAACCAGTCCGATATTCACTCAAAGCCAGTTCGGGTGTCGGCTTCAATCTCGATTGTATGCTTTGGATGGAGAAGAATTACCCGCAGGACTTACAGAGAATTTTTAAAGTGTTCCCAATGGCTGAAAGAGTGCTTTGGGAGTATTATAATAAACAAAATTAATGGGAGGATTGCTGAGTTAGAAGAAAAAGCGTAAGAGAATTAGGTAATCAGTATAGACGTTTATCTTCACGAGTTGGTGGAGAAAAACAAGGTAGGCTTGCAGGGGTGTATTTAAGCACCCGAAAACGTATTGAGCGGTTTGCAGGTAACGATATGGACAGAAAAGTATCAACAAAAAGATACATGGGATTAAGTAATGGATAACATGGAACTATCTAAGTACATAAAGAGTGAATCGGTGGAACTTAACCGCTCAGCTATTTACTTTGCTGATTTATTGCAGTAAATAATTTGTTATCTCGTTGATTTTTAGTATCTTTATGTGTGAAATATATACTGATATGGAAGAAGTTTGGAAAGACATAAAAGGTTTCAGCAGATATATGGTATCTAACTTTGGCAGGGTTAAGACAAAGGATTATATTCAGTCTCCTTGTCATTGCAGACCAAATGGTGCTAATATAAAAGGGAAGATTCTAAAAACTCCAATAGATACTAATGGATACAAGATAGTTAGATTGTATTGTGATGGGAAAAATGTAAAAGCTTATATTCATAGACTGGTGGCAGACGCTTTTATTCCGAAAATCCCGAATAAGGACTATGTAAATCATATTGATTCAGACAGAACCAATAATAATGTTTCCAATTTGGAATGGTGTACCCCAATAGAAAATGTACATCATTGCAGAAAGAATGGAAGGGCTATATATTATTCAGGGAATGATTTACCATATTCTGTCTTAAACGAATCAAAAGTAAAAGAGATAAGGCGTATGCTAAATGACGGAGTTCTTCAAAAAGATATAGCAGATAAATTTGGGGTTTCGACGTCTTGCATTCATTCTATAAAGACTGGAAGGACATGGAAAGGAATAGTGTAGAAAGTAAATACTTTAACAGCAAATCAGTTGAGTTGAAACGCTCGCAGATAAAGCCAGCTTCCTATAATCCAAGAACCATCTCGGATGAAGGTAAGAAGGCGTTGAAGCGTTCCATAAAATTGTATGGTGTAGTCGGTGGCATTGTCGTAAACCAAGCTACTGGTTATACCATTGTCGGGGGTCATCAAAAAGTTGCTGTACTCGATGAACTGAACAAATACGATAAATCCACGCATCAAAACGATTATACTCTTCGTGTGGAACTTATCAATGTTGATGAGAAAACAGAGAAGCAGCTAAACATCACCCTCAATAACCCGAATGTTGGCGGAAATTGGGATTTCGATGCCCTTGCGCAGATTGTTCCTGATATTGATTGGAAAGATGCCGGTCTGACCGATGCTGACCTAAACATGATTGGCGTTGATTTCCTTTTGCAGACGGAAGAGGAAAACTCTTTGGCTGATGCTCTGGAAGATATGATGTCACCAGTTACAGAACAGAAAGAAGCCGATAAAGCCGCTAAGCAATTGGAACGTGCCGAAAAGGTTGCCCACATGAAAGAAGTCAAACAGCAGGTAAAGGAGAACGCACAGAAACAAGCCGAAGATATGGATGCCTATGTTATGTTATCCTTCGATACCTATGAGGCGAAAGCTGCCTTCTGTGAAAGGTTCGGCTATGACCCAGATATGAAATTCATAAAGGGAGAAGTATTCTCCGACCAAGTAGAAAGAGTAGATTGATATGACTGCACCAGATGAATTTGCAGAAGTTATCGACACGATAGATAACCTATTAGGCGCAATGGAAATTCCCATGCCTGCCGAGTTTCATGTAAAGCAGATGAAACATGAATTGAAAGAAGTATCTGATAAACTAAAACGGATTTACGTTGAGGAAGAAGACGAAAATCCTTGGAGTGAATAAGTGATATGAGCAATAGTGAATCTCAAAACAGGAAAGGTAAAGTAGGAAGAAAACCTAAGTTTGACTATACAAGCAAGGACTTTCTTTCTCTCGTGGAATCGTATGCCAAAAAGGGATTCACTGATAAGGAAATTGCCTTTGCTCTTGATATAACACCGGAAACTTTTTGCATCAAGAAGAATAAATACTCGCAATTATCTCAAGTATTAGCGCGTGGGCGTGCGCTCGTAACATCAACAGTAAGGGCTAAGTTCCTTGCTATGGCTCTTGGTGGTGTTAAAACGAAAAGCACTGTGGTAAGAAAGCTGCGTGACATGGAAGGTAATTTGACCGGCGAAGAAGAATTGCAGGTTAGCGAAAGTGAACTGGCTCCCAATTTGCAAGCAATGTCTGTTTGGCTGTATCATCACGATGAAGATTGGAGAAAGGTTGAGCGCAAGCAGGACGAAGATGGGGATGATGTTCATTCTGATAAAGGTATTGATATTGATAAATGGATTAAAGATAATGAGGAATGATAACGCCGCAACCAATATATTACCCACTCTACAAAAATAAGGATAAATTTATTGTTCTTATCACTGGCGGGGGGGGCGGGGGTGGGGTGCGTGCCGGCGCTTGGGTCGGGGGGGGC
>ERZ780030.548-NODE-548-length-15525-cov-3.433872_pt1 | contig 15525 bp, 14 predicted proteins | sample MGYA00511857_ERZ780030 | MGnify/ENA primary metagenome ERZ780030 (study PRJEB29588, sample SAMEA2162530) | human gut metagenome | biome: human gut; feature: human-associated habitat; material: faeces | place: Denmark | collected 2008/2010 ... | reverse complement strand
GGCTAATGAATGTGGTTTTCCACTTGATGAAGATACTATTAAAAGGATTGTATGCTCGCATGAATTGTTTCATTATTTGGAAAATAAAAATCCTAAGGAATTTTATACTAAAACAGCCAAATGTGTAACAGGACATTTTTTTAAGTTTGAAAGAAAATCTCATCCGATTATTTTAAGTGAGATAGGTGCAATGGCATTTGCATCTAAATTAAATAATTTAAGCTTTTCACCGTATATATTAGATTATTTATTGTTATATAAAGTAGAAAAGAAATAGGCCTCAGATTTATATGAGGCAGTAACGGAGGATTAAATGGGCCTAACAATATATGATATTGCGACTCTTGCAGGAACATCTGTTTCGACAGTATCAAGGTATCTAAATCATAAACCAATTAAAGAAGAAAATAAAAAAAAGATTGAAGCGGTATTGCAAGGTGAGGGAAAGGAGTATACTCCTAATGCGATGGCCAGAGCTTTAGTTTCCAAAAGCTTAAAAACAGTTGCGATTATCACTGTTGATATTAGAGTTCCTCACTATGCCATAGTTTCTTATGCTTTTGAACAGGAATTTACTAAGAAGGGCTATAATGTTATTATTTGTAATGCATCTCTTTCAATTGATAAGCTTGAAAATTATTTAACAAGCCTTTTATCCCGTCAAATTGATGGTATTGCCCTTGTTGGATCAATTTTTACATCACTTAATAACGAGCCTAAAATTCTTGAAATGCTAAAGGGAATACCAGTTGTAGTAGCTAATGGTACTATAAATATGGAAAATTGTAATTCAGTTTTAGCTGATGATACATATGGTACTGGACTTGCTTTAGATTATTTAATCAAAAAGGGAAGAAAAAACATTTATTTTTTCTCGGATGAAAAAAATGATAGTGGAATAAGAAAACTAGAAGGATTTTGGCAAGCAATGCTAAGAAATGGGCGTGATCCTACTAAATATCAAAGAGATGTTTCTCAAACTATTGAGGGTGGTATTGAGGGCGTAAAAAGTATAATCGAAAACAATCTTCCTTTTGATGCTATTATTTGTGGAAATGACATTGTTGGTGTTGGTGTAATTTCTTATTTAAACCGAAATGGCTATAAGGTTGGTGTGGATGTAGATGTTATTAGCTTTAATAATACTCTATATTCAGAAATTACATATCCAAGAATGACGGTTATTAATAATAAGCCTGAGCTTCAAGCAAAATGGCTAGTAGATATTCTAGAACGTAAAATAAATAAAGAAGAGGTCATGAGTATAACGATTAGACCAGAATTATTAATTAAGGAAAGCGCATAGCTTTCCTATTATTTTAGCAAAAAACTAAAACCGGTTTCAGTGAAAATGCTATTTTCATGTGGTTTTTTTAAAAAAAAAGCATAAAAAGGCTTGACTGTAAGCGTTTTTAGAGGTAATATACAAGCGTAAAACCGGTTTCAGTAATATGAAACAAATTGATACAGAACGGGGGAAAACGAAAATGCGTATCAAATATGAAGATTTATTAAACAAATTTGAAAGGATATTGTTACAAAGAGGATTATCTAATGAAAATGCTCACCTTGCGGCTGAGGTTTTTGCTAAAAATAGTCTTGATGGAATCTATTCTCATGGTGTAAATAGATTTCCACGTGTAGTGTCATATCTTGACAAGAAGGAAATTGATCCTAGTGCAACACCAACTAAGGAATTAAGCTTTGGTGCAATGGAGCGTTGGAATGGTCATAGAGGCTTTGGACCTTTAAATGCAACACTTGCAATGAAAAGAGCTTGTGAGCTTTCTAGCCAATATGGAATTGGTATTGTAGCCTTAGGTAACAACAATCACTGGATGAGAGGTGGAACTTATGGTTGGCAAGCTGCTAATGATGGAAAAATTGGTATTTGCTGGTCAAATACAACTGTAAATATGCCTGCTTGGGGTGGAAAAAATCCTAAGATTGGTAATAATCCCTTTATTATGGCGGTTCCTCAAAGCAATGGCGAACATGTTGTAATTGACTGCGCTGTTTCTCAATATTCTTATGGAAAAGTTGAAGAGACAAGACTTAAGGGTCAAAAGCTTCCATTCCCTGGAGGATATGATTCTAATGGCAATTTAACAACTGACCCAGCTGAGATTGAGCGCACAGGACGTTTCTTACCAATGGGATATTGGAAGGGTAGTGGATTCTCAATTGCCCTTGACCTTATAGCAACTGTTCTTACCAATGGTAATTCTGTTTCTAAGATTGCATCATTTGGCGATGAAATTGGATTGACTCAAATTATGATTGCTATTGATCCTTCTAAATTTAATTCAACAGAGCTTACAGATTCAATTGTAAATAGTATCCTTAAGGATATTAAATCATCTGAACCAGTAGTTGAAGGTGGCGAGGTTTATTATCCTGGCGAGCTTGAACTTAAGACAAGACATGAAAATACTGTAAATGGTATTCCTGTTATAGATTCCGTTTGGGAAACCATTGAATCACTTGATAAAAATGCATAAGGGCGTCATTTTTGATATGGATGGTCTGATGTTTGACACTGAAAGATTATCTAGTAAAATGTGGCATGAAATATTAAAAAAATATAACTTGCCTATAAATGAGGAATTCATAATTACAATTAGAGGCTTAAATTTTAAATCGTCTAAAGAAATGTTTCATAAATATTATCAAAGTGATATTGATTTTAAGATGCTAAAGGATGAAAAAAATCAAATGGTATATGATTATATTATGAGACATGGAATTCCAGTTAAGGAAGGACTTTATGAGCTTATAGACTTTCTTAAGGATAATAAAATAAAAATAGCACTTGCAACATCTTCAAGTAAACTTGTTGCGAATAAGTATTTAGAGCTTGCAGGTATTAATTCTTATTTTAATGTAAAGGTGTTTGGTGATGAGGTTTCAAAAGGAAAACCTGATCCCGAAATTTTTCTTAAGGCTTTAGCTAAGCTTAAGCTTGAAAAAGAAGAGGTTGTTATCCTTGAGGATTCTAAAAATGGAATTAAAGCTGCTAATAATGCTGGTATTGAACCATTTTGGGTTCCTGATGGAATATATTTTGAAACTGATGCCAAAAGATTTAAAAGTTTAAAAGAAGTAATAAAGAATATTTAAAAGAAGAAAAGGAGAAAAATTATGGAAATTATAATTGGAATTTTGCTGATTCTGTCATTCTTTGGATTAGCATACTATGCCATAAAGGGTGGAAACCTTTTTATGGGAATCTTAATTATCGCTACTATTTGGCTTGTCTTACCATTAATTGGTAATTTTTGTGTAAGACAGGGATGGGTATTTGATAAATCATTTTATGAAACTAATAAGGAATTAGTAGATAAATCATTTAAAGATGCTTTAGATCTTGTTTATCAAAAGGGTCCTGAATCTTGGGGCGCAACCCTTGTTAATGTTGTATTTGGTGCTTGGTTTGGTCGTGTTATTCTTCAAACAGGAATAGCTTCCACGTTAATTAAGAAGACAACCGAAATGGGCGGAGATAGACCTGCTATTACTTGTATTTTACTTTCAATTGTAACAACCGCTATATTTACCTCATTATTTGGTGCTGGTGCTGTTGTAGCTATTGGTGTTATTATTCTTCCTATTTTAATATCTCTAGGAATTCCTAAAAAATGTGCAATTGTATCATATACGTTAAGTATTGGTGCTGGTATGTTTATTAATCCGGTTTTAAATAGTCAATACTCAGGTTTCTTCCCTGGATGGACAATAAATGATAATCTTGCCTGGGGATTTACAATGATGGGCATTCAAGTGCTATTTACACTTTGTGTTGTTATTTTCTTTACTAGAAAGAAAAGAATTTCACAAGCATGGGCCGCTGAAGCTCCACAAAGAAAGAAACTTGATTTTGCACCTACACCTGCCCTTATCGCTCCTATTTTACCAGTTGTATTAAATTTACTTGGAGCACCTATTATTTTAGGCTTTATTATTGCTGGATTCTATGCACTTGCTGTTTGTGGAAAGCTTAAGAGTTTTAAGGGTGCATGCCGTATACTTAATAAGGATTTCTTTGATGGTGTAGTAGATGCGGCTCCTCTTGTAGGATTCTTACTTGTACTTCCTATGTTTAATAAGGCTGCGACATTATGCTCACCATATTTCAATGCGGTATTAGGTTCTATTATTCCTAAGAATCCGCTTGTATTGATAATTATATTTGCCTGCCTTGCACCTCTTGGTCTTTTCCGCGGTCCATTTACATTATTTGGTTGCGGTGCCGCATTACTGGGTATTTTATTGGGCTTTGGTACACTTCCTGTTGAATTCTTAGCTGCATTATTTATTATTCCATCTACTGTTATGAATGTTTCTTGTTGTATAACTCAATCTTGGATTGCGTGGGGTATTGGATATACGAAGGTTCCAACTAAGGAATATTTAAAAACTAGTATTATTTGTGGATGGTCACTTTGTGTGATTATGGAGCTAGTAACTTATTTTTGTTTCTATAGATAGGAGGATTAATAATTATGTCAAGATTAGTTAGAATGGGCATCGACGTTGGTGGTACACACACTAAGGCCGTTGCGATTGATAATGCAACTCATGAAATTATTGGTAAATCATCAGTTAAAACAACTCATGATGATAAATCAGGAGTAGCTGCTGGTGTTGTTCAAGCATTTATGAATTGTTTAAGAGAAAATAATATTGATCCTTCAGATGTGGTTTTCGTAGCGCATTCAACAACACAGGCTACAAACGCTTTAATTGAAGGTGATGTTGCGACCGTTGGTATTTTAGGTATGGGTACAAGAAATATTGGCTCATTTATGGCTAAGGTTCAAACTCATCTTAAGGATATTAATCTTGGAAATGGACGTAAAATTCATATTGTTCATGAGTATTTAGCCGAGAAAAATATTAATCATGAAAATGTTAAAAAGGCTGTTTTAGCTTTAAAGGAAAAGGGTGCGACAGTTATTGTTGCATCAAAGAGCTATGGCGTCGATGATATTGCGGATGAACAATTTGTCTTTGATATTTCGAAGAATGAATTAGGCTTTGAAACAACAATGGCATCGGATATTACTAAGCTTTATGGCTTATCAAGAAGAACAAGAACTGCTGCGATAAACGCCTCAATTCTTCCTAAAATGCTAAATACAGCAAATCAAACAGAAGAATCAGTTAGAAAAGCAGGCGTAACCGTTCCCCTTATGATCATGCGTGGTGATGGTGGTGTAATGGAAATTAATGAAATGAAAAAACGCCCTGTATTAACTATGCTTTCAGGTCCTGCTGCTTCAGTAATGGGGTCCCTTATGTATTTGCGTGCCTCTAATGGTGTTTATTTTGAGGTAGGAGGAACTACAACTAATATAGGTGTAATTAAGGATGGCCGTCCTGCCATTGATTATTCTACGGTTGGTGGATATCGTACATATATTTCTTCCCTTGATGTTAGAGTTGAGGGTGTTGCTGGCGGTTCTATGATTCGCCTTAATAAGCAAAGAGTTCATGATGTTGGTCCTCGTAGTGCACATATTGCAGGTCTAGATTATGCTGTCTTTACTCCTCTTGAGGAAATTGAAGATCCACAGCTTGAATTATTTAGCCCTAAGCCAGGTGATCCTGATGATTATGTAGCTATCAAGCTTAAGAGTGGCAAACGTGTAACTATTACAAACTCTTGTGCTGCTAATGTTTTAGGTCTTGTCCATGAGGGGGATTTCTCTTACGGAAATGTAGAAAGTGCAAGACGCTGTATGCAGCCAATTGCCGATTATTTACATACGACAGTAGAGGATGTTGCTACACAAATTATGGAGCGTTCTTATGAAAAGGTATCACCAATTATCTTTGACTTAGCTCGTAAATATCGTCTTGAGCATGACCAAATTTCTCTTGTAGGTGTTGGTGGAGGTGCCACATCACTTATTAGATATGTTGCTAAAAAGATGGATGTTCGCTATAGTGTTCCTGAAAACGCAGAGGTTATTTCATCAATTGGAGTTGCTCTTGCGATGGTACGTGATGTTGTTGAACGTGTTGTACCAAATCCATCTCCTGAGGATATTCGTGCTATTAAGCTTGAAGCTATTAATAAGGCTGTTGAAAGTGGTGCAGAGCCTTCTAGTGTCGAGGTTCATATTGAAATTGATGCTGAAACATCTAAGCTTACAGCTATCGCAACAGGTTCAACTGAGGTCAAGACAACTGATTTATTAAAGGAATGTACAGAAGAGGAAGCGTTAGAGTTAGCTGCTGAGGACTTGCGTCAAAGTAAGGAAGATACACATCTTGCTGGTCGTACTAAAGGCTTCTATGCCTATGAAGCTTCTATTAAAGGAAGAAATGCAATGCGTGTTCTTGATAAGAAGGGATTCATTAAGGTTCAAAGAAATGATGCTGAGGCAATAGTATGTAAGCCAGGCTCATATCGTACAATTGTATCGAAGATGTGGGAGGATTTATCCGTTTATAAGTCGGATGCAATTTTAAGACCTGACTATTATGTATGTTTTGGAGCTCGTGTTATGGACTTTAATGGTTCAAATGAATTAAATAATATCTTAATGCTTATGGAGGTTGAGCTTAATATGCTTGACGGAAATGACGACATTATGATTATTGGTGCTAAAAATCAAATATAAAAGAGGTTTAATATGTTAACAGCGAAATTAGGAAATGAAGCTTGCTATAATTATAATAATGATAGCTTTAAAAAAGCCTTTAATTGGCTTAAGGAAACAAATTTAAGTGAGTTAAAGCCTGGTAATTATCCTATTGATGGAAATAAGGTTTATGCCAATGTTCAGGAATATGATTCGATGCCTTATGATGAGTGTCTTTTTGAGGCTCATCGTAAGTACCATGATATTCAGTATATAGTTGAAGGGGAAGAAGAATTTGGCTATACTGAGGTTGAAGGATTAAAGATAAAAATGCCTTATGATGAGACAAAGGATTTAATGTTCTTTGAATTTCCTAAGGATGCAGGTCATATTGTGTTACATAAGGGTGAATTTGCTATTGCGTCACCTATTGATGCTCACCAGCCTCGCGTAATGCATGGTAAAGCCTGTCATGTTAAAAAGATTGTATTAAAGGTTATGGTAGATTAATTATGAAAATGACATTTCGCTGGTATGGCTATGATGATAAAAACACATTAGACTATATCAGACAAATTCCTGGTATGACAGGTGTGGTAACAGCTTTATATACAGTACCTGTAGGTGAGGTATGGCCAGAAGATGAGGTTGCACGCTTACATGACTATGTTACATCTCATGGTCTTGAGATGGAGGTAATTGAATCAGTTCCCGTATCTGAGGATATTAAGCTTCATCGTGGTGATTATAAAAGACATATTGAAAACTTTAAGGAAAATATTAGAATCCTATCTCGTCATGGTGTTAAATGTATTTGCTATAACTTCATGCCTGTCTTTGACTGGACAAGAAGCCAGCTAGACCATAAGCTTCCTGATGGAAGTGAGGCCTTAGTATATTATAAGGAGGATGTAGATAAGCTAGATCCAACTAAGCTTACACTTCCAGGCTGGGATGCTTCATATAAGCCAAGTGAGGTAAAGGAATTAATTGAGGCTTATAAAAAACTAGGAGAAGAAGGTCTTTGGGCTAACCTTAAATATTTCCTTGAAGAAATTATTCCAGTTGCTCGTGAGTGTGATGTTCTAATGGCGATTCATCCTGATGATCCTGCATGGCCTATTTTTGGAATTCCAAGAATTATTACCTGTGAGAAGAATCTAGATCGATTCTTAGGTCTTGTAGATGACCATTATAATGGACTTACTCTATGCTCAGGCTCTTTAGGAACAAATCCTCAAAATGATATGGTTCATTTAGTAAAGAAATATGCGGCGATGGATAGAATTCACTTTGCTCATATTAGAAATATTAAGCTAGTAGGAGACCAGTCATTTGAGGAATCTGCTCACTATTCAAAGTGTGGTTCTCTTGATATGTTTGGTATGATTAAGGCCTACCATGATGCCGGTTATACAAAATATATTAGACCCGATCATGGAAGAATGATTTGGGATGAAAAGGCTAAGCCAGGCTATGGCTTATATGATAGAGCATTAGGCTCTATGTATATTACAGGAATCTGGGAAGCCTTAGATAGAATGGAAAAATAAGAAGAAAAGAAGGATATTAACATGAAAATTTTAGAACCTTTAAAGATTGGTAATTTAACTTTAAAAAATCGTATTATGTTTCCACCTCTAACAACTGGTTATGAGGAGAAGGATGGTTCAATCGGTGATCATTCATTTAATTTCTATGTAAATTTAGCTAAAGGTGGAGCTGGCTATGTTGTAATTGGTGATGTTACACCTATTATGACAATTTCACCAACACCAAAGCTATTTGCAGATTCACAAATCCCAACCTATAAGAGACTTGCTGATGAGCTTCATAAATATGATTGTAAGCTTGGCGTTCAAATCTTCCATCCTGAGTATCATGCTGAAAAAATTATGCAAATGTTTATGAAGGGCCAGCAAAAGGAAGGTCTTGAGTTACTTCATTATGATATGGTTCACTTTGTAACAGAGGTAACTCATGATGAGCTAATTGAAATTGCAAGCAAAATTGCTGCTTGTGCTAAGCGTGCTGAGGCTGCTGGTGTAGATTTTATTGAAATTCATGGAGACCGTCTATGTGGTTCTTTATGTTCAACAATTTTAAACCATCGTACTGATGAATTTGGTGGTTCATTTGAAAATCGTACTCGCTTTGCTCTAATGGTAGTTGATGAAATTAGAAAGGAATGCCCAAATATCGCAATTGAATATAAGCTTCCAATTGTAACTGTTATGGATAATGGTGCCCTTCAGGGAAAGGGTGGTCTTCAAATTGAAGAGGCTGTTAAATTTGCTAAAATTCTTGAAGAGCATGGTGTTAATGCTATTCACGTTGCTCAAGCAAATCACACTGGTAATATGAATGATACAATTCCAGCTATGGAAACTCGTCGCTATGGCTTTATGCTTGAAGAAACTAAGGCTATTAAGGCTGCCATATCTATTCCTGTAAGTTTTGTTGGTCGTATTGCATCTGTTCAAATGGCTGAGGATTTATTAGAGCGTGGAGTTTGTGATTATGTTGCCTTTGGTCGTAGCCTTTTAACTGATCCAAATCTACCTTCTAAGGTGGCAGCTGGAGACTTAGGTTCAATTCGTCGTTGCATGATGTGCAATAAGGGCTGTACTGATGCTATTATGGGACGCAGATTCATTTCTTGTGTTTTAAATGCAGAAAATGGCTATGAGGGTGAGCGTCATATTGAAGCGGCTAAGACTAAGAAGAAGGTAGGCGTTGTTGGTGCCGGTATTGCTGGTCTTGAGGCTGCACGAATTCTTGCTATTAGAGGTCATGAGGTAACATTATTTGAGCGTGAGCTTAAAATCGGTGGTCAAATTAATATAGCTTGTCTTCCACCTCGTAAATCCGAAATGAGAAGAAGTATTTTATATTATGAAAATATTTTAAAGAAGCTTCCTATCAAATTTGAATTAGGACATGAATTTACAGCTTCTGATGCTAATCAATTTGATGAAATTGTAGTTGCAACAGGTGCTAAGAGTCTTCATCCAAGAATTCCTGGAATTGATAATTCAAATGTTCTAGATTCATGGGATGTTTTAAGTGGAGATGCTATTCCATATGGTAGAATCGCTGTATGTGGTGGTGGTCTTGTCGGTACTGAAACAGCCGAATATCTAGCTCAAAGAGGCTATAAGGTTTCTATTATTGAAATGAAGGAAAAAATTGCTGCTGAGGAGTCATCAACAATCATTCCATTTATGATGGCTGATTTTAAGGAGCATCAAACTGAATTATTACCACTTCATAAAATTCTTGAATTTACAAATGCAGGAGTAAGAACAGAGGTAATTGATAAGGATGGTAACAAGGTATCTGAAGAGCTTGTAAAGGCTGATACAATTGTTAATGCCCTATCATCTGTTAAGGTATTACCTAATCTTGAGGGTGTTACTAAGCCAATTCACTATGTTGGTGATTGTGCTGGAGAAAGACCTTCAAATATTGAGCATGCTATAAAGAGTGCTTATGACGTTGCAAGTCAAATATAATTAAGGGAGTCCCTCCCTTATTAAGGAGGAATAATAATTATGGTTGATTTAAAGAAAAAACCGTTTTATTTAAATGAAGAAGAGCTTAAATGGGTAGAAAATACCATTAAAGGAATGTCACAGGAAGAAAAAATTAAGCAGCTATTTATTGATATGATTAATACATCAGATTCTGCTATTATTGAAAAAATAACGAAGGAAAGGCAATTTGGTGGTGCTCGCTATGGAAATAGACCTGCTAAAATGCTTCAGGATCAAAATAATGCTTTACAAAAAAGCTCTAAGATTCCTCTTTTAATTGCCTGTAATGCTGAAAGCGGCGGTAATGGTGCCGCTGCTGGAGGCACTGAGGTTGGCTGTGGAATTAAAATTGGTGCGACTAATAATATAAAAAATGCCTATGAGCTAGGACATATTTCAGGTCTTGAGGCTACCTCAATTGGATGTAATATGACATTTGCACCAGTTGTAGATATTAATATGAATTTCCACAATCCAATTATTTCCTCAAGAAGCTTTGGTTCAAGCCCAAGCCTTGTAAGAGATTGCTCACTTGAATATCTTAAGGGTGCACATGATGCTGGTATTGCTTGTACAGCTAAGCATTTTCCAGGAGATGGTTTAGATGAAAGAGATCAGCATTTATCATATAGTGTAAATAGTCTTTCATGTGAGGAATGGGATAAGAGCTTTGGTATGGTTTATCAAAGCCTAATTGATGCCGGTATTGAGGCTATTATGGTTGGTCATATAATGCTTCCAAGCTATCAGAAGCATTTTAATCCTAATATGACAGATTATGATTTACTTCCTGCAACAATTTCGTATGAGATTTTAACTAATCTATTACGTGAAAAGCTTAATTTTAATGGTGTTGTAATTACTGATGCCTCACATATGGTAGGTTTTTCTGGAATTAAAAAGCGCAGTGAGCTACTACCAATGGCTATTAATGCGGGCTGTGATATGCTGCTATTCTATAATGATTATGAGGAAGATATTAAATATGTATCTGATGCATTAGAGGCGGGCATTATTACAGAAGAGCGCTTAAATGATGCCGTTTTAAGAATTTTAGGCTTAAAGGCACATTTAGGCTTAAATACTAAGTGCCTAATTAAAACAGAAGAGGATTTAAAGAGCTTTGGCTGTGAGGAATATAAGAATGTTGCTTCTGCAATCTCTCATGAGGCTATTACTCTTGTTAAAAATAATCAACCTAATGTTTTCCCAATTATTCCTTCAAGATATAAACGAATTTTATTAGTTCCTCAGGAGTCAACCAATTTACTATCAAAATTTGGAAATATGATGAATAAGCAAAAAAATTATATTGAGCAATTTAAGGAGCTTCTTGAAAAGGAAGGCTTTGAGGTTGAGATTTTTGAATCATTAGAAAAGAAGCTTGAGGGTGCTAAGCCAGAGGATATGTTTAAAATTATGAATAATCTATATGGTCAAAAAACATCAATTGCTTCTGTTAAGGAAAAATATGATTTAGTAATTCATCTTGCAAATGTTGGTGGAAATGGTACTGTACAAAGATTAAACTGGGCATTTACTAAGGGCTCACTTGATGTTCCTTGGTATTCTCATGAGCTTCCTGTTATCTTTATTTCGCTTTCCTGTCCATTCCATTTGTTTGATGTACCTGAGGTTCAAACTTATATTAACGCTTATGATAAGCAGCCTCATACCCTAGAGGCTATTATAGATAAGCTTACAGGACGTGAGCAGTTTACAGGAATATCGCCTGTAGATGCCTTTTGTGGAAGGGTGGAGCTTAAGCTATGACAATTGAGGATTTTACACCTAATAATGAGTTTTTAATTTGTATTGATAGTGATGGCTGTGCAGTTGATTCAATGACAATCAAGCATGAAAAGGCCTTTGGTAGAGCTTTAATTGAAACCTGGCATTTAGAGGAATTTAAAGATAAGGCTATGAAGGAATGGGAAAGAATTAATCTTTATTCATTGACAAGAGGAATTAATCGCTTCCTTGGCCTTAATTTGGCATTAAAATATATTAATGAAAATTTAAAGCCTATCGAGAATCTTGAGGACTTAGATAATTTCATCAAAAATGCTAAAAGCTACTCAAATAATAGCCTTGAGGAGTATCTAAAAATATCTCCTTCAAAGCTATTAGAGGACTGTCTTGCATGGTCAAATCTAACTAATAAATATATTAAAGAGCTTCCAGAAGCATCAATTGGGCTATTTAAATATGCGAAAGAGCAAATAGAAAAAATGTATAATAATGCCGATATCGCAGTTGTATCTAGCGCTAATTATGATGCAGTATATAACGAATGGAATCGATTTGGATTAATGGATTATGTTTCTGTTTTTTGTACACAAAATGAAGGAACTAAGGAAAAGTGTCTTGAGCGCTTAAGCAAGAGATATCCTCAAGGTAATATTATTATGGTTGGAGATGGACCGGGAGATTTAGAAGCAGCTAAGTCTAACCGAGTTTATTTCTACCCAATTTTGGCAGGTATTGAAGTTAAATCATGGAAGAAGATTAATTCTTACTTAGATTTATTTTACACTCATCAGTTAGAATACTGTCAGGAAAAATTAATTAAAGCATTTAAGGATAATTTAAAATAATTCTTATGATGATTAATAAAAGAGGAGGGCTACCTCCTTTTTTGATTTCTTAATATTAATTAAGCTTTAATTTATTATAATAAGGATAGCTTTTATAGTCTTATAAATTGTTTGCATTACAATTAGTTTTATAGTAAAATATTAACAAGAAAGAAGGTATAGTATGATTCAATATCGTTATGATACTCAGCTTCTTATTGAAGGTGAAGACTTAGATGAGGATGAGGTAATTGAATATTTTAACAATAATTTTAAAGGAGATTGCCTTGTAGTTGCAGGTGATGATGAACTTTTAAAAATTCATTTCCATACAAATGAGCCATGGGATGTATTAAGCTATTGCCGTACAAAGGGTGAAATTTTTGATATTGTTGTTGAGGATATGGATCGTCAATCACGCGGTTTAAAGGGCTAAGATGATAAATTTATCAATTAGTCATTATAGAAAGGCTATTAAATTTTATTTAATTATTTATTTAGCGCTTTCGCTTTTTATGCTTTTATTACCTCTTATTGAAAGTGATTTTTGGCTACTTTATTTAGCAATTTTAGGCGTTTTATTTATTATAATTCTACCATTTTTGCTAGCAGCATTAATTTTAATTAGAAAAACAAAAAAAGCCTTAGACAATCAGGTTTTAGATGCGAGAGTAGTAGGCTTTGAATCTGGCTTTAGTATTATACCAATGCCTAGATTATCTTTAAAGCTTAAAACCAGAGATGGTAGAATTCTTATCACTAATAGTGTTATTAATCCTAAAAATATGCAAGCTATCAAGGGCCATGAAGTTCAGGTAGCTGTTAGTAAAAAAAATAAAATATTCCTAATTATGATATTTTAAAAGCAATCCTCAAATGAAGATTGCTTTTGTTATCTTTTATTTTTCCTCAAGATTTGATATTGCCTTTAGACCTGTTTGAGCAAGGCTTTGATAATCATCATAAATTACGTTAGATGCGATATTATCTGTATGATCACCAATTCTTTCAAGATTTGAAAGGATATCAACATAATAATCAAAATTAGAAATTGTACATTCGCCACGATTTAATCTAAGAATATGACGCTTACGGTAAGCCTCCTCCATTAAATCAACCTTAGCTTCATTTTCAATTACAATATTTGCTAAATCCTTATTTCCTGTTGAAATAGCAATAGTAGAATTAGTAACCATTACATCTAGAGTATCATACATATTTTTAAGGTCTGATGCTCCTTCATTAGATAGAGCTAAATTCTCACTGTATCTATCTCTAAAGAATTCTACAATATTTGAGCAGTGATCACCAATTCTTTCAAGATCCTTAATTGTATCTAGATATTTTGAAAGAATATTTGATTCGTCCTTTTCAACACCAACCTGTGTGATTTTGATTAAATAGTCATGGATTTTATTATCAAGATCATCTAGTTCAAGCTCATATGCTTGGGCCTCATCGACTGCTTGAGAATTATTTTGGAAGGAGTAATCACGCGTTAATTTGAAATATTTAACTGTTATTCCTGACATATAATCAATGGCATTTTTAGCAAATTCTAAGGCTAAGGTTGGGCTCTTTTGACATAATGAATAATCAGCAAGGCCTTGATAAATAGGATTTTTTTCTTCCTTTGATTTGTAAATAAAGCAAGCAAATTTAGCCATATAATTTCTAAACCAGAAAAGAACAAAGGTTGAAATAAGATTGAATATAATATGGGCAACGGCAATTGTTAAGGATGGATTTAGATGACACCATACCTGGATACGGTCCATTAGTAAATAATATGGAGTTAAAAGACACATAAATAAAATGGCCCCGATAATATTAAATAGAGCATGGACACAGGCTGTACGCTTTGCATTTGTAGGAGCTCCAGCCGCTGCCATAATAGCAGTAATAGTTGTACCAATATTTGAACCAATTAGGATAGCAAGGGCACCCTTAAGACCGATAATATTTGATTCAAATAGGGTTTGTAAAATACCAATAGCTGCAGCAGATGATTGAATAATAGCGGTGAATACAGTACCAACTAAAAGCCCAAGAATAGGAACAGATGAGAATTTAGCAAATAAATTAGTTGCAAGCTCCTTATTTTTATCAAATATTACATTTAATGAGCTTGACATAATTGCAAGACCGAAGAAAAGAAGACCAAAGCCGAAAATAGCCGCGCCTAGCTCTTTAGTCTTTTTCTTTTTACTAAAGAAGTAGATAAAGGCACCAATTCCTGAAAAAACAATAAAATAATCCGAAATAGGAAGTCCTATTAATACAGATGTAATAGTAGTACCAATGTTAGCTCCCATTATGACACCAATTGATTGAGGTAGGGTCATTAATCCCGCACTAACAAGGCCTACAACAAGAGCAGTTGTACCTGAAGATGATTGAATAAGAACGGTAATTGCAATACCAACCAAAATTCCCTTTATCGGTGAATTGGTTGATTTTTCAATTATAAGCTTTAGCTTATTACCGGCTAAGGTTTTAAGCGATGTACTCATTAGGTTAATTCCATAAAGAAAAAGTCCAAGGCCTGCAAGAATTAAAATAATTATAAGCCATATTGGACTGTCTGGACTGATAAATTTTACGGATAATAGCATTTTTTTGTTCCCCCTATGCATTATTGTCAATTTTATTATAACGTAATTTTAATTAAAGACAATAAAAAGATTATTTCAACTTTTAATGAAAGCGTTTTAGTTTTGAATGCAAAAATGATTGAGATTCCTTTATTATTTGAATATAATCGCTTAAAAAGTAAAATTATGATAAAAAAATAATAAATGTGGAATTCTAAAAAAATAAAAT
>ERZ780030.546-NODE-546-length-15629-cov-7.465519_pt1 | contig 15629 bp, 19 predicted proteins | sample MGYA00511857_ERZ780030 | MGnify/ENA primary metagenome ERZ780030 (study PRJEB29588, sample SAMEA2162530) | human gut metagenome | biome: human gut; feature: human-associated habitat; material: faeces | place: Denmark | collected 2008/2010 ... | reverse complement strand
CAGGAAACTACGAAGTGTTTGTGGCTGGCAAAGGATATGTTACCCGATACGGGGAAGGTTGAGAAACCGGGAAGATAGTATTTTATCTTCCCACACAAACTGATTTGCAGTAACCAGCAGACAACAACGGGGCTTATAAGTGCAGAGAGCATTGGCAGGTCAGTTTATGTGAGGAGATAAAGTGTGCACAGGATATCAAATCAAAATAAAAACAGGAATGGAGATTTTAAAATGAATAAAGCAGTTATATATTTTGGAGCAACAGGAAATGAGGCAGCGGATCAGATGGTAATGCAGGTTCTTGAGGAGTATTGCGCTGTGAATGGATATGAGGTGGTTGCAGTCATTTCAGAGAATGCAAGACAGGAGGGAATGACATTTCCTATGAAGTTTGCCTTTGTCGGTATGGCAGAAGTAGAAGATGTTGATGTGGTTGTTACTCTTATGAGTGATATGGTGGGCGATTGTGAAGAAACAATTATGGATAACATCATTATGCTTGGAGAGCATGGCATTACGGTTGAGACAGCAAACGATGATATGGCTGGATATTATCAGAAGATGGAGCAGGCAGGGAAAAAGGAAGATAACGGTATTGTTTCACTTGCTGATTTTATGGCAGTATTTTTCAAGCGTCTCAGAGCCGACAGATAGGAGGCTCTATGAGTAAGTGTTGTGTTATCTGCGTAGGCAGAAATGCCGACAGAGCCGCAGACAGGATAGAAGCATATGCTAAGAAAGCGGATTTTGAGATTGTAGAAACAATCTTTAAAGATACGAAGTCTGTGGAAAGACTTAAATTTTATATCGAAAGAGATTCCATTATCAGTATTCTGGTAAGCAGTATCTATGATGTCTCATCGGATAAAGATGTGGTGAAAGGTATCATGGAACTTGCAGCAGAGCACGGGATCAGCATTAACGACGAGAGCAGGGGCTATGAACCTGCTCTCATCTCATTTGAGGAGGACAATGCCGGATAAAAAGGAATTAAGCATAGTGACATTTTCATCAGAAACCGTGGTGTTTGATGGGAAAGGAGACAGAGTTGTTGCCTGCCCTACGGAACAGGAAGCTGTCGAATATATCCGTGGGCAGGAAATACCAGTTGACAGACAAGGAAGTGAATATTATGAGTGAAATAAGACGGGGCGATATCTGGATGGTTGATTTTGGAGTACCGGAAGATGAGAATGATCACAAGCTGCACGGTATCAGACCAGTAGTGATTGTGAGTAATGACAGTGCAAACAGACACAGCACGGTATTCCATGCAGTACCGCTTACAAGTAAGATTCATAAAAAGACATATCTGCCAACACATATTTTTATCAGTTCGTTTAAGGCTGTTGGATTAAGAACGAACAGTATCGCTCAGTGTGAGCAGTTATGTGATGTGAAAGATACGGACCTGATAGAAAAAATTGGGAAAGTAAGCAAAAACCAGTTAAGACAGATAACAAAAGGTATGCAGATCCAGTTGGGTATGAGTACAAAACATAATAATCCAATCGCATAAATTCCAACCGGGGCGAAAGCTCCGGTGTTACATAGCCGTCAGCATATCTGGTGGCTTAATTTGATTGGAGGGATAGGATGACAGTTGAACAGTTGGACAAAATATCGGCACAGAGATTAGAAGATGTGGATATTGATACATTGGTGGAAGTAAACAGCATAAAGTACGCTGACGGAATGCCTGTGGAAAAGAAGGTTGCGGGAATGATTGCAAAGACAGGTAATCCGTATTTCCGCAGGTCAGGAAAGAGCAAGATTAAGATTTCATTTTCCGATAATGGGGAAAGCCTGAAAGACAATTATATTGCTATGCTTGCCAATGTATAGAGCAGTCAGCCAAAATTAGGGGTGGAAATTCAGATGGATTTGTGATATCATTACAGACAAATAAGGACATCTAACCCGAAAGGGTATCAATTTCATATTTATGTTTCCATTCCTCTTGATTTGGGACTTCTAACTTAGAAAATCGAAGGAGTGGTGGACATGAACAATTCTAAAAGAATTTACAGAGCAGCCATCTATGTTAGATTATCTAAGGAAGATGGCGATCTTGATGATGTGAGAAAAGCTGAAAGTAACAGTATCTCAAATCAGAAATCCCTGATACTTAATTATTTAAAAGACAAAGAAGATATTGAAATAGTATCAATCCGTGAGGATGACGGCTATTCAGGGGCAACTTTTGATCGTCCGGCGTTTAAACTTATGATGCAGGATGTGAAAGACGGTATTATAGACTGTATCGTTGTAAAAGACCTTTCGAGGTTTGCAAGAGAGTATATCGACGCAGGGCGATACATTGAGCGGATGTTTCCAGCAATGGGGATACGATTTATAGCGATCAATGATGCCTATGACAGTGCAGATACACAAGCACAGGGAAACGAGATAATCATTCCGTTTAAGAATCTTATCAATGACGCTTATTGCAGGGATATTTCCATAAAAATCCGAAGCCACCTTGAAACAAAGAGACAGAACGGAGAATTTGTAGGAAATTACTGTGTCTATGGCTACAAGAAATCTGAGATTGACCATAATGTGATTGTCCCGGACGAATATGCAGGTCATGTGGTACAGGACATTTTCTGCTGGATAAAGAACGGAATGAGCCTTGATGCCATAAGCGATAAGCTGAATGTTCTTGGTATCCTGTCACCTATGGCATACAAACTCAGCAATGGCGAAAATTATAAGACAGCATTTCAGAAGAAAGACGAGCTGCTGTGGACTCCTGTTGCGGTAAGGCGTATCGCAACGAATATTATTTATACAGGAACGCTTGTACAGGGAAAAATCACAACACCAAACCATAAGGTTAAAACAAAGATATTAAAGCCACAGGAGAAATGGGCAGTAAGCCACAACAATCACGAGGCACTGGTATCTTTAAGGACTTTCCAGATTGTACAGCGTCTGTTGTCAGTGGATATGAGAATGGCACCGGGAAAAGATTCTATTTATCTTTTATCCGGAATAGCAGTATGTGCCGACTGTGGGGCACTTATGACACGAAAGGTGTCTACAGTAAATGGAAAAAAGTATGTTTACTATATGTGTTCCAATAACAAGAAGAATAAGAAGTGCAGCTCCCACAGGATAAAAGAGGCAGACTTGGAAAGCCGTGTATTTGATACCTTGAGGGATATGACAGCAATACTTCTGGATGCAGATGAGGTAATAAAGGAAGCTGGCAATAGTGCCAATTTCAGAATAGACCAGAAAAAGACAAAAGAGAGGGTCAGTGCAAAAGAGAAAGAGATAACCAAATACAACCAGATGCTTGTTTCGCTTTATGAGGATTACCGAGATGGAATTGTTGATAAATCAGATTTTGCGATTATCAAGGAGAGTTTTGAGGTAAAAAGAGCAGAGGCGGAAAAGGCAATCGACAGGTTGCAGAAGGAAGCGGAAAACATTGCTGCCGGGATTGAAAGGGATACCGAGTGGCTGGAAGAACACAGGAAATGGAAAACAATGCCTTCTCTTACCCGTAATGTGGTAGTAAGCCTTATACAGTCTGTAAAGGTATATGAGGGCGGTGATATAGAAATCGTACTGGACTGTGACGATGAATACAGAAAAATCGTTGCAAGAGCCGGGGAGCTGGAAAGACAGTATGATGCGGAAAGGCTGGTGGTTTAAATGGCAAGGAAGTCAAGAACACAGCCGAAACAGTCCACGGATACGCTGAAGGCTTTATCCAAAGTGTATAAGACTGCCATATATGTGAGGTTATCTGCGGAAAAAGATGAAACGAGAGACAGAAAAACCCTGATCAATCAGAGAAATCTCATTAAGAACTTTGTGGATCAGCAGATGGATATGGAAATCCATGACATCTATATGGATGATGAAATTTCCGGTACAACATTCGACAGACCGGAATTTGAACGCATGATGTCGGATATGAGGGCAGGAAGGATCAACTGCATTGTCGTAAAGGATTTGTCCCGCTTGGGTAGAGATTACATTGAAACGGGCAATCTGGTAGAGCGTGTATTCCCGATGATGAATATCCGCTTTGTAGCGATTACGGATAATTATGATTCCTCAAAGAAAGACGCAGACCTTATGGTTGCGGTCACGAATATAGCCAATGACCTGTATGCTAAGGATATTTCAAAGAAAATATCTTCCAGTAAGCAGGAAGCGATGGAAAAAGGTATTCCAGTTGGCAGAGTGACTTATGGGTATAAGGTGGTTCTTGATGAAAACAAAGTCAGGGTAATGGTTGAGGATAAGGAAGCCGCAGATGTTGTAAGGTGGATTTTTAATGAGGCAGAAAAAGGTACACTGCATTCTGTGATAGCGGCAGAACTGAATGCGAAGCATATCCTTACACCTGCCCAGTACAAAGTAAGGCATAATATAGAGAAACTTGAAAAGCTGCGTGGAGTTAAGTGGACTGTTGATACATTGTCACAGATTTTAAAGAATGAAGTCTATATTGGAAGATATGTGACAGGTAAAGACAGGGTATGCTTGTACAGACACGAAAAGAGGCATACTACCAATAAAGATGAGTGGTATGTTTTTGAAAATCATCATATTGCACTTATCACAAAGGAACAGTTCTATGCGGTGCAGAAGAACAAAAGAAAGGTAATAAAGCCAGCAAAAAAGCAGACCGTGAATATGCTGAAAGGCAAAATCACCTGCGGCTGTTGTGGAAGCAGTATCCATATCCACCCTGAGAAATATGGAAAGGTTTATATGTGTACGCATAGAAAAAGATATGGAAAGGACAGTTGCAACTGCCTGCCTGTAAAGGTAGACGATATATATGCAGCGGTGCTTGCTGTTATAAAGGAGCAGATACAGGTCTTTATTGACAGGGAAAAAATATTAAAGGAACATCACAATGACAGCAGTGTAATCAGACAGGAACAGGTATATACGGAAGCTGTGAATAAGTGTGTCAAGGAAATGGACAGACTTATGGAATTAAAGAGCGGTCTGTATGCTGATTACACGGAAGATTTGCTTGATGAAAAGGAATATCTGCAACTGAACAGGGAGTATTCACAGCGTATTGAGAAATTGAAGATACAGGCTGATGAATACAGGCAGGCGGCAAGTCAGTATGAAAGTGCTGAAAAGACCGTTGCCCAGTTAAAAGCTGAAATGCTCCGTTTTAAAGGAAAACGCAAGTTGACGCAGGAAATGGTCGATTTGTTTGTTGCACAGGTACGCATATACGAAAACAAGAATCTTGAGATCGTTTTGAACTATGAAGATGAACTGAAAAAATTCGCAGAACTGAATATGGAAAGAGAGGCAGGATAATGGCTGAGAAAAGAAAATTAGCCTTTTATATCCGTCTCTCGGATGCGGATGAGGAGGTAAAAGAAGGAACAAAAGACGAAAGTAACAGTATTACAGGACAGAGAAAACTCTTGTATGCGTATATCAAGAAAACAGAGGAATTTGCAGGTTTTGAGGTACTGGAATACTTTGATGACGGATATTCGGGAACAATGTTCAATAACAGGGCAGAATTCCAAAGGCTCATACAGGACGCAGAGCTTGGAAGATTTGAATGTATCATAGTAAAAGACTTTTCACGATTTGGAAGGGATTACCTTGAAGTAGGCAACTATCTGGAGTTTGTATTCCCTGCAATGGGAATGAGGTTTATTTCTGTCAACGATAATTATGACAGTGACAGAAACTTTGGTGTTACCGGAGGAATGGATGTAGCTTATAAGAATCTGATTTACCAGCTTTACAGTATGGATTTATCAAGAAAGGTAAAGAGTGCCAGAAGGACAAGAAATCTGAGCGGCGAATACACGGCATCATTTGTCTGCTATGGATACAAGAAAGATCCAGACGATAAGCATAAGCTGATAATAGATGAAGAAGCTGCAAAGGTTGTTGTGGAGATATTTTCACTGATCATTGCAGGATATAATGCAAGTGAGGTTGCCCGCATATTAAATGAGAGAAAAATCCCGACAAGAGTTCAAAACCAGTGGAAGAATGGAATCAATTATGTTCCGGTTCATAATAAAGGGGATTATATGTGGGATAATTCAGAAGTTATAGCGATTGTCCAGAATGAGCAGTACAAAGGAATAATGATCCAGAATAAATGTGAAACTGTTGGTTTTGGAGATAATAAGAAGGTTCGCAAACGAAATAAAGAGGACTGGTCTGTTGTAGAAGGTGCAATACCAAGAATAGTAAGCGATGAAATGTTTGATGAAGTCAATAAAATGCTACGGGTTGAAGCCAGAGGGATTGAAAAGAGTACAAAGAAACGTAAGAAAAATCTTTTTATCTGTCCCTATTGTGGAAGAAAGCTGATGAATTCCAGTGCAGTATGTACACCGAAGCTCCTCTGTCCAAAACGCAGGATGGTAAGGACTGGCGAATGTCAGCAGATTTTTATGCTGAAGTCAGAAGCACAGGACAAGGTGCTGGAAATCACAAAGGAAATCTGTAGAACACTTATACAGGAAGAAGAACTTAAAAAGGCATCAAAGGATAAAAGGAAGGTGACAAGCGATGAGTATTTGATTAGTGAGCTTAAAGCGGAGTATGACAGAATATCAAACAGCACAGTTTCTTGTTATCAGTCATACAGAGAGGGAAAGTACACAAAAGAAGAATATGTGCAGCTAAGAAAAACAAACCAAGAGCTGTTAGCTGATCTGGAGAATCAGATATCAGATTTGCAGGAGAAAGTTGCAAATCAGGAGCCTGACGCAGAGGAGAAGATAGAACAGCTAACCCAGTATAGTATGCTGGAGCAGTATGACGGAGATGTACTTTCTAACATAATTGATAAGGTGCTCATTTACAACGACAAAGACATAGAGGTTGTGTTTAAGGGTGAGAACTTTATCCGAAATGCAGTGTAGTAAACAAAATGAGTAATATAGAAAGCCAGTAGTGAAAAAGCTGCTGGCTTCTTCTATGGGTAGTAACGAAAAGGTTAAGAGTAATAAACTATTCTGTACTTTAAAAATCAGTAAGGGTTTGATAGAATATGTACAGAAAAAAATAAAATTTTTTTTGTCCCAGTCTTGACAGATGCAGGCTATCCTATCTGGTGGGGAATTGCAGCATGGCCAGTAGATAACTTTGTAAAAGAGAATGACTTTACAGGAAAAACAGTCATCCCATTCTGTACAGCAGCGACTTCGGGAATCGGTGACAGCGGTAATCTTCTGGAAGAGATGACAGGAACAGGTGACTGGAAAGAAGGGGAACGATTCCATGGTGGAGCGTCTGAATCAGATATCAGTTCATGGATAGACAGTCTTGGATTATAAAAGAATATAAAAATATTTGGAGGAATCGTAATGAGTTTTTTATAAGTAAGACATGAATTAATAGTATGGAAGAGTAAAATGCTGAATATGACTTCTGTCAGTGAAAATGCAGAGATTTAAAGGATGCATATTACATTCGAGTGTATGGAATTGGTTGTAACTATTATGATGTTTGAAATAAAAAATCAATAAAATTATTGTGTGAAAACAAAACGGATCTTTGAAAGAAATATTCGAAGATCCGTTTTTGATAATTTTCAGACTTGGATGATTTTTGGTAAAGCGTACAGAAGCAGAATATTTTGCTAAATAAATATAGTGACAAATTAGACATAATAATTAGATTAAAATAAGAGAGAGGGATGTCAGGAACAGGATTTCTCTTTTCTTTTGAAAAAATGAGGATGCTGTGTTCTGGGTGAATGAAAGAAGGGAGAAGAACACAGATGAGAAAAACTACTAAAAAGAAAATGATTCCATTGTTGATACTTACTGTGTTACAGAGCAAAGTGTATTATTGAATTGTATCAAAAAAAGCAAAAAAAATAATTTCAGGCTGAAATTTCCAAAAAAGTCGAAATTTTATGGAGTATAATCCCTTTGACTTCGATAAGATACGAAAACAGATTTTTGAATGAATGATGTATAGCGGCAAATTTGTCGGCTTAGTACGATAAATCACACTATTTAATACGAAACATATATGTTGAAAGAACAATCTTGAAAAAAGTATACTTTTTGTAGCTACAGAACAATAGTAGGCAAGGGGGAAGGACATATTACGGGCACAGTTAGAAAAAAATTGATGGATTACTTAGAAGAAAATGGAATATCCGTATATCGTTTTGCAAAAGATAGTGGGATTCCACAAAGTACGATATGGAGCATTATCAAAAAAGAAGACTACGAAGTGCGGGAGGATAATATCCGAAAAATATGTGAAGGCATGGGGATTCCCGTGAGCGAGGTTATGGAATTGGAGAACGCACAAAAGTTAAATCTCAGACAAAGTGAGGTACCGGTAGTGGTTAAGTATCGTAAACTGGATAAATTTGATCAATGCCGTGTGCAGGGTTATGTGGACGCATTGATTGACCGGAAAGAGACGAAGAAAAAAATAGAGTGATGATCCAGTAACATTTTTATTTTTGTAGTAGGATCGTGCCGTTTATGATATACTAAAGTATAAATGTATCAAAAACAATTAAAATATGAAAATATTTTGAAGAAATGAGGAACAATATGTCAGAAGAATTAAAACCGCATGTTGTGAAGTCACATGACATCAGATTGGATTCTGATTATGTGAGCTGGGTTCACGATGTGAAGCAGCGTTATGTGTCAGCACAGATAAAATCAGCGGTCAAAGTAAATACAGAGCAGCTTTTCTTTAACTGGCAGTTGGGACGGGATCTGGTTGAGAGAAAAGCAGAGGAGAAATGGGGAAAAGGAATTGTGGAGCAGCTTAGTCTTGATCTGCAGAATGAATTCCCCAAAGCGAAAGGATTTTCAGCAAGAAATCTTTGGAATATGAAAAAATGGTATCTATTCTATTCTGGAAATGAAAGCTTTTCAGAACTGGCACATCATATGGAGGAAAGTCTTGATATGAAAAGCCTAAAACTGCAGCAGGTCGGTGTGGAATTAGATCAAAATGAAAAACTGCAACAGCTTGTTGCAGAAATTAACTTTCCTAAATTTTTCGGTTTCGTTCCATGGGGACATCATATAGAAATAGTTACAAAGTGCAAAACGGTAGAAGAGGCTTTGTTCTATGTCAGAAAAACGATAGAGGAGAGCTGGAGCAGAAGTGTCCTGATTGATAATATAAAGGCTCATTTATATCAATCATCGGGTAATGCCCTGACTAATTTTGCTGAAAAACTTCCGACCATACAGGGGAAATTGGCACAGGAAATTGTTAAGGATACTTATGATTTTGGGTTTGTTTCATTACCGGCAGGCTATGATGAAAAAGAATTAGAAGATGCGTTGGAACAGAACATAACAAGATTTTTGCTGGAACTTGGATCAGGTTTTGCTTTTATAGGACGTCAGAAAGAGATTATTGTAGCCGGGAAAACCAGAAAGATTGATATGCTTTTTTATCATATAAAACTTCGATGCTATGTTGTCGTTGAGTTGAAAGCGGTATCCTTTGAACCGGAATTTGCCGGAAAACTGAATTTTTATGTGAATGCAGTAGATCAGCTTATGAAAACGGATGATGACAATCCGACAATAGGATTGCTTATATGTAAGGATAAGGACCAGACGGAGGTACAGTGGGCATTTCAGGGAATTGAAACACCTATGGGAGTTGCAACCTATGATAACATTCGGATGAATGAGATTAAGTCTCAGTTGCCATCGGAGGAAGCAATTCAGAAACGCTTGGAACAGGCAGAAGAGGAATATCTGCTGAAACTGCAGGAAAAGAATAAATAAGTTGGATACAACCGTACAGTCATTAAGGAGTCACCTCAGTTGTGGCACTTTTTTGATGCGATAAATCGCACTAATATACTACGAAACATATAGTCTAGCAAAACTAAAATTTCCTATTTATACTAATAGTGTGTCCACATGTGGAGACGGTGGTATTGCTTTCCCACAAAAACTGACAGCGGAATCAATGTAAAAGTCGAGTTTGGCGAGGAAGAAGGTAAAGTGCTGCCTGGTAATATCGCCAAGAGAGCCGAATTGTACAAGCCGAAAGAAAAATGAGATATTTACGGTAAGATATTAATTCCTGTTTTATCATTAAATGGAGGAAAGAATAATGAAAATAACGGAGAGTTATAATATATTTAATGAGTGCGTAAATGTATTAGAGCTGATAATAAGTTTATTTTTACTTACTTCTAAGAAGAAAGAATGGAATGAATATATTATTTGTTTTTATGGTGGATTTCTTTTTGGTATTATTCCATTTTATGTGATTATAGAGAATATCCCAATTGCATTGACAGGTTGCATTTTTCTTTCGTTAATGCTTTGTGTTTTGCAAAAAAAGGCTAAACAGAAATTATATATACCATTAGAGATTGTTACGTTTAAAACGTTACTAATAATTGGAATAACATTATTTGATGAGTGGTATTCAATAAATAAATTAAAATTTTTTTGGCTTAGTCTGTTGGTATCTTTGATACTATTTTGTATTGCTAAAACAGTATATGAAATTCCATTAGATAAACAACATTACATAAATGTATGGTTTGCTTTATTGGAGTTGAGTGGAGTAATTATTCAGTCGTACAGAGTGGATTTTACTTATTTTGGAAAAGATTTATATGACAGTAAAGAAAGCATTTCGGTATTATTGTATCTGCTTAAAGTCGATTTCTGGATATTTGATTATCAATATCTTTATGTGATATGCTTTTTTGTATTATTACTTGTATATTTAGTCTGTAGAAAAATTGCTGGTTATTATGGGACTAACAACCAGGGCAGATGCTCCGGAAGGAAAGATTAAGAACAGCGGTGTTATGGTTGCTAAGAATTATTTGAGTCAGGATGAAATGAAGCAGCTAAACCGTATGGTTACGGCATACCTGGATTTTGCTGAAAGCATGACATTACGGCATATCCCACTTACAATGCAGGATTGGGAAAAAAGGCTCAATAGCTTCATTGAAATGTTTGATTAAGGTATTTTGCAGGATGCAGGTAAGGTGACAGCTGAAATTGCAAAGCTTCATGCGGAGACAGAATTTGAAAAATATCGCGTGATACAGGACAGATTATTCATGTCCGACTTTGATAGGTACATGCTGGAGTTGGAAGAAAGTACAAAGAAATAAGGATCAGATTCCGGGTCGAGACGGTGGTCTTGATGTCAAGGAGAATTGGTTGAATCGGGAGTTGAATCGGAGTGACCAATTTGAAAATGAGTTTTCAAAAAGCACCTACCATTTCTGATAGATGCTTTCTGAATTGCTATTCTGTTTTTTAAATCTATTTTTTGAATAGTTCTGAGTGCGCACCAAGCCTGTAAAGCATGAGTACTAAAACGTTGTTCTGAATCTCATAAATGAGTAACCAGTCTGGTTCAATGTGACACTCACGCGTGCTTTTATAGTTGCCTGTAAGATTCTGGTCTCTGTATTTTGCTTCCAGCGTACCGCCATTCGCCAGAATATCGATTACCTCAAACAGCTTATCAAGATTTTTATTTTGCTTTTTGGCAAGCTTCAAATCTTTTTTAAACTGATTGGTAAACTGAATGTCGTATCATTCGGTACTTCCAGTTTTAATTCAAAAGGAATACCATGCTCACGGATAGCGGTTCTCAGGAATATATTTACAGCAGTTGTCATATTCAGACCAAGTTTATTGAAGATTTCCTCTGCCTGGTCCTTGATTGCCTTGTCTGTACGAATATTTAAATTAGTTGTTGCCATACAGAACACCTTCATTCAAGTATAGTATACTCAAATAAGTGTCTGATATCAATACACTGTCATTATATAAGACACATATTAGATGCATTGAATCTTGCTAAAAAATGCATCGAAGGTGAGATATTCTTTTCTTATTATATGGATGGGTGTATAATGAGAGAAAATATCGTTGAGAGAGGAGAACTATATGAGCCATACAGGAAATATATCCAAATTTGAGCAGTTTATTAACATGATGACAGGTCACTTTGATAATCAGGAACAATTTCAAAAAATGAAGGAAGCAGGAGAGATATATCCATATGCGGAGCATGTTAATACACCGTGTAACAATAAAATACAGGATCTGCCGGCAGATTTTTCCGGCATATTCATTGTGGAAGAAAGTTATTATCAAAGTCAAGGAAAACGTCATTCTTCTCCACATTTGTTTTTGGTGACAGAGCAGGATGATGGGATTGAGCTTTCTTCCTATGAAATTCCGGAAGGAGAGGATAAGAATACATTTTCCTATGAAACAATGAAAAATGTGAAATATAGTGCGTTGAAAAAGTCAGAAAAGTTTACTCCGGCTTTGTATCATGAAAAGGATGGCGTATGGGAAGGGGGCAGTGTGAGCCGGTTTTCGCCGGTAATGATATTTCGGTTGTGGGAGAAATTTTCTGATACGTGTTTGGAGGTATCGGAGAGTATAGAAGTGAATGGAAAACGTACATTTGGATATGATGTTCCTATTATTTATAAAAGGGTATAAAATCAAAATGGAAATTATCACCAGTGTTTTACAAATTCATATACAATAAAATGACAAAAGAAATATATTCAGAAATAAAAAACAAGTTGCGGATAAGTATTTTTTATTGAATCAGCCGATTCATTTTAGAAGATTATATAAACCCAAACCAGAACAAGCATCATGACAAAGCAATAATTATAGATCACAGGATATCATTCAAGGAAAAGACGAATTTGTAATAATCCGGTATAATATATGAAAATGTGAAACTATAAGAATAGCAAAGGAAGATGAAAATGAACAGAAAACGATGCTATCATATCATTGTGGGCGTAATGATAATGGCGTTTCTTACCGGTTGCGGGATTGCTAAGAAATCATCATATAAGGACAATGATAAAACAAATGTAACAAAAATTACAAAGGAGAAGGAGACCTTAATCCATTGACCGGATTTAATCAGGGTGCGGTGACTGCAGAGCAGCAGGGCGAAATGCTGATCAGTATGTTTCGGGATATCAAGAAAGCGGATTGCGCCGGAGGACTTGTTTTTGTGTGGGAGGATGAATGGTTTAAACGCACATGGAACACCATGGATTATACCAATAGTGATTACCGTGCTTATTGGAATGATGTACAGACCAGTGAGCAGCATTTTGGGCTGATGGAGTATATTTCTGCAGAATGTAACCCGGTTCCGGTTCTGGACGGAAAGCTGGATGACTGGAATGAGCATGATATTCTTCTGCAAAAGGGAGAGGTCAGAGTGTATGCAAAATGTGACAGTACCTATCTGTATCTGGCTGTGGAGAATCCATCTGCTGATTTTACAAAGGCAGGCAATAATATTTATTTTGATATCAATCCGAATGAGGGATGTAGTAACTATGGAGAGCATAAGCTTCCGGTGAAGGCAGATTTTATTCTGCATATGGAGGGGAAAAATAATACCCGTATGCTGGTAGACACGGCGTCTGATCCCTATATACGAGCTTCTAAGGAATGGATGGATCTGGATTTAAAGCAGGATAAAAAGGATTCATTTCACCGGATCTATCTGATCACAGACCGTAGTCTGACATATCCGCAAACCGGTAAGAAGATTCCCGTACAGAAAGAAGAAACAGGACATTTGCGTTATGGCAAGGTGGATGAGGAAAATGAGATAGGCGATGTATTGACCGATTTTTATTATAAAGATTCTGTATTTGAGGTGCGGATTCCATGGGGGCTGCTGGGCTTTTCTGCACCGTCTGTTAAGGAGATTAACAATATTAAAGATAATACCACAATGACGGTGGAAGGTATAGATATTGGTTATCTTTCCGAAAATGAGGATCTGGGAGAGAAGCTGTTTTTCTGGGATAATTGGGAACAGGCTGTCTATAAACCCCATCTGAGAAAGTCTTATTATATGTTGCAGGAATATTTAAAAGATAATTAAACATCATATAACATTGCGTACCATATCTACAAAATATTTATGGATTCTGGTATCTCCGGTCAGTTCCGGATGAAAGGAAAGACCTATCTGATGCTTATATTGTACGGCGATGATATGATCATCCACGGTGCCGAGCACCTTGACGGGCTCTTTGACCGAAGCGATATACGGGGCACGGATAAATACCATCGGAAAGGCGGGAATCTCAGTGAGATCTGCTGTGGTGCAAAAGCTGCCAAGCTGTCTGCCATAGGCATTACGTTTGACAGTAACAGGCAGGGTGTCCAGGTGGGCAGGTTCTCCGGTGTCGATTTCCTCGGAAAGAAGGATCAGGCCGGCACTGATACCGGATGACGAACATACGATATCACAACAATGTAATATAAGAACAGTCCCATCTAAGAACACGAAATACAGGAAATCTTCGCATATTCTGCTTCCACATGACATTTCGACGATGGATTCGTCGTATATTTTAAGGAAAACGGAAGAAAAAATGATAAATTTACAAAATTTTTTAATATAGAAGAAACTCTGAAAAAAGAATATAGGATGACACATAATAAATATTATGTTGCATTTCTTGAAAAAGAATGAAAATAAGCCTGTTTGCGCCATATATTAATAAGATGAAATCAAAGAATATATTGGAAAATAGACGTAAAAAAACAGGCAGATCAATCTGTGGAATAATCTGTCAATGTAAAAATATGTCTTGTATTGTCCTAAAAACTGTGATAGACTACGAGTTGTAGATTTTAATTTACGACATAATATTTAATACATTCACTTGTGGAAACGAGTGAATGGCAACCATTGCACATAGCAAAGTATTGCATTAGCAAAGTATTGCATTAGGCAAGGCGTAAAAGTAGGAGTGGAAAATGTGGTATGTGATTCACACAATGTCCGGTCAGGAACAGGATTGTAAGCTGCAATGTGAGAAATATGTAGATGGACAGGCCTATCAGGAATTGTTTATTCCACAGTATATCGCACAGAAGCACTTCAAAAAAGAGTGGCATGATGTGAAAAAAACATTGTTTCCGGGCTATCTCTTTGTAGATACAGAGGATATCGGGATAGTAATGGAGGGACTAAAAAAATTCCGTCAATATACAAAAGTATTGCGGGATGGCGAACTGGTGTCTCCTATTACGCAGGAAGAGCAGGCATTTTTGTCAGCTATGATGGACAAGGATCACATCGTTAAATATTCTGAGGGATTTCTAATCGGTAAGACAGTATGTATCACGCAAGGTCCACTTCGTAACTACCAGGGAAATATTAAAAACATAGACAGACACCGGCGAATTGCCAGAATTGATGTACCTATTTTTGGGAGAATGACTTCTGTTGAACTTGGCTTTGGTGCATTCGCACGCCTGAGTGAGGAAGAATTCAGCGAATTAAAGGCAGAACGCATACAAAAGCAGGAGCAGGAACTGAGAAATAGTCCTGATCAGGTGGAGGTGTTGGCGGGTCCATTCAAAGGAGTCCGAGGAACCTTTTTATATGCTAATGCAGAACAAGATGAATGGACGGTAGAAATTGATCTCTTTGGTGTGGGAACCAAGGTAATGTTTCGGCGCGGAGAGATTCGGATGTTTTCCGATGGAAAACAGGATAAAGAGATTTCTAATGCGACGTAAGTTGCTGGAAATATAGAGGTAATGCAGGAAACCGTGTAAGCAGGATGACGAGTGACGCGTGCTGTGGAGCGGCGGACAGAAAGA
>ERZ780030.524-NODE-524-length-16270-cov-3.923898_pt1 | contig 16270 bp, 10 predicted proteins | sample MGYA00511857_ERZ780030 | MGnify/ENA primary metagenome ERZ780030 (study PRJEB29588, sample SAMEA2162530) | human gut metagenome | biome: human gut; feature: human-associated habitat; material: faeces | place: Denmark | collected 2008/2010 ... | reverse complement strand
CTGGATGCACGCCGATACTTGCTGAGCCTGCAACAGAATTACCATGCCGACGATGACATCGAACAGATGATTAATGAAAGATTAGAAAAACTGAAGTAAAAACCTCGTCAATTATAAATATGAAAAAGGTACAATATATATTCGGGGCATTGGCACTTATAACCATACCGAACTGGGTGCAAGCCCAAACGCAAGCTAAAGATACTACCCTGAGCCGCACGGTCGTGGTAGAACAAGAATATAATCCGGACATCATAGATGCTTCCAAAGTAAACGTACTGCCCAAGGTAATGCCGCCAACAGTCAGCAAAAAGACTGTGGAATATGATGCCACACTCGCACCTGCGGGAAATATTCCTGCAACTACCATGGAGGCGTATACAGGAGCTGAAAGCCAGGATAAAGCCAAACGCGGCTACGCCCGTCTGGGATATGGCAACTACGGCAACCTGGACGCTCGTGCCAATTATCTGTTCATCCTGCCTAACAGTGACAAACTGAACTTGAATTTCCACATGAACGGCATGGATGGCAAGTTAGATCTGCCTGATTCCAAGGATAAATGGGATGCACGTTATTACCGTACACATGCGGGCATGGATTATGTACATGCTTTCCGGAAAATGGACTTAAATGTAGCCGGAAACTTCGGGCTAAGCAACTTCAACTTCATGCCCGGCAGCACAAATAATAAGCAGAAATTCCTGTCGGGTGATGTACATTTCGGAATAAAATCAACCAGCGAAGAATTACCGCTTCAATTTCATGCCGAAACCAACCTGATGTTCTATGAGCGCCAACACGATATACAATATCAGGACGCACAGGAAGTTATGGTACGGACAAAAGCCGGTGCAATGGGAACGATCTCTGAAGAGCAGTTTGTTGGAGTAGATCTCTCCATGGACAATACGTTCTACAAGAACAATCTTTTTGAAGATTATACCTCTGTGGAATTAAATCCCTATTATCTGTATCAGAGCGAAGACTGGAAAATCCGTCTCGGCGCTCACGTGGATTTTGCATTCGGGTTTGGCAAGAAATTCCGGGTAGCACCGGACGTGACAGCCCAATATATCTTCTCTGACAGTTACATTCTCTACGCCCAAGCTACAGGCGGACGGCAGGCCAATGATTTCCGCAGGCTAGAAATGGTTTCACCTTATGGCCAGAGTAGTACACAACTGGATGCCACCTACGAACAGCTGAATGCCGCTCTCGGCTTCAAAACCAGTCCGGTAACAGGTTTATGGTTTAATATTTATGGTGGATATCAGGATTTAAAGAATAATCTTGCTTCTGCCGCAATTGCGAACTATAGCGGTTCATACCTTCAATTGCTCCAAGGAAATATGCATAACATATATGCAGGCGCCGAAGCCAGCTACAGCTATAAGGATATTATTTCCTTCACCGCTTCGGGCATTTACCGTGACTGGAAAACTGCTAAGACAGAAAATAACAGCGGAGACCAGCTACTCTATTACATGCCTTCTTTCGAAGCAAATTTCAAGGTAGACATTCGTCCGGTTTCTTCTGTCCTGATCAACCTCGGTTATCAGCACATCACTCGTGAGAAGATAGGCAACGAGCGTGTAGATCCGGTTGGGAATCTATACCTTGGCGGTAGCTACGAAGTCTTTGAAGGCATATCAATCTATGTCCGTGCAAACAATTTATTGAACAAAGACTACCAATATTACCCGGGATATCCCACAGAAGGTATCAATTTCATGGGTGGAGTGAGTTTTCGTTTTTAACAAATTGCGTGGCAAAAAAAGTCATTTTTGCTAAAAAAGAATATATTCTCCACATATTATAAGGTGGAAACAATTGTTTTTTTCTACTTTTGCGGGCAAATTCAGTGGCAGGAGCCACTATAAAACAGAAATTTATGCCAAAAAACCTTGTCATTGTCGAGTCACCGGCAAAAGCAAAAACAATTGAAAAGTTCCTGGGAAAAGATTTTAAAGTTCTTTCCAGCTATGGTCATATACGCGACTTGAAGAAGAAAGAATTCAGCATTGACGTTGAAAAAAACTTTGAACCGGACTATGAAATTCCGGAAGATAAGAAAGCACTGGTTAAGACACTGAAAGCTGAAGCTAAAGATGCTGATACCGTATGGTTGGCTTCCGATGAGGACCGCGAGGGAGAAGCCATCGCCTGGCACTTGTATGAAGTACTAAAACTGGAACCGGAACATACCAAACGTATCGTATTCCATGAAATCACCAAAACCGCTATACTGAAAGCTATCGAGCAACCACGCAATATTGATATCAATCTTGTCAATGCCCAGCAGGCACGCCGCATTCTTGACCGTATTGTAGGTTTTGAACTTTCTCCCGTATTATGGAAAAAAGTGAAACCCGCACTCTCTGCCGGACGTGTACAATCCGTAGCCGTACGGCTCATTGTAGAGCGTGAACGTGAAATACATGCTTTCCAAAGTGAAGCATCTTATAAAGTCACCGCTGTTTTCCTTGTTCCCGATACTGACGGAAAACTCGTTGAGATGAAGGCGGAACTTGCACATCGCCTTAAGACCAAAGCTGAGGCGCAGAAGCTCCTGGAAAGCTGCCAATCGGCAATATTTACCATTGAAGATATTACGACACGTCCGGTAAAGAAGAGCCCGGCTGCACCGTTCACTACTTCTACTTTGCAACAGGAAGCCGCACGCAAACTCGGCTTCACTGTAGCACAAACGATGATGGTAGCTCAACGGTTGTATGAATCAGGACGTATTACTTATATGCGTACCGACTCCGTAAACTTATCGGAACTCGCCATCAACGGCAGCAAAGAAGCCATTACCAATATGATGGGAAACAAATATGTACATCCACGCCACTTCAGCACCAAGACCAAAGGAGCACAAGAAGCGCATGAGGCTATCCGTCCCACATATATGGAAAATGCACAGATAGAAGGTAGTGCACAAGAAAAGAAACTATACGACCTGATCTGGAAACGTACCATTGCTTCTCAAATGGCAGATGCCGAACTGGAAAAGACAACAGCGACCATCAGTATAAGCAATACATCCGAGGCTTTCAGTGCCACGGGAGAAGTTGTGAAATTCGACGGTTTCCTGCGTGTATACAGAGAATCTTATGATGACGATGTGGAACAGGAAGATGAAACTCATCTGCTGCCACCGTTAAAGAAAGGTCAGAAGTTAGAGTATCAGAACATTACTGCCACTGAACGCTTTACACAACATCCACCCCGCTATACAGAAGCAAGCTTGGTGCGCAAACTGGAGGAATTAGGGATAGGTCGTCCCTCTACTTATGCGCCTACGATCTCTACCGTTCAACAACGTGAGTACGTAGAAAAAGGAGATAAAACAGGTGAGGAACGTTCATACAATGTAATTACTCTGAAGAAAGACAAAATCACAGATGCCACCCGTACTGAGATCACCGGAGCAGAAAAAGCAAAACTGCTACCTACAGATACAGGTACAGTAGTGACTGACTTCCTGACACAGTACTTCCCCAGCATCATGGATTACAACTTCACAGCCAGTGTAGAAAAGCAATTTGATGAGATTGCCGAGGGAGATACAAAATGGACGACTATCATGAAGACGTTCTATAAAACCTTCCATCCATCCGTGGAAAGTACTCTCGCTGCCAAAAATGCACACAAGACTGGAGAACGCATATTGGGAGATGACCCTGTTAGCGGCAAGCCTGTAAGCGTCAAAATCGGACGTTTTGGCCCTGTAGTACAAATTGGAAGTGCTGAAGATGAAGAAAAACCCCGCTTCTCTCCTTTAAAGAAAGGTCAATCCATCGAAACAATCACTTTAGAGGAAGCAATGGAGCTGTTTAAGTTACCTCGTACCCTTGGTGAGCATGAAGGCAAAACGGTTACTGTCAATGCCGGGCGTTTCGGGCCGTACATTTATTACAGCGGAACTTATACTTCACTTCCCAAAGGCGTAGATCCGATGGAAATAGAATTGGAAGAGGCTTTGGAATTAATAAAAGAAAAAGCGGAAGCAGAAGCAAAGAAGCACCTCAAGAAGTTCGATGAAGAACCTGAGTTGGAAATCATGAACGGAAGATATGGCCCTTACATTGCTTATAAAGGCAGTAATTACAAAATCCCAAAGGATATCGTTCCGGAAGATTTAAACTTGGACGCCTGCATGGAAATCATCAAATTGCAGAGCGAGAAAGCTGCATCAGCTCCAGCTAAACCGAAACGAGGAAAATATACCAAGAAGAAAGCATAAAAGGATTATAAAGCAATCAGCCCCGGAATGACCAATACATTCCGGGGCTGATTATTTTTATAGATAGCTGTTTTTACATTCTATCCGGCACTTCAATACCCAGCAAGCCCATGCTGATGCGAACTACCTTCGCTACGTTTTCCGACAAAGCGAGACGGAAAACTTTCACAGCCTCATTCTCTTCACGCAGAATACTAAAATCATGATAGAACTGATTGTATTCTTTCACCAGGTCATAAGTATAGTTGGCAATAATAGAGGGACTGTAATCCGTACCTGCCTGCTTCACTACAGCAGCAAAGTCGGCTACCATCTGAATAAGGCCTTCTTCTTTTTCACTCAACTCAATACCAACAGGAATTTCAGCCGGAATTACAATACCGGCTTCAGCAGCCTTACGCATTACAGATTGAATACGCGCATACGTATATTGAATGAACGGACCTGTATTTCCATTAAAGTCAATTGACTCTTTCGGATTGAACGTCATATTCTTACGGGCATCTACCTTGAGGATGAAATATTTCAAGGCGCCCAAACCAACAATACGAGCGATATTGTCAGCTTCTTCCTGAGACAAGCCATCCAGCTTGCCCAATTCATTAGAAGTTTCTTTGGCAGTACTAATCATTTCTTCCATCAAATCATCAGCATCTACCACTGTGCCTTCGCGGCTTTTCATCTTACCTTCGGGCAATTCCACCATACCATAAGAGAAATGTACGAGACTCTTTCCCCACTCAAATCCAAGCTTGTCAAGCAGAATGGAAAGCACCTGGAAATGATAGTTCTGTTCGTTGCCTACTACATAAATCATCTTGTCAATAGGATAATCAGCAAAACGTAATTTAGCTGTACCTATATCCTGAGTCATATAAACAGAAGTCCCGTCAGCACGTAGTAACAACTTATGATCCAAACCTTCAGCAGTAAGGTCAGCCCATACGGAACCATCTTCTTTTTTATAGAAGAACCCCTTTTCAAGACCTTCCATCACCTTATCTTTACCTTCAAGATAGGTATTTGATTCGTAATATATTTTGTCAAAACTTACACCCATTTTACGGTAAGTTTCATCAAAACCTTCATACACCCAGTTGTTCATTTTAGCCCAAAGCGCACGCACTTCCGGATCATTAGCTTCCCACTTCACCAGCATTTCGCGGGCTTCATTCATTAGAGGAGAAGCGGCTTCAGCCTTTGCTTTAGCTTCTTCTTCCGTCGCACCTTCAGACTGAAATTTAGCCATCAATTCCTTCACTTCAGCTTTATAGTGCTTATCAAAAGCTACGTAATAATCGCCTACCAAGTGGTCCCCCTTCTTTCCGGATGATTCGGGTGTTTCACCGTTACCATATTTGGACCAGGCCAGCATGGACTTACAAATATGAATACCACGATCGTTGACAATATTTGTTTTTACCACTTTATTGCCATTTGCCATCACAATGTTGGCTAAAGCATTACCCAGAAGATTATTACGTACATGTCCCAGGTGAAGTGGTTTGTTGGTATTGGGTGAAGAGTATTCGATCATCACCAACGGAGAATTATCCGTGGCAGCAACAATACCGTATTGCTTATCAACATGAATGTCATTCAACAATTCAATCCAGGCGGAAGAAGCGATAGTCAGGTTCAGGAAACCTTTGATCACATTGAATGCAGCTATCGAAGGCTCGTTAGCTTTCAGGTATTCGCCAATCTCCTGTGCTGTCTGCTCCGGTCCTTTCTTCGACATGCGCAGGAAAGGAAAAACTACCAGCGTGAGGTGTCCCTCAAATTCTTTCTTGGTTTTTTGCAGTTGCACCTGTGCGGCAGGCACGTCCTGTCCATACAGCGCTTTCAGTCCGTTGATGACGGACGCTACCAGTTTATCTTCTATATTCATGATTTAAAAGTATTTTCCGGGTGCAAAGATACTATATTTTGGCGAATTACGCGTTGCATCTGTACGGATAATAAAAAAGGAGACACCTCATAGCGCCTCCTTTTCTATTTTTCATTCATAGCCTTCCTTTATTCGATGGCCAAAGTCAACTCCATACCAGGTTTAAACTTAGCAACTCTCTTTGCAGGAATCGTAATGCTCTGTTTGGTAGAAGGATTAATGCCCAGACGTGCTGCTCTCTCTGCTACAACGAACGTACCGAAGCCAACCAATGATACTTTGTCACCAGCCTTTAGGGCTTTCGTGATTGCTGCCATGAAAGCATCTAATGCTTTCTTAGAATCCGTTTTTGTCAAACCGGACTCTGCCGCCATAGCGTTGATAAGTTCTGACTTATTCATAATACTAAAATTAAATAATTAATATGTTACACAAAAGATATCCGCATTAGTCATTCACAAACCTCTACAAAAATAGAGCAATATTTCTGAATATCAAATAAAAACATTAAAAAAAGATTGGATTTTGGCGAAAAATAAAGAATAGAAAGGCCTTTTTCTGTTATAGAACAGAATTTATTCGTATTTTTGCGACTCATTGAACGAAATAACAGATTATGAATGCTATACCAACAGTTACTAAGAACCTATTAATCATTAATGTACTGGTCTTTCTTGCGACCATTGTTGCTCAAAGTTATCATCTTGATTTAGCCCGTTATCTGGGACTTCATTTCTTTCTTGCCGATGACTTTAACGTAGCGCAACTTATCACATACATGTTCATGCATGGAGGTTTCACACATCTTTTCTTTAACATGTTTGCCGTGTGGATGTTTGGTCGCATACTCGAACAAGTATGGGGACCCAAACGTTTTTTATCTTACTATATGATATGTGGTATAGGTGCAGGCTTAATCAGCATGCTGGTAACCTACATACGCATTCAGGCTGCAAAGACCGGAATGAGTCCGGAAATGATTAACACCGTATATCAGGAAGGCGCTCAAATCATACGGGATAATATGAATTACACCTATCCGCCCATGGCAAATCTGAATGCTCTCTTAAACGGAGTTACCGTAGGAGCTTCAGGAGCCGTGTATGCCATTTTGCTGGGCTTCGGAATGCTGTTCCCCAACCAGCCGCTATTCATATTTCCGTTGCCGTTTCCGATAAAAGCCAAATACTTTGTTATCGGATATGCACTGATTGAACTGTACGCTGGTTTTGCCAACAATCCTAACGACAATGTAGCGCACTTCGCACACTTAGGTGGTATGATATTCGGTTTTATACTGATAATGTACTGGAGAAAAAAAGATAGAGGAAATGGGTACTATTATAACTGACCTTAAAGAGGCTTTTCGCAGAGGGAATATTTATATCCAGCTGATTTATATCAACGTAGCTGTTTTTGTAGTCACTACGCTGACAGAGGTAATTCTGCAATTATTCAATCGCAGCCTCGGCGGTGTGTTTGAATGGCTGGAATTGCCAGCTTCACTCACACAGTTCATCATACAGCCATGGTCACTGTTTACATATATGTTTATGCATGCAGGATTTTTACATATCCTGTTCAACATGTTGTGGCTATACTGGTTCGGAGCACTATTCCTAATGTTCTTCTCGGCCAAACATCTGCGCGGGGCGTATATCTTAGGAGGTATTTGCGGTGGATTATTGTACATGGCAGCCTTTAATATCTTCCCGTATTTCCGCCCGATGGTCGATTATTCATTCATGTTGGGGGCATCCGCTTCCGTGCTTGCCATCGTAGCTGCTACAGCATACCGCGAACCTAACTACCCCATCCGGCTGTTCCTCTTTGGTACGATACGGTTGAAATATCTGGCACTGATTGTCATCGGTACGGATTTACTGTTCATTACATCCAGCAATGCAGGCGGACATATTGCCCACTTGGGTGGTGCATTGGCCGGACTCTGGTTTGCTGCCGGACTCAGTAAAGGAAAAGATATCACTGCCTGGATTAACAAAATTCTAGATGCTATCGTTTCACTGTTCAGCTTCAAGCCCCGCAAACCGAAGATGAAAGTTCACTATGGTAACAGCCGTCAGAAAGACTATGACTACAACGCCCGCAAGAAATCTCAATCCGAAGAAATAGACCGTATCCTCGATAAACTGAAAAAATCAGGATATGAAAGCCTGACCACAGAAGAAAAGAAAAGTCTTTTCGATGCGAGCAAACGATAGTACAGAAAATGGGAATAAAGCATATTGGTAAATTCGTAGCCTATCTGATTTTAGCGGTTAATATTTTCTTTATAAGCTTGCTGCTTCTCACCGCTTACAGCCCGCACATCAAGCCGGTTGTTCACCCCGTAGAATCCTGCTTCGGGCTGACATTTCCTATTTTCCTGGTGATAAACATCTGCTTTTTCATCTTTTGGCTTATTATCCAAAAGTATAAGTTTGCACTTTTTCCACTGGTAGCATTTCTTTTATGCTATTCACAAATACGGACTTATTTCCCGCTCAATTTCCACACAAGCAAATTACCCGAAAACAGTTTCAAGGTTTTGTCATATAACATCATGGGCTTCGACGGAGCCGTCAAAAAAGATGGCGAGAATCTCATTCTGAATTATCTGAAGAACAGCGGAGCAGATATCTTATGCCTGCAAGAATACCAAACGATAGAATCTCCCCGTTATCTCAGCCAGAAAGATGTGGAAAAGGCTTTAAAAGATTATCCCTATCATAACATCCAGATAGTGGGAAGAGGAAGTGGAAAAGGCCACACCAACCGGATAGCCTGCTACTCTAAATTCCCTATTCTTTCATCCCGTACACTGGACTATGCCAGTGAATACAATGGTTCAGTGGTTTATGAACTGAAAATGGGAGAAGATACCGTAATGCTCATCAACAATCATCTGGAATCTAACAAGCTGACTAAAGAAGACAAAGTAGTCTACGAAAGTATGCTCAAATCTCCTGAAACAGAAAAAGTTAAAAGCGGTGCACGCCTGCTCATCCGCAAGCTGGCAGAAGCATCCGCCATTCGTGCCCCACAAGCAGACAGTATCGCTCAGGAAATCGCAGCGTCACGATACCCTTATATCATTGTCTGCGGCGACTTTAACGATACTCCCATTTCCTATGCACACCGGGTCATTGAAAAAGGATTAAATGATGCTTTTACCAAGTCCGGCCGCGGGCTGGGTATCTCTTATAATCAAAATAAATTCTATTTCCGGATAGACAATATCCTGGCAAGCAAAAACCTTAAACCTTATAACTGTACGGTGGACCGTTCTATAAAAGAATCCGACCATTATCCAATCTGGTGTTATCTGAAGAAAAAAGATTGAAAACGAATCAATAATTAATACTTTATACCTAATACTTAAAACTTATGTTTAAGAAGTGTATTTTTATTTTAGCTACAAGTTGTATGATGTACTCCTGTACCACACAGACGGAAACTAATCCGTTCCTGACTGAGTTCCAAACCGAACATGGCGTACCGCCTTTCGATAAAATCAAACTGGAACATTATGAACCTGCCTTTCTGAAAGGCATTGAAGAGCAAAATGCAAATATCAATGCAATAGTGAACAACTCCGAAGCGCCAACCTTTGAAAATGTAATTGTTGCTCTTGACAATAGTTCCCCGATACTGGACCGGGTTAGCGCCATCTTTTATAACATGACGGAAGCAGAAACAACAGATGATCTGAAAGAATTATCTATTAAACTCGCCCCGACATTGTCCGAACACAGTGATAATATCTCACTAAATCAGGATCTTTTCAAGAAGGTTGATGCTGTATACCAACAGAAAGATGCATTGGGACTGACTACCGAACAACAACGCCTGCTGGAAGAAACCTACAAAGGTTTTGTCCGTTCCGGTGCAAACTTATCCCCTGAGAAACAGGCACGCTTGCGCGAAGTCAACAAAGAACTGTCTACATTAGGTATCAAATTCAGTGATAACGTGCTGAATGAGAACAACGCCTTCAAACTTTATATAGACAAGGAAGAAAATCTAGCCGGACTGCCCGACTGGTTCCGTCAAAGCGCCGCTGAAAAAGCAAAAGAAGACGGACAAGAAGGCAAATGGCTGTTCACATTGGGTAATGCCAGTCGTCTTCCATTCCTGCAATACTCTGAAAATCGTCCGTTACGCGAACAAATGTACAAGGCCTACATCAACCGCGGCAACAACAATGACAAGAACGACAACAAGAAGAATATTACAGACATCGTAAAACTGCGTCTGGAAAAAGCGCAATTACTGGGCTTCGACTGTTATTCCAATTTTGTTTTGGATAATACGATGGCCAAAAATTCCACAGCCGTTATGGACTTCTTAAACAACCTGTGGAGCTATTCATTGCCAAAAGCAAAAGCCGAAGCTGTTGAATTGCAGAAAATAATGGATAAAGAAGGCAAAGGTGAAAAACTGGAAGCGTGGGACTGGTGGTTCTATACAGAAAAACTCCGCAAAGAGAAATACAATCTGGAAGAAGACGAAATCAAACCTTACTTTAAGTTAGAAAATGTACGCGAAGGCGCTTTCGCTGTAGCTAATAAGCTTTATGGCATCACTTTAACGAAATTGGAAGGTATCCCCGTATATCACCCTGATGTAGAAGTTTTCGAAGTGAAAGATGCAGATGGCTCACACTTGGGTGTTTTTTACGTAGATTATTTCCCCCGTCCGGGCAAGAGCGGCGGTGCATGGATGAGCAACTATCGCGAACAACAAGGTGCCATCCGCCCGTTGGTATGCAATGTATGCAGCTTCACACAGCCCGTAGGCGATATGCCTTCATTGCTGACTATTGACGAAGTGGAAACACTGTTCCATGAATTTGGCCATGCCCTGCACGGATTGCTGACAAAATGCAACTATAAAGGTATTTCCGGCACAAACGTAGCACGCGACTTCGTTGAGTTACCTTCGCAAATCAATGAGCATTGGGCTACCGAACCTGAAGTATTGAAAATGTATGCCAAACATTATCAAACTGGTGAAACTATCCCCGACAGCCTTATTGAAAAGATTCTGAATCAGAAAACCTTCAACCAAGGTTTCATGACCACCGAATTACTGGCTGCTGCCATTCTGGATATGAATCTGCACAACCTGACAGATACCCAGCACCTGGACGTATTGGCATATGAGAAAGAGGCCATGGACAAACTGGGGCTTATTCCGGAAATAGCTCCACGCTATCGTACCACCTACTTCAACCATATCATTGGCGGTTATGCTGCCGGCTATTACAGCTATTTGTGGGCAAATGTATTGGACAACGATGCTTTCGAAGCTTTCAAGGAACACGGCATCTTTGACAAAAAGACAGCCGACCTCTTCCGGAATAACGTTTTGGAAAAGGGCAACAGCGAAGATCCGATGACTCTTTACAAGAACTTCCGCGGAACGGAGCCACAACTGGAACCGATGTTAAAAAATCGCGGAATGAAGTAAAAACATTCCTATACGGAGGGAGTTAATTCTTTATCATGTGCAAATATTTGAGTTCCTTTTACTTCCGAATGTGAAAAAAAAACTATATTTGCAGCCTTGTACGCAACAGAAATTAATTAAAAAAGTAATCATAATAAACTAAAAGTAACATGCAAAACAAAGGATTTGTAAAGGTTTTTGCGGTATTGCTCACACTGGTGTGTGTGTTCTATCTCTCCTTCTCTTTTGTAACTCGCCATTACACAAGTAAGGCCAAAGAGTTTGCAAAAGGCGATGTGAAAGTAGAGCAGGACTACCTGGATTCTCTGGCTAATGAGAAAGTATTCTTCGGCAATTGGACACTGAAACAGTGCCGAGAGATGGAAATCAGTTTAGGTTTGGACTTAAAGGGTGGTATGAACGTCATCCTCGAAGTTTCCGTTCCCGATGTAATCAAAGCATTGGCGGACAACAAACCCGACGAAGCATTCAATCAAGCATTGGCAAATGCTGCCAAACAGGCTATTAGCAGCCAGGACGACGTCATTACGTTGTTTGTGAGAGAGTATCACAAAATTGCTCCGGACGCACGTCTTTCCGAGCTTTTCGCCACTCAACAGTTAAAAGACAAAGTTAATCAAAAGACCTCCGACGCGGAAGTAGAAAAAGTACTGCGCACGGAAGTAAAAGCCGCCGTTGACAACTCATACAACGTACTCCGTACTCGTATCGACCGTTTTGGTGTGGTTCAGCCCAACATCCAAAGTCTGGAAGACAAGATGGGACGTATCATGGTGGAGCTTCCGGGTATCAAGGAACCGGAACGTGTAAGAAAATTACTTCAAGGTTCTGCTAATCTGGAGTTTTGGGAAACATACAACGCAAAGGATGTTGCACCTTATCTGCAAGCAGCTGATAACAAACTGCGTAGCATTTTAGCCAATGAAGCACCTGCTGACAGTGTAGCTGTTGACAGCACCGCTGCTCCGGGTTGTAGCGCAAGCTACCAGCACCGCCGACAGTCTTGCCGCTGCATTGAAAGGTGAAAACAAAGCACAATCCGTCGATCTTGCACAAATCAAGAAAGAACATCCGTTGCTGGCTGTACTGCAGGTTAATTCCAGCGGACAAGGTCCTGTTGTAGCTTATGCTAATTACAAGGATACTGCCGACATCAACAAATATCTTTCCATGAAAGAAATTCAAGCCGAACTCCCGAAAGACCTTCGTCTGAAATGGGGTGTTTCCGCTTACGAATATGATCCGAAAGGACAAACTTTCGAACTTTACGCTATCCGCTCAACCGAACGTAACGGACGCGCTCCGCTGGAAGGTGATGTTGTTGTAAGCGCTAAAGATGAATACGATCAGTTTGGTAAACCTGCCGTAAGTATGTCAATGAATACAGACGGTTCACGCCGCTGGGCACAGTTGACTAAACAAAACATTGGTAAGAGCATCGCTATCGTATTGGACGGCTATGTATATTCTGCACCGAATGTAAATACTGAAATTACAGGTGGTAACTCACAAATCACGGGTCACTTTACTCCCGAACAGGCAAAGGACTTAGCAAACGTACTGAAATCCGGTAAGATGCCGGCTCCCGCACGTATCGTTCAGGAAGATATCGTAGGTCCGTCTTTGGGACAGGCTTCTATCAACGCCGGTGTATTCTCATTCATCGTAGCATTGATACTATTGATGATTTATATGTGCTCCATGTACGGTTTCATTCCGGGTATGGTTGCCAACGGCGCATTGGTACTGAACATGTTCTTTACAATGGGTATCCTTTCATCCTTCCAGGCGGCCCTGACAATGTCCGGTATTGCCGGTATGGTGTTAGCTCTGGGTATGGCTGTGGATGCGAACGTGTTGATCTATGAACGTACAAAAGAAGAGTTACGCGCAGGTAAGGGTGTGAAAAAAGCCCTCGCAGACGGTTATTCTAATGCATTCTCCGCTATCTTCGACTCAAATTTAACGTCTATCATCACGGGTGTTATCCTGTTTAACTTCGGTACAGGTCCTATCCGTGGTTTTGCCACGACCTTGATTATCGGTATCTTGATTTCATTCTTTACCGCTGTGTTCATGACACGTCTGGTATATGAATACTTCATGAATAAAGATAAATGGCTGAACCTGACTTTCTCTTCCAAGATTTCTAAGAACCTGATGACGAATGTACATTTCGACTTCATGGGTAGAAATAAGCAATGGTTTACAATTACAGGCATTATCCTTGTTATCTGTATCGGTTCATTGTTCGTACGTGGCTTGAGCCAGAGTATCGACTTCACCGGTGGACGCAACTTCAAGGTACAGTTTGAAAACGCCGTAGAACCGGAACAAGTACGTGAGTTAATCGCCAGTAAGTTCGGTGATTCTAATGTAAGTGTAATTGCTATTGGTACCGATAAGAAGACTGTACGTATCAGTACAAACTACCGTATCGAAGAAGAAGGTAACAATGTCGATTCAGAAATCGAAGCATATCTGTATGAAACGCTGAAACCGGTATTGACGCAGAACATCACGCTGGAGACATTCATCGACCGTGAAAATCACACAGGTGGCAGTATCGTCAGCTCACAGAAAGTAGGTCCGAGTATCGCAGATGATATCAAGACTTCGGCCATGTGGTCTGTAGTTCTCGCTCTTATCGCCATCGGTCTCTACATCTTGATCCGTTTCCGCAACATTGCATATAGTGTGGGTTCCGTAGCTGCACTGACCAGTGATACATTAATGATTCTTGGCGCTTATTCATTGTGCTGGGGTTGGATGCCGTTCTCTCTTGAAATTGACCAGACATTTATCGGTGCTATCCTTACGGCTATCGGTTACTCTATCAATGACAAAGTGGTAATCTTCGACCGTGTACGTGAATTCTTCGGCCTGTACCCGAAACGTGACAGAAAGCAATTGTTCAATGATTCGTTGAATACGACTCTGGCACGTACTATAAATACTTCATTGAGTACATTAATCGTGCTGCTGTGTATCTTCATCCTTGGTGGTGATTCTATTCGCAGTTTCGCATTTGCAATGATTCTCGGTGTTGTAATCGGTACATTATCTTCTCTGTTCATTGCATCTCCTATCGCATATATGATGATGAAGAACAAAAAGATTGTTGAGCCTGCTGTTGAAGTAGCTAAATAAGAACTATATAGTAACAAAACAAAAAGGGAAGCCGAATAAATGGCTTCCCTTTTTTGTTTTGTAGTCCCGAGGGGAATCGAACCCCTATCTAAAGTTTAGGAAACTTCTATTCTATCCGTTGAACTACAGGACCAAAAACATTTGCGGTTGCAAAGATAAAGCATTCTCCCGATTTAACAAAGGCGAACGAATCTTTTATCGAGAAGTTAAAGAAATACAGTCTACACAAGATTTTATCAAAGTGTCAACCTAAATCAGCTACAAACAGTAGTATATTGGCGATTCAATCTTACATTTAGTCAACAGTTAGGCAACCAAAAATAAATGATAATATGCAACTTTTATTCGTTCAAGTCAGACACATAGTCAGAGTTTTGCTCACTCCAAATATCAAAAAACACTCATTTATCAATTCTTTTAGTACACAATCACAGATTAACTCGAAAAGATTTTGCCAAGTCGCATAACTTTCCGACATTTGCAAACGCATCTTTAAAAGCGTAGTACTTTTTGTAAGTACCCCAACCAACATAAGAACAGATTTTAAGTGATCCTATAAATTAATCATAGTAATACGAAATTATGGCAAACGACATGATGGTAAAAGAACTGGATCAAGTGGTAGTCCGCTTTTCCGGAGACTCCGGCGATGGTATGCAGCTCGCCGGCAACATCTTTTCAACAGTTTCGGCTACCGTGGGCAATGATATCAGTACATTCCCCGACTATCCGGCAGATATCCGCGCCCCGCAAGGCTCACTCACCGGTGTTTCCGGTTTTCAGGTACATATCGGTGCAGAGAAAGTCTATACCCCAGGTGACAAATGCGACGTATTGGTAGCGATGAACGCCGCCGCACTGAAAACCCAATATAAGTTTGCTAAATCCACTGCTTGTATCATCATCGATACAGATGCTTTCCAGAAGTCAGACTTGGAAAAGGCCGCTTTCAAGACCGATAATCCGATAGAGGAAATGGGTATTAAGCAGGATGTAATTGCTGCTCCTATCTCGAAGATGGTGAAAGACTGCCTTGCCGACACCGGAATGGACAACAAGTCCATGCTGAAATGCCGCAATATGTTTGCAGTAGGCCTGGTATGCTGGCTGTTCAACCGCGATCTGAAAATAGCCGAAGATTTCATCCGCGAGAAATTCGCCAAAAAGCCCGAAATTGCCGGAGCAAATATCAAGGTCATCCATGCAGGATATGACTACGGACACAACACCCATGCTTCCGTAGCCCATACATATAAGATTGAAAGTAAGACTACCGTTCCCGGCAGATACATGGATATCACGGGGAACAAAGCAACTGCTTACGGTTTCATCGCCGCAGCTGAAAAGGCTGGCTTGAAGCTGTTCCTCGGCTCCTATCCCATTACTCCGGCAACCGATGTACTGCACGAACTCTCCAAGCACAAGTCTCTGGGCGTGATGACCGTGCAATGCGAAGACGAGATTTCCGGTTGCGCCACTTCTATCGGCGCCGCTCTCGCAGGTGC
>ERZ780030.518-NODE-518-length-16350-cov-2.769193_pt1 | contig 16350 bp, 18 predicted proteins | sample MGYA00511857_ERZ780030 | MGnify/ENA primary metagenome ERZ780030 (study PRJEB29588, sample SAMEA2162530) | human gut metagenome | biome: human gut; feature: human-associated habitat; material: faeces | place: Denmark | collected 2008/2010 ... | reverse complement strand
CAACCATCTTAATTAATTTAACTCTTTCTTCAGCTGTAAAGGTTGGATGCTTCTTAATATTACATGATACTAAAATATGAACTTCATCAAAAATTTGTGAAGCTCTCCTTACAATATCAAAATGTCCGTTTGAAAAGGGATCAAAGGTCCCTGGATAGACTGCACTTGCCATTTTATCACCAAAATTCTTTTAAATTACGTCATTAGTATACATTATTATCTAAATATTTGCAAATGAATTTAATTTATGATATTAAAATTAGTGATTTTATGGTAAAATAAATAACAGTAGGAGGTCTACTATGGTTCTTTATATAATAATTATCATTGCATTAATTACATTATTAGTATTATCAATTTTAGGTCGTATGACTCCTAAAAATTTAAATGAGGCTCAAATAAAATTTTATAAAAAAACAGAGATTATTTGCTTATCAATTTTTATAGGTGCGTTTATCTTTTTTATCATAGGTGAGCTCGTTGAATCACTATATCCTTCCTTTGATATTGTAGGAATTGTTTTGTTAGTGATTTCGTTTGCTTATTATTTTTGGCAAAAATACAATTATAAAAAAATTACGAAGGAGAAATAAAAATGTTAACTACTAAACAAAAATGTCAGCTAAGAAGCTTAGCACAAACAATTAAACCTGTTTTCCAAATTGGGAAGGATGGCATTACTGAAAATATGGCAAGAGATATTCTTGCATATTTAAATAAAAATGAATTAATGAAGATTTCTATTTTACAAAATTGCTCATTAACCGCAGAAGAGGCTACTGAGGAGCTTGAAAATTTAGAAATTACTGTTGTTCAAAAAATTGGTCGCCAGCTAGTTTGCTACAAGCAAAGCGATAATGCTAAAAACCCTATTATATTTGAAAAATAATCGACTTTGTCGATTTTTTTAACTAGAAGGAGACTTTTTTATGAAAAGAATGATTTTAATTGATGGTAATTCCTTAATGTATAGAGCATACTTTGGAATTGCGGATACATCAACCCTAAAGCCTAATTCTAAGGGCGTTTTTACTAATGCAATTATGTCCTTTGCACGTATGATTAATCATATTTTACAGGAGGAATTTGATAATATTTTAGTTGCCTTTGATGCTGGTAAGCATACATTTAGACACGATATTATGACTGATTATAAGGCTGGAAGAGCCCATATGCCTGAGGAAATGCGTATGCAAATTGCGCATATTAAAAACCTACTTGATCTTTTAGGCGTTAAAAGATATGAGGTCGACTTATATGAAGCTGATGATATTATTGGTACAATGGCAAAAAGGGCTGAGGATGATGGATACCATGTCGATGTTTATTCATCTGATAAGGATTTACTTCAATTAATTACAAATAATACGACAGTTCATTTGACTAAAAAGGGTCTTACTGATCTTGAGGATTATACCCCTTCACATTTTGAAGAGGTTTATGGTATAAAGGTTCCTCAATTTATTGACTTAAAGGCTTTAATGGGTGATAAATCCGATAATATTTCAGGAGTACCTGGAATTGGTATTAAAAAAGCGGTTAAGTATTTAACTGAATATGGTAGCGTTGAAGGAATTTTAGATAATATTGAATCCCTAAAGGGTAAGGATAAGGATAGCTTTGCATCTAGCAAGGAGCTTGCTCTTACCTGTAAAAAAATGGTTACGATTTTGCGTGATGCGCCAATTGATGTTACTATTGATGATACCAAGAAGGCATCACCAAATATTGATAAGCTAAGAGAATTTTATGAATATTTAGAGCTTCCTTCTCTTTTAAAGGAGCTTAATAAGCTAAAGCCTCAGGCTGAGGTTTACAATATGTCATATAAGGTTATTGATAATCCTATTGATGTATATGAGGCTTTAGATGATAATTCTAGCTTAATTTTTGAATCATCAGAATATAATTATCACCGTGCTGATTTATTATACATTGGTATTAAAAATAAGAAGGGTAACTTTATAATACTACCTGAATTAATGTATCAATCAATTGACCTCCAGCTTTTTATGGCTGATAAAGGAAATCATAAGGCTATTTATGATTATAAAAGAGCCTATGTTTTACTTAAAAAGATGGGCTTTGAGCTTAATGGTGTTGATTTTGATATGCTACTTGGTGCCTATGTTTTAAATCCATCAATTACCAAAAATGAATTTAAAATGGTAGCCTCATCATTTAACTATTATAAGCTAAAATTTGATGAAGAGGTTTATGGTAAGGGTGCAAAACGTGTTATTCCTGCTCCTAAGGTCTTGATGGAGCATGTTATTTCTAAGGTTGAATGCTTATATTTAATTAAAAATCAAATTATTGATGAGCTTATTGCTAATGATCAATATGAGCTTCTAAGCCAAATTGAAATTCCTCTTTCTCGTGTTTTAGGAAAAATGGAATTTGAAGGAATAAAGGTTGACCTAGATGAGCTTCAAAGACAAAAAAAGGATTTAGAGGAAAGAATTTCCTTTATTGAATCAGAAATTTATCGCCTTGCCGGTGAGAATTTCAATATTGCATCACCAAAACAGCTTGGTGTTGTCCTTTTTGAGCATTTAGGTCTACCTTACTCAAAGAAGACTAAAACAGGATATTCAACTGAACAATCGACACTTGAGGAGGTTAAGCACCTTCATCCAGTTGTTGAATATATTCTAAATTACCGTATGCTTACTAAGCTATATCAAACATATATTGTAGGCTTAAATGAACAAATTTTTGCCGATCATAAGTGTCATACTATTTATGAGCAGGCCCTAACTCAAACAGGACGCTTATCATCAATTGAGCCTAATCTTCAAAATATTCCTATTAGGACAGAACAAGGAAGATTAATTAGAAAAATGTTTATTCCAACAAATAAGGATAACAGCTTCTTTTCAGCCGATTATTCGCAAATTGAGCTTCGTGTTCTTGCTCATTTAGCTAATGTACCAAAGCTAATTGATTCCTTCAATGCGGATTTAGATATTCATAGCCAAACAGCTCGTGAAATCTTTGGCCATGATGATATAACTCCTGAAGAAAGAAGAAAGGCTAAGGCAGTTAATTTCGGTATTATTTATGGAATTTCTGCGTATGGACTTGCAACTGATATTGGTATTTCAACTAGCATGGCTTCTGATTATATTAAAAGATATTATGAAATTTATCCTGAAATTAAAGCATTTATGGACCAAACCATTGAATTTTGTAAGGAAAATGGTTATGTAAAAACGATTAAAAATCGTAAACGCTTTATCCCTGATATTAACTCTAAGGTTTATAACCTAAGAGAATTTGCCAAGCGTACGGCGATGAACGCGCCAATTCAGGGTAGTGCAGCTGATATTTTAAAGATTGCGATGATTAATATCGACAATAAGCTTTCAAGCCTAAAGCTTAAGAGTAAAATGATTTTACAAATCCACGACGAATTGCTATTTGAGGTTGAGCATGGTGAGGAGAAGGAGCTTGAGGAGCTTGTAAGAACAGAAATGGAAAATGCTGTAAAGCTTAATGTAAAGCTTTCCGTTTCTCATGATTTTGGTTCAAATTGGTACGAGGTAAAATAATGGATGATTCTATTTTAAGACTAAGAAGAAGTGTAAGAGCCTTCAAAAATGATGATGTAGATAATGAATTAATTAAAAAAATAATTTCTGCTTCATGCCAAAGCCCCTCTGCTCGTAACCAACAGCCTTGGAGCTTTGTTGTGGTAAAGAACAAAAAAATGCTAAATGATTTAGCATCAGTATCTAAATATAGCGCCTTTTTAGCTAATGTACCAGCTCTTATTGCGATTGTAGAAAAAGCCCCATCAAGCCTTCCAACACCTGATATGGCCTCTATTGATTTAAGCTGCTGTGCAAGCTATATCATGCTTGAGGCTACAAGCCTAGGTCTTGGGTCCTGCTTTATGGGAATTTGGCCAAGACGTGATCGAATTGAGGCTTGTAATAAGGCTTTAGCGCTTAAGGATGATTTAAATACATTTGCCCTAATTCCTTTAGGATATCCTTTAGATCAAAATTCTTTTTATGAAAAAAATGATCGCTTTAATGATGATTTAATCAGATGGGAGGAATAATTATGCCTGAATTACCTGAGGTTGAAACCGTAAGAAGAGTCCTTTTAGGCTCACTTAAAGGAAGAAGAATTGTTAAAATTGAATCTGATTATCCCGAAATGGTTGAACAGGATTTTAATCTTTTTAAGGATTCTTTAATAAATGAAGAATTTCTTGATATATCAAGAATGGGAAAATATTTAATTTTTAAGATGACAAATAATTATTTGATTGCTCATTTAAGAATGGAGGGTAAGTTTTTCTATGTAAAAACTAACTCCTTAATGAATAAGCATATTCATATGATTTTTGAGCTTGATAATGGCTATAGCCTTCTTTACCAGGATACGAGAAAATTTGGCCGTATGGTTGTAAAAAAGGAAGAGGAGCTTTATATTACTAAGCCCCTTAATAAGCTTGCTCTAGACGCAAATAATCCTAATTTTTCGAAAGAAGAGCTTTATAATCACCTTAAGAGTCGTAAAATTCCGATTAAGGAAGCTTTATTAAATCAAGAAATTATTGCCGGTCTTGGTAATATTTATGTTGATGAGGTACTTTTCGCTTCTAAAATAAATCCTTTAAGAGAAGCTGCGTCCTTAAGCCTTGATGAATGTGAGGCAATTTTAAAGGAATCAAAGCGTATTCTTGATAAGGCAATTGAATATAAGGGTACAACTATTAGATCATATACCTCAAGCCTAGGCGTTGAGGGTGAGTTTCAAAACTTTTTATGTGTCCATACGAAGAGTATTTGTCCGCTTTGTGGAGCTAATATTGTTAAAACCAAAATTTCAGGAAGAGGTACCTATTACTGTATGAGGTGTCAAAAATAATGCGCTATGTTGTAGGAATTACTGGTTCTATAGCTTGCGGAAAAAGCTTTGTATCTAAAACATTAGAGGATTTAGGCTACAGCGTAGTCGATACTGATAAAATTTCTCATTTATTAACCGCAGATGGGTCCTATGCAAACAAGGAGCTTGCAAGTGATTTTCCAGAGGCTGTTAAGGATGGCAGACTTAACCGGGCCATTTTAGGTCAAATTGTTTTTAATGATAAGACAAGAAGGCTAAGGCTTAATCAAATTCTTCATCCTCTTATTTATAAAATAACGAAGGAAAAAATTGAAGAAAATGATGGTATTATATTTGTTGATGTACCATTAATGTTTGAGGCTCATTTTGATACACTTTGTGATAAAATAATATGTGTTTATACAGATAAGCACACCCAAATAAAGCGTCTAATGGAAAGAGATAGGCTTTCATATGATGATGCACAAAAAAAAATTAATAGTCAAATGTCATTAGAAGAAAAAATGGCAAGGTCTGATTTCTTGCTAAAAAGTGAAGAGGACTTTTTTGATACTAAAAAAAATATCGATAAAATATTAACTTTAATTAAGGAGGAATACAATGCCAAAGCAGTTTGAAACTTCAGAACAAGCTAAGAAGGATTTTTTAAAAACAAGATATTATAAAACTAATATTTTATTAATCATGGAGTACTTAAAAAAATATTTTGAGGATAGTAAAATTAAAATTGTATCATATGATACTAATTATAATGAAATTTCTGTTGAGGCTGAGCTTTATAATATGACTGTGCGCTTTGTCCAGGTAGAGGCTCAGGAGGCGGCTGTTGACGTTTTTGTTGACTCATATTTTCTATTTGATTTTAACAAAACGAAAAAGCTTATCAACGATTTTTATGATATGCTAGGTAAAAAATTTGAGCTAAAGGGACTAGCCTTACATAAGGAGAATTAAAAATGGAAGAGATATCAAACAATTCTAAATTTAATATTTGTGCAAGCTTCAATTTATCATTGGATGATATCAATTGCGTTTCACTTCTATATCAGCCCTTAATTGGACCTGAAGCTTGCGCGCTATATTTAACCCTAAATTCCTTGGTTTTAAGAAGTAATCTTAAATCCCAAGAATTTAACCATATCTTTTTATATGATATGCTAGGTATTGACTGCCAAACCTTCTTAAAAAGAAGGAAAATACTTGAGGCGATTGGTCTTTTAAGTAGCTATTCTAATGGCGATTCATATATTTATTTAATATGTCCTCCGCTTTCACCAAAAAGCTTTATTTCTGATGGTGTTTTAGGCGTTATGCTATGTAGTAAGGTTGGCGAGAATGTCTTCCTAGATTTAAAAAATCGCTTTACCGTTGAAAAAATTGATAAATCCGAATATCAAAATATTAGTGCTGCCTTCGATGACGTTTTCGCTTCGTCAAGCTCAAATGAAAATATTAATATTAAAAATGAATATATAATGGATAATAAGAAAACTCGCAAAATTAATATTCATAATGCAAATTTTGATTTTGATGAGTTCCTATCTAATATTGATATTTCCTTACTTGAGACAGGACTTACTGATGAATTTAAGAAAAGAATTATTGAAACGGCATCAGTTTATAATTTAAATGAAGGCGATATGGCTAATCTTTATGATGAATCATTAAACAGAAGAGGCTATTTTTATCCCGTTTTACTTAAGAAAAAGGCTAAAATATATTATACATTCAAGTATCAGGAAAATTTACCTAAGCTTGAAATAAAGCCCGAAATTAAAAATGATGAATTTATTAATAATCTTGAAAAAATTGATGGTGAGGAATTCTTGGTTTCTATTTTAGGCGACAGCTTTAGAAGAGAAGATGTTATAACCCTAAATGAGCTTTATAATGAGCTTCATCTAAATCCTTCCGTAATCAAAATTATGGTAATGTATGTTATTAAGCTCTTAGTTAAAAAGGTAAGCCCTGATAATCCTTTAAGAATGCCACCGCTTGATTATTTTAAGAAGGTCGCTGATGATTGGATTTTAGAGGGTACAACTGATGTTTATACAGCCTATAATCGTTATGTTTTAGGAATTGATAAACCCCAGAAGAAGACCTATAGAAAAAAGCCTGCTTTAGCTAGAGCTAAGGATAAATACGAAATTGAAAATGATAAGAAGGATGCCATGGAAGGTATGGAGGTGCTATAATGAGAAAGCTTAATTTAAATACTGATTCAAATGAATCTTACCTAAATGAATTAAGAAGAAATAAAAACCTTGAGGGTATCGAGGTTAATATTAATAACTGTAATTTATTAAGTAGATATTTAGACGACCTTGAGCATTGCTCAAAATGCAAGGGCTTAAATGAATGCCCTAATGAGCCTAAGGGTTATAAATCCAAAATTAGCCAAAAGGCGGGGTATACTAATTTATCTAAGATTCCTTGTAGCCTAATGCAGGAAAGCCTTAAAAATCAAGAAATTCAAAGCAAGTTTAGAGCGCTTTTCCTTCCAAGCCAAATAACAGAGGCTAGCTTTGATAATTACAGACTAGACAGTATTGAGCGTCAAAAAATTTATCAATATATGACTAATTTTAGTACATCCTTCAAAAGAGGTACGCTTACTAAGGGGCTATATATTTGCGGTAACTTTCAAATTGGCAAGACATATTCCCTTGCCTGCGGAGCTAATTTATTTGCTAAAGCAGGAATTAATTCCTTATTAATTTATTTTCCCGATTTAGTAAGAGAGCTTAAATCCTTATTAAGCAAGCCTGATGAATTTGAAGATCGAATAAACATGCTAAAGTCTGTCGATGTTTTAATGCTTGATGATATTGGGGCGGAATTACCATCAGCTTGGGTAAGAGATGAAATTTTGTGTCCCATTCTTAATTACCGTTCACAGGAAAAATTACCAGTGTTTTTCTCAACTAATTATACCCTTGATGGCTTAAGGAAATTTTATATGTCAATTGATAGCTCAAGCAATAGCGCTGATAGATTAATTTCAAGAATTAAAACTTTAGCTAGCTTTGTGGAGATTAAATAGATGAATATTGTTTATGGAGGATCATTTAATCCTCCTACTATTGCCCATAAAAAAATTGTTTTGAAGCTGCATGAGCTTTTTAAGCCTCAAAATATTTTAATTGTTCCAACTGGTGATTCATATACCTGGAAGAATATTACGCCCTTTTATCATCGCTTAAATATGACAAGGCTTGCATTTCCTAATGATAAGGTTTTAGATATTGAGCAAAATAAGAAGTATCAGGGTACCATTAATACCCTAAGATATTTATCTAGGCAATATGATGATTTATATTTTACAATGGGAGCTGATAATTTAATTTATATTAAAAAATGGATTAATTATGAGGCTCTTTTAAATGAATTCAATTTCATTATTTTTAAGCGTGATGGAATTGATATTGAAGCCTTTATTACAAATGAGCTTTCGAATTATAAGGATAAATTTACCATTGTTGATTTTAATATGGATATTAGCGCCACTAAATTTAGAAGCACTTATGCAAGTGAGCTTGTAGATCCTTGTGTTCTAGATTATATTAAGACCAATGGTTTATATAAGGAGGATTAGATGCAAGCAAATGGTTTTATAAAGGTGTGTGCAATTACACCAGAAATTTTAGTAGGAAACCATCATTATAATGTTTCTGTAATGCTTGAGCTTTTAAAGGATAATAAAGCCTCATATGCGGTTTTTCCTGAGCTTTCCGTTACTGGCTATACCTGCGGCGATTTTTTTTTTTTTAACATTTTTTCTGTTTTTTTTTTTTTTTATTCAAACGTTTTATTAAATGATGTAAATAAGGAAATTGACCGATTTGTTAAGGAAAATCCCTTTAAGGGCGTTGTTTTAATTGGTGCACCACTTGAAATTGATGGGTCACTTTATAATTGCGCCTTTGTCATTAAGGAGCATCAAATTTTAGGTATTGTACCTAAAAGAAGCCTTCCTAATAGTAAGGAATTTTATGAAAAGCGTTGGTTTAAATCCGCTTTATATAATCATATGGAGGCGGTTTCATTTAATGGTCAATTGATTCCCTTTGGAAATTTAATCTTTGATGATTATCAAAATAACATTCATTTTGGTGTTGAAATTTGTGAGGATATGTGGGCGCCTATTGCACCATCTAATATGCTAAGCTATCATGGTGCTAATTTAATTTTTAATTTATCAGGCTCTAATGAAACCCTTGGTAAATCGCAAATTAGAAGAACAACAGTTCTTGAAAATTCAAGAAGAAACTGTGGTGCCTACGTTTATGCCAGTGCTGGTGTAAACGAATCAACCTCAGAAACCGTATATTCAGGTCATAATATTATCGCAAGCTGTGGTGTTTTAATTAAGGAAACTGAAAACTTTAATGAAAAATCAGAAATAATTTATGCCGATATTGATATGGATATGATTAATTTTAAGCGTAGATTAAATACAAATTTTCATGATTTAATTGAATTTAATATTAATTATAAGCATGTAAGCTTCCATATTGAAAGTGATTTAAAATATGAATTTGAAAAGAAAATTGATGAAACGCCATTTATTCCTAAGGGAAGTGAAGAAGAGATTCTTGATGCCTTCTTTAAGGTCGCATCCGTTCAGGAATATGCACTTTTAAAACGTATGAAGCATACTAATGCTAAAAAGATTGTCATTGGTATTAGTGGTGGTCTTGATTCAACCCTAGCTCTTTTAATTGCGGTTGAAGCCTTAAAGCATTTAAATCGACCTCTTACGGATATTGTAGCAGTTACAATGCCAGGCTTTGCCACAACTAATCGTACAAAGGATAATGCGACTAAGATGATGGAGGCCTTAGGGGTTACAATGCTTGAAAAGCCAATAAATGAAGAGTGTGAGATTCATTTTAAAACAATTGGTCAGGACCCAAGTGTTCACGATGTAACCTATGAAAATACTCAGGCTCGTATTCGAACCCTAATTTTAATGAATTTGGCTAATAAGCTAAATGGTATTGTTCTTGGTACAGGAGATCTTTCTGAGCTAGCTCTTGGCTGGTGTACCTACAATGGAGACCAAATGAGCATGTATGGAATTAACGCTGGAGTTCCTAAAACCCTAGTTCGTTTTATGATTAAGTATTATGCTCTAACTAAGCATAGTGCTATTAAGGATATTTTATTTGATATTATTGATACCCCAATTTCTCCTGAGCTTTCTGATAAGGGTCAAAAAACAGAGGATTTCATTGGTAAATATGAGGTTAATGATTATATTTTATATCGCTTTCTTGCCTGTGGTGATGATGAAAAGAGAATTTCCTATTTAGTTTCTAAGGCCTTTAATTATACTGATGAAGAGGCTCTTAATGCGACTAATAATTTCTTTAAGCGCTTTTATATGTCACAATTTAAGCGTCAGGCGCTTCCAGATGGTCCTAAGGTATTAGATATTTCCCTTTCACCTCGCTCTGACTGGCGTATGCCTTCGGATATTAAGAGGTAGCTATGCAGGAAATCGAAGGAATATGTAAGGCTATCATTTTTGAATCAGCTACATCTAGCTATAAGGTTATAAAATGCCTTATTAAAAATCAAGAGGTGATTTTAGTTGGTAACCTTCCTTTAATTGAGCTCGAGGGTAAATATCGCTTTAGTGGAGATTACGTTTTTAATGAAAAATATGGAAATCAATTTAAGATAGAATCCTATAGTGTGGTTGCACATGATTCAGAAAGTGGCTTAATTGATTATCTTGCAAGTGATAAATTTAAAGGGATTGGAAGGTCAACTGCGACTAAAATCGTTGAGGCCTTAGGTCTTGAGGCCTTAGATAAAATTAAGCAAGACCCAAATTGCTTGGCAGGAATTAAAATTAGCAAGGCTTTAAGGGAAAATTTAGCCTCTGAGCTTAAAAAAAGTGAAGAGCAGGAAGCAAACTTCATTAAGCTTTATTCATTTGGCTTAAGCCAAAATATGGCTAAAAGAATTTATGATTTATATCAGGATACAAGTGTTAGTAAAATCGAAGAAAATCCCTATATTTTAATTAAGGATGTCCAAGGCTTTGGCTTTTATAAATGTGATCTTTTAGCTAAAAATATTGGCTTTTCCCTTCATAGCCCCCTAAGGCTTACGGAGGCTATGATTTTTACTATTTCTGAGGCCTGTAACCAATATGGCTTTACCTATATTACTAAAAATCAATTAATCACCTCAACTCTAAGCCTTTTAAATAAAAAGGAAAGTGAGCAAATAGAAGAAGCCGAGCTAATTGAGGCTTTGAAGAATCTTGTCGATTCTAATCGTTTAGTATGTGTAAACGATAGGTTTTATCCTAAATATTTATATGATGCAGAAAAAAATACGCGTGAAAGACTCATGCAAATTAGGGATTTTTCCCTTAAGCTTCCTTCTAAGGAGGATGCTCTTAAGGCTATTAGTATTGCCGAAAAAAAGCTTGGCTTTGATTTGATGTTCCTTCAAAGAGATGCCGTTTTAAAATCCGTAACATCTAAAATTTCTATCATTACCGGTGGACCAGGTACCGGCAAAACGACAATTATTAAGGCCTTGTTAATGACTGAGGCCTTCTTAAGAAAGCTAAATCCCGAAGATGATAGCTTTAGAAGAAAGGTCCTATTACTATCACCTACTGGTAAAGCCTCTAAGCGTTTAGCCTTATCAGCTGATATGCCTGCTCAAACTATTCATCACGCCTTAGGCTATAGTGCAGATGGTTCGTTTTTAAAATCGAAGCTTGATCAGCTTGATGAGGAGCTTATTGTTGTAGATGAGTCATCAATGCTTGATATTAATTTAATAAGCCATTTACTTGATGCCCTTAAGGATAAGGCTAAGCTTATTTTTGTTGGGGATGCCAATCAGCTTCCAAGCGTTGGACCAGGTAATGTTTTAAGTGAAATGATATCCTCAAATTTATTTATTACAACTACCCTAAAGGAAATTATGCGTCAAAAGGGAGACTCTAATATTATTAAGCTATCGCAAATGATTTTAAATAAAAATCTTGATTTTAAGATCTTTAATGAGCATAAGGAGGTCTTTTTCTATAACGCAGATGGCCAAACTGTTCTTAAAAATATTGAGGATTTATTAAGGCTATATCAAAAAAAAGGCGGAAATTTTGTTAAGGATATCCAAATTCTAGCTCCTATGTATAGTGGTGTTTGTGGAATTGATAAAATTAATGAAATGGTTCAGGAAAAATTTAATCCTAGCACTAATATGATTGTTGATAATGGTCGTGTTTTTAAGGAAAATGATAAGGTCCTAATGCTTCAAAATGATCCTGTGCTTGGGGTTATGAATGGCGACGATGGTATTATAGTGTCTATTGAGCATTTAGATAAAAAGGAGTATATTCATATTAATTTTGGAGAAAAAATTGTAAGGCTTGAGGCTAAGGATTTAGATAAAATAACACTTGGCTATGCGATTAGTATTCATAAATCCCAGGGCTCTGAGTATAAAAATGTTATTTTACCAATTGTACCATCATTCCAAATTATGCTTAAGCCAAATTTAATCTATACAGCTGTAACACGTGCTAAGGGAAAGCTTATTATTTTAGGAAATAGCCAAACGCTAATTAATGCCTTATATCAAAAAAATGATATTCGACAAACGAGTCTTTTCCAGGAAGAAAAGAAGAGCTCTAAAATTATTTATATTAATGATCCTTCAATTCCTTTTGATACGCTTGGTGAACAAAATATGGAAAATGTTTCACCGTATGATTTTATGTAAATTGTAAATAATAGTATTGGTGATATATTGAAGCCAATATTTTATATGATGCTTGGTGCGTTAATTCCGGTTTGTGCCTATGAAATGTCTAAGAAAAAATGCTTTGAGGATATGAAGATGAAGGCCTCAAAATTTATTAGCGATATGACACAAAAATGTGGATGTCAAAAAAATACAAACACACCAAATTCAAATGAAGCCCAGTAATGGGCTTTTTTTAATATTTTCAAAATAAAGATTTTATTTTATCTAAAAAATTGATATAATAAAACAAGTAGGATGTGGTATTTTGAAGCAGTATATTGACTTATGTAATTATATTTTAAATAACGGAGTAAAAAAAGAAGATCGTACTGGTACAGGTACGATTTCAGTATTTGGCTACCAAATGCGTTTTAATTTAAAAGAGGGCTTTCCTCTTTTAACCACTAAAAAGGTTCATCTTAAGAGTATTATTCATGAACTTTTATGGTTTATTAGTGGTTCAACTAATATTAAATATTTAGTTGATAATGATGTAAGAATTTGGAATGATTGGCCATATGATTTATATAAAAAGAGTCCTGACTATCATGGTGAGAGCATTGAAGAATTCGCAGCTAAAATTAAAGAAAGCGATGAATTTGCTCAAAAATATGGCAATTTAGGTCCCGTTTATGGTAAGCAATGGCGTGATTTTAATGGAGTTGATCAGCTTAGTAATTTAATTGAGCAAATCAAGAAAAATCCTAATAGTCGCCGTTTAATTATTAGTGCCTGGAATCCAGCTGAGGTAGATCAAATGGCCCTACCTCCATGCCATTCATTTATGCAATTTTACGTAGCTGAGGGTAAGCTTTCATGCCAGCTATATCAAAGAAGTGCCGATGTTTTCCTTGGTGTTCCCTTTAATATTGCCTCATATGCCCTATTTACAATGATGATTGCCCAGGTATGTGACCTAGAGCCTGGAGATTTTGTTCATACCTTAGGTGATGCACATATCTATTTAAATCATTTAGAGCAGATTAATAAGCAAATTAAAAGAAGCTTAAGACCGCTTCCTAAGATGCAAATTAATCCTAATGTTAAATCTATTTTCGATTTTAAATATGAGGACTTTACTCTTTTAGATTATAATCCTCATAGTGGAATTAAGGGAAAGGTTGCCGTATAATATGATTTCAATGATTTGGGCTATGGATGAATCTAATTTAATTGGCAAGGACAATAAAATGCCTTGGCATATTAAAGAGGATTTAATATACTATAAAAATACAACTAAAAGCCATAATGTTCTTATGGGCTATAATAACTATATTTCAATGTGTGGCTATTATAAGGATAAGCCTTTTCCTTATCTTCATACCTATGTATTAACTCACAGGCAAATTGAGGATTCTAGGATTACTACAATAAATTCATTTGAGGAAGCTTTAAAAATTTCAGATTTATTTGTTGTAGGAGGAGCAAATGTTTATAAGCAATTTTTCCCTTATGCTGATACGCTTTATATTTCATATATAAAGGGTGTTCATGAGGGAGATACCTATATTGATTTTCTAGATTTAAGTCAATTTGAGCTTGAACATATTAAAGAAACTGAACTTGTTAAGTATACCATTTATAAAAGAAAGAAGTAATAATTATGTTATGTTGGATGATTATCATCTTATTTGGCTTAGGGTATGCCTATTTATTTACCTTTATAAGCGATAAGCTATATTTTTTGCCATTATATCTTGTCGGAGGCTTTTTAATTTCGGCTATTTTATTTGCCATTTTTATTTTAATTTTCATTTGGACAGCCCCTTTTTCGAAACAAAACAACAGGCTAAAGCATAAAATTATTTATCCGATTGTTAAATGTGTTCATACTATTTTAAAAATTAAAATAGAAGTAATTGGAAAAGAGAATATTCCAAGCTCTACCTTTGTTGTGTTTGGAAATCACAAATCAATGCTCGATGTAACCATTTTATATCAGGCATATCATACAATTTTAAGTGCGATTGCCAAAAGTGATTTAGTTAATGTTCCTTTCCTATCAAGATTAATGAAGGGGCTTGGAGTTGTACCACTAGACCGTAATAATGACCGTGAGGGGGTTAAAAATCTACTTGAGGCGATTAAGCGCGTTAAGGCGGGTAATAATTATTTAATCTTCCCTGAAGGTGGGGTTAAATCACGTGAGACTGAGCATATGGTAGCTCTTCGTGCTGGTGCCTATAAGCTAGCAACTAAGCCAAAGGCTGTTATTTCACCAGTTTCTATTATTGGCTCTAGCCTTTTAGCTAAAAATTGTCCTAAAAAGGGAACTAAAATTACCGTTATCATTCACAAGCCTATTATTCCTGAGGAGTATGAGGGGCTTAGTACTAATGAACTAGGAAGAAGAGTTGCGAATATTGTCAATACTGGTATTGATTTAGAAAAGCCAAATTCTCTTCCTTTAAATGAAATTAGTCCTATTTATTTAGGTGATGAAAATGATTAAGGAATATAAGGGCGCTTTATTATGTGCTTGTAGTATTTTAGTTAATTTAATCTCAGGCTTTTTAATTATTATTGGTGCCTATAGCTTAAATAAGGTGCTTGTCTATATTGCCCTTATTATTTTATTTATAGGAATGCTTTCGATGCTTTATGGTCTTTATTTGATTTATAAAAAATATAAGGAATCTAAAAAATGAAATTTAAGCGTATTTATTTAGAATTATCAAATTATTGTAATTTAGATTGTCTCTTTTGTACACCTTCTAATAAAAATACAAGAATGATTGATTTAAACCTTGCTAAAAAGGTGATTGATGAGGCCTCAAGCCTCACAAATGAAATGTGCTTTCATGTTTTAGGTGAGCCCTTAGTTTATCCGCATTTTTTTGAGCTTGTAGAGTATCTAAATTCTAAAGGAATGAATTTAATGCTATCAACGAACACAAGATTAATTGAGAAGAATAAGGATAAGCTTTTAAAGGCTAATATTAAAACCTGGAATTTATCCTTGCATTCTATTTACTCGATGGAAAATAAAGAAAATTATATTCTTAAGCTTCTTGAGTTCATTGATTTATATCAGGAAAATCACGAGGCGGTTTTTCATTTAAGGCTATGGGCTGATTCTAATCAAATTATTAAAAAATCAAATGATGAAATTAAGAAAAATATTTTCCAATATTATCGCTATATGGGGCCCGATCTTAAAAGAATTCGCTTTAAGGAAAGAATTATTTTATCCTATGAAGAGGAATTTACCTGGCCTAGCCTAGACCTTGATTATAACCATGATGGTTACTGCCTTGGTGGTAAAACCCATATTGCTATTTTAGCAGATGGAAGAGTGGTTATGTGCTGTCTAGATGCAAATGGCGATACTCTAATTGGCAATGTTAAGGAAAAATCCTTAGAGGAAATAATTAATGATAAACCATATCTTTTAGCTCGTAAGCTATTTAGTGATAATAAATGCTATTTCAAGCTATGTAAGCATTGCTCATATAAAGATAGGAGGTAGCTATGAGAACACATGACATTATTCTTTTAGCCCTAGGACTAACAATTGTTATAATTATAATTGTAGTTATAATGATTGTAATTGCACATAAAAATGCGATGAACAAGCTTCATGAAAATATCTTAAAGCTATTGTCAGACTTAATATCTGATCAAGAGGCTAAGGTTGAGAAAACAAGCCTTCATGGCTTTCAGTATAAAATTATTGAAAAGAATCGTATTACCTATGTTTGT
>ERZ780030.517-NODE-517-length-16364-cov-3.623827_pt1 | contig 16364 bp, 13 predicted proteins | sample MGYA00511857_ERZ780030 | MGnify/ENA primary metagenome ERZ780030 (study PRJEB29588, sample SAMEA2162530) | human gut metagenome | biome: human gut; feature: human-associated habitat; material: faeces | place: Denmark | collected 2008/2010 ... | reverse complement strand
GTTCCATGAACCTGCTGGTGTGGCGGAATAGGCAGACGCAAGGGACTTAAAATCCCTCGAATCGTGAGATTCGTACCGGTTCGATTCCGGTCCTCGGCACCAAAAACAACTGTTGTGAAATTTCGCAGCAGTTTTTTATTGCTTATTTCTAAAATGGATTTGTCTGTGAGTTATTTTTAACTGACTGATCAGTAAAACAACTTATAATCATTAGTGCATGATGTCGCGCTTTGTCATAAATGAGATGAAGCGGTCCGTGTAATATCTGCAGTAGTGGCATGGATAAAATCAATCAGTGCTCTTGCCGATAAAAGAATCTGTTGACCCCGTTGGCCGGCACTGATACTGATTTGTTCATGAAACAGACAGGAACTGTCTATATAAGTAGAAAATTGTTTCTTCATTCCTATCGGTGAACATCCGCCTCTTACATATCCGGTGAGAGCGGGAAGGTCTTTTACATGAATCATTTCAAGAGTTTTATTTTTACTAATTCGGGCGGCTGCCTTTAAATCTAGTTCCTTTGAGGATGGCAAGCAAAAAATAATAGGGCCGGTTCTATCGCCTTTTGTCACGATGGTCTTAAAAACTATGGCGGGGTCATATCCGAGGGCAGTAGCAGCGTGGGTGCCTGACAGATTACTTTCTTTGTATTCATAAGATCTTGCGATGTATGGTATTTTTGCCTTATCAAGTATACGCATAACATTGGTCTTCTTTTCTTTACTCATAAAACCTCCTGCTTAGAACATACGCGCGTGCAAAAGCATTGTCAATCAATTATTGCTGATTTTATGCAATGTTGATATAAAATTTTAATGGGGGTTTTTATACAATTACTCTTCTTTGTGGAATCATTTGGGCGATGGATTTGATTGTCAGAATTGAGAGAGATTTTATGGAAGAGCGCTTACCCACAACAACTTGACACCGTCAGTCCCGGCAGACATTATACTTAAATTTTACAACTCGGGATATAACGGGATATAATAAGGTTATATTGCGACAGGTTTGCGTACGTGAATCTGCATTTTTCATTCATGCAAACAAGGAGATTAAAATGATCATTGGGAATGCGGAACATCTTTCTGCTTATAAGGCACAGCTGTCTGAAGAACTTTATGATTGTCTGGAGAAAATGGCGGCCTATGGGTTTGAAGACCTGCCTGACGGGAAATATGAGATTAACGGTTATAAGGTGGGGGTAGAAACTTCAATGACGGAGCCGGCTGATAAACGTAAATTGGAAGGACATCAAAGGTATATCGATATAGTTTATGAAGTTGATGTGGAAGAGGAGCAGATTGGCTGCCGGTCTGTTTGGGAAGCCGGAAAAGTGACTGAATCTTATGAAGATAGAGATTTATATTTTTTCGCGTCGGAAGGAGAAGAAAGCCGTGCGTATCTTCATACGGGAAATTTTGTGATTTGTTTTCCCGAAGATTTGCATAGGCCTCTCTGCATGGGAGCGAAAGGGCCTTGCAGAATCAGGAAGGCGGTTCTAAAATTTCCGTTAAATAAATTATGAAATGGGTGAAATATATAGAATCTTACATTGACCGATAGTCGCCATTTTGGTATTATAGTTAATACGGACAGCATTTTGACTGATGGTCGTGTTTTGGAGTTTTATTTAAGGAGCAGCTTTTAAAATGACCGTAAGGGGGAGACGAATGAAGTATAAAAAAGTGCTGGCAGCTGTCATGGCGGTCAGTGTAGTTGTTTTATCGGCAGGTATGTTTACAGAGCCAGCAACAGCAAAGTTTAAAGGTGACGACATTTAGACCGTTTAAATCAGATACGCCGATCATGAGGGAATATACAGGCTCTATTACGGCATTGCAGGAGGTTCCTGTCCGCGCTAAGGTATCAGGGACAGTTGTTGAAAAATATATTACCGGCGGTCAGCATGTAGAAGTGGGGCAGGCCCTGTATCGTATTGATACAAGAAGTTATGCATCTGCATTGGCTGCGGCACAGGCATCTGCAGCACAGGCGTCTGCTACTTATGAAAATGCGAAAAAGGATCTGGCCCGTTATGAACAGCTGGTTAGCAGTGGTGCTATTTCAAAACAGGCATATGACGGACAGAAATCATCTACAGAAGCCTATCGGGCTGTTTATGAAGCGGCTCAGGCGCAGGTACAGATTGCTTCCGATAATTTAGGTGATACGATTGTGACAGCGCCATTTTCAGGCACACTGTCTATGGATGATGTGAACATAGGCACTTTTGCAACCGCAGGTACGACGGGACTTGTTACCCTGTCCTCTTCTGATCCGCTTTATGTGCAGTTCGACATGTCCGAAAGCGAGTATTTGCAGCTTACTCGTCAGAAAAATATTACGGAAACTTTAGGAAGTGAATTAAAACTCCGCTTGTCAGATGGATCCATTTACAGTGAAACCGGTAAAATCGTACAGGTCAGTCCGGGACTCAACGGCGGTCAGCTGACGATGAAAGCATCTTTTGCTAATCCTAATAATCTTCTTATTCCGGGGATGTATGCAACCATTGTTTCTGATGCTGAGTTAGCACAGGGAAGTATTCTCGTTCCGACGAAAGCCCTTATCCAACTTTTAAATAAAGATATGCTTGATGTGGTAGTGGATGGGAAGGTACAGCAGAAAGCAGTCAAGGTTGGTGCAACTTATGGATTATATACAATTATTGAAAGCGGCATTGATGTGACTGATGAAGTTATCGTAGAAGGTCAGAACAAAGTGCAGATTGGCCAAGCGGTAGAAGCGGTAGAAACGACCAGAGAAGAAATGGAAGAATCCGCAACCAAGGCTGCTGCAGATCAGCATGGTCTTGCGAAGTAAGGAGGGGACATGGCTAAGTTTTTTATCAATCGTCCTATCTTTGCAATTGTTTTGGCGCTCGTTATTTCTATCGCCGGTATGCTTTGTATTTTTACCCTGCCGGTTGACCGATATCCGAAGATCACACCGCCCCAGGTTTCTGTAAGCGCTGCTTATCCCGGTGCCGATTCGGAGGTTGTGGCGCAGACGGTGGCAGAAGTCATAGAAAAGAATGTAGTTGGTGTAGAAGATCTTGATAGTATCAGCTCGACAAGTAACTCGAACGGTTCTTATTCGTTGACGGTACAGTTTGTCTCAGGGACAGACTCCGATATGGCAACAATTCGTGTACAGAATGGGGTTACATCTTCTGAGGCGGCGCTTCCTGATACAGTTCGCTCTATCGGCGTAACGACACGTAAGTCTTCCAGCGGAATGGCACTTGTTGTCAGTTTGCTCTCGCCAAAGGGGACTTATGACGAGACATTCCTCAAAAACTATTTCAGTATGAACTATGTTGATGAGCTGAAATCCATTCCCGGTGTAGGGAGTGTACAGGAATTTGGTTCTGATTTCGGTATGCGGATCTGGCTTGATCCCGCAAAAATGGCACAAAATAAAGTCACCGCATCGGAAGTTATATCTGCTGTCAGCACACAGAACAGACAGGTAGCGGCAGGTAATGTGGGGACGGCTCCGGTGGACAAGAATCAGGCATTCCAGTACATTGTTACCGTGCAGGGGCGTTTAGCCACAGCAGAAGAATTTGGGAATATAGTCATTCGTACAAACAGTGACGGCAGTATGCTCAGAATGAAAGATGTGGCCCGCATCGAACTGGATGCAAAGAACTACGATTTTATTGCCCGTTCCGGTGACCATGAATCTGCAGCGGTAGCATTCTCACTCACTGATGATGCAAATGCTATTGATACGATTAACAAGATTAAGGCTAAACTTGCTGAAGACAGCAAGTCTTTTCCTGCAGATATGACTTATCGTATTTCTATGGATAATACGGATTTCATTTATGCGTCCGTTAAAGAAGTTCTTCAGACCTTTTTTGAAGCACTGCTGATTGTAGCAATGATTGTTTATATATTTTTGCAAAATTGGCGATCTACCCTTATTCCCATGATCGCCGTCCCTGTATCGTTATTTGGTACTTTTGGCGCTTTTGAGGTACTCGGTTTTACAATCAATACGCTGACACTTTTTGCCATGGTTTTAGCAATTGGACTGGTTGTCGATGATGCAATTGTTGTCATTGAAGCTGTAGAGTATGAAATGCGGTATAACAATTTACCGCCGAAAGACGCTACAGTTGCGGCGATGGAAAAAGTGCAGAGCCCGGTTATCGGGGTTGCTATCGTACTGGCTGCTGTATTCGTCCCGGTTGCCTTCCTTGGCGGGATTATGGGTATTCTCTATAAACAGTTTGCCCTTACTATTGCGGTTTCCGTGTTGATTTCTGCCTTTGTGGCTTTGTCCGTGACGCCGGCTCTTTGTGCAGGGATGCTCCGTCATCATAAGGAAGGCGCAGAACGGGGGGAGCTGCAGAAATTCTGGGATAAATTCAATGACTGGTTCGATCGTATGATTGAAATTTATGGTCATAGTCTTGAAAAAATGGGACGCGTGATTATAGCGCCCATTGGTGTCCTCATTGGATTGACCGTTGCTTCTGTTGTTATGTTTGTTGCTCTCCCGACTGCTTTTTTGCCGGAAGAGGATAATGGCTACTTTATTGGGGCTATTTCGCTGCCGGAAGGTTCTGTCAATATAAGAACCAATGCGGCAATTAAAGAGTTTCTGGCCTATATGGGTAAAGATGATGCTGTAGAGCAGACTTTTGGTGTTACCGGCTTTGATATCCTTTCTGGTGGTCAGAAACCCAATGCGGGACTTTCTTTTATTAAACTGAAGCCCTGGGATGAGAGAAAAGGCGCTGCTTCACAGGTGGGAGCGCTTATTGGAAAAGCGGCAGCCTATAATGCCACACACCCTGATGTAAATATTATGGCATTGAATCCCCCTGCTATTCCCGGGCTGGGCAGTTCCGGCGGGTTCTCCATGTATATCCAGAATAAGAATGGCGATTCCAATGAAAATATGCAGCGGGTTATAGGGCAGTTCCTCGGAGCGGCTAATCGAAGACCGGAAATAAAGATGGCTTATACCACTTTCCGTATGGATACTCCTTCATATAATTTTGATATAGATCGTGAAAAGGCTTTAAAAAATGGTGTGGCGCTGGGAGATATTTTTACAGCCTTACAGGTCTATTATGGGTCTGTCCAAATTAATGATTTTACTGCCTATGGACGTAACTTTAAGGTGGTCGCCCAGGCTGATGTGGATTATCGTATGGATCCTTCGGCGAATAAGTTCCTGACTGTGAAAGACTCCAGCGGGAACATGATTCCTATCAGTACTTTTATCACACCGAAAAAATCTAATGCAATTTCCGTTATTACCCGTTATAATAATTTCCCTGCGGTTAAAATCAGCGGTAACCAGGCAGACGGATATTCTTCCGGACAAGCGTTGGACGCATTGGAAGAAGTGGCAGCGGAAGTACTTCCTACCGGATATAGTTATGCTTTTGTGGAAAGCTCGGCACAGGAGAAAGAAGCCGGCGGGAAGACGATTTATGCCTTGGCACTGGGGATGCTCTTTGTATTCCTCTCTTTGGCGGCATTATATGAAAGTTGGAAAGTTCCTTTTGTCGTACTCTTTGGTATGCCGACCGGCTTCTTCGGAGCCTGTCTTGGCGCCTGGATGTTTAATGTATATAATGACATTTATTTCCAAATCGGTTTGTTAACCATCATAGGGCTTGCCGCCAAGAATGCGATTCTCATTGTAGAGTATGCGAAGGTTCGTACAAATGCGGGCATGGCGCCGCTTAAGGCTGCAGTGGAAGCATCTAAGATCCGTCTGCGTCCTATTCTGATGACTTCCCTTGCTTTTATTTTGGGAAACGTTCCGCTGGCCCTGTCAACAGGTGCGGGTGCGAATTCCCGTTCCGAAATGGGGATTGCCGTGGTATTCGGTGTTCTTTCTGCGACAGCATTTCAGATTTTTATCGTACCAATGTTGTTTATTGTTATTGAAAAATTTCATTTTGGGGGCTTTCGTAAGAAAAAACTGGTGACTGAAGAAGACTGAGATTTCCCGGATGTGAAATACCTTTCCGCAGCGAAAATGATTTTCCTGGAGAAAGGTATTTTTGCTTATAAAGCGAGGATAGAAAATATGATATAATGATTGGGTAAAATTTTATTATTTGGGGTATGAGTAAGAAAGGGAATATATGATGAGCCAAGTATTTGTAAGCGGACATAAATCGCCTGATACGGACAGCATTGCCGCTGCCCTCAGCTATTCTTATTTAAAACGCCGGTTAGGCATGGATGCTGTGGCCGTTCGTGCGGGAGAAATCAATAAAGAATCCAGATTTGCTTTGGATTATTTCGATCTGGAAGAGCCGATGCTCGTGACTTCCGTAGCAAGAAAAAATCCGGAAGATGAAAAACAGAAAGTGATTTTAGTGGATCACAATGAATCCAAACAAACAATCGATGGTATGGATGACGCGGAAGTCCTGGAAATTATTGACCATCATCGTTTCGGGGATTTCGAATCGGAGAATCCGATTTTCATTCTTGTTCGTCCTGTCGGTTGTGTGAATACGGTCATTTATGGATTATATAAAGCGAATCATATAAAGCCGTCCCGTGAAATCGCGGGAATCATGCTCTCCGCCATTATATCCGATACAGTCCTTTTCCGTTCGCCGACAACGACAGAAGAAGATAAAGAAACGGCGAAAGAACTGGCTGAAATTGCGGGAGTGGATTATGAGGCTTATGGTATGGAAATGCTGAAAGCCGGTGCGGATATTTCCGATTATCCTGCTGAAAAATTGGCACGGAACGATACAAAGGAATTTAGCGCGGCAGGAAATGTATTTACTGTCGGACAGATTTCCGTTATGAATGTGGATCCGATTAATGAAAAGAAAGCAGAAATCATGAAAGTGCTGGAGGCGATCAAAGCTGAAAAGGGCTATGCAGCTTCTTATCTCATGGTAACAGATATCTTGGCGGAGGATACATTCTTGTGGTTCACTGAAGGTGCGGAAAGCATTGTAGAGAAAGCATTTGCCGGTAAGCCTGAAAATGGAGTTGCCTATCTTCCTCATGTTATGTCCAGAAAGAAACAGGTAACTCCGCCACTTCTGAAAGCATACGGCGAATAATTTTGAGCGGAACGAAGAACTCATACATGGCATTCGTCATATATGAGTTTTTCTTTTATAAGGGGCGTTTGGATGAGTTATCTTGATACTTTAAACGAAAGACAGCGTCAGGCTGTTGAACAGATTGAAGGACCCGTGTTGATTATGGCAGGTGCCGGTTCGGGTAAAACTAAAGCGTTAACCTGCCGCATTGCTTATATGCTGGAGCAGGGAATACGGCCGCAGAATATCCTTGCTATCACTTTTACAAATAAAGCGGCACAGGAAATGCGTGAACGTGTCCATCATCTGGTAGGGGCGGAAGCGGATAAACTGTGGATGTATACATTCCATTCTTTTGGTGCGCGTTTTTTGCGGCGGGAAATCAATAACCATCCGCCGTTTACTGATAAATTTACGATTTATGATTCTGATGATTCCAAACAGATGATTAAGAATATTCTGAAGGAATTAAATCTGGATGATAAACAGTATCCGCCAAGAAATATACAGGCCCGTATTTCTGCCGCAAAGAATGCACTCCAGGGGCCGGAATCATTTCGCGCGGAAGCCAGCGGTAATTTTTACAACGAAAAGATTGCTGATGTCTATGATTTGTACGATAAATATATGAAACAGAACAATGCACTCGATTTTGATGACCTTCTTTTTGCGACAACAAAACTCTTAGCTGATGAAACGATACGCAGACGTTGGCAGGATCATTTCCACTATATTTTAATTGATGAATATCAGGATACCAATCATGCGCAGTACCTTATGGCAAAGTATATCGCAGGCAAATCTCAAAATATTTGTGCCGTAGGTGATGCGGATCAGAGTATCTATTCCTGGCGTGGAGCCGATCTGCGGAATATCATGGATTTCCGTGAAGATTATCCTTCGGCTCAAATTATTAAGTTGGAGCAGAATTACCGTTCGACACAAACAATTTTAAATGCGGCCAATGCGGTTATTAAAAATAATGTGGAACGCTTGGAGAAGCGGTTGTGGACAGAAAATAATCCAGGTGTTCATCTGCAGAAATATGCTGCTTCTGATGAACATAATGAGGCGGATTTTATTGTAGAGTCCATGATGAAAGAACACGGGGAAAATCATGTCCCGTATGGGAAAATGTCGATTCTTTATCGTATGAATGCCCAGTCCCGTGTGATTGAAGAAAGCATGGTAAAGCGCGGTATTGCTTATACCATGGTCGGCGGAACAAGATTTTATGACCGTGCGGAAATAAGGGATATGCTGGCGTATCTTAAATTGGTGGCCAATTTTCGTGATGATATCAGCTTGATGCGTATTATCAATGTGCCCCGACGTGGTATCGGACAAACAACCATGCAGAAGTTAAGTGAGTTTTCCAAACAGGGAAATATGTCCATGTTTGAGGGAATCATGTCACTGGAAGAGTCTGATATCCCCGTGCCAGCAAGAACCAAACTCCAAAAATTCAGCGCCTTGATTTTTAGTTTCTTGAATGCTTCCACGGAAGGCGATGTATTTACACTTATTCAGAAAATTATGACTGATACGGAATATCTGTCGGTTCTCCAGCAGAGCAGTGATCCTCAGGCACAGAGCAGAGAAGAAAATTTGGGTGAACTGCTGAACGTGGCAAAGGATTTTACACAGGAGCAGCCGGAAGGAGGACTTCCGGAATTTTTGGAAAAGGTCGCTCTTGTAAATGACGTAGATTCATTTGAAGAACAGGATGATAAAGTGACTTTAATGACTATCCATAGTGCCAAGGGATTGGAGTTTCCTATAGTTTATATGGCAGGTATGGACGAAGGCATCTTTCCGGGGGTACGTTCTTTGATGGATGAGACGGCTTTAGAGGAGGAGCGTCGCCTTTGTTATGTGGCGATTACAAGGGCAAAGGAAAAGTTATATCTTACCACATCTGCTGTACGAACGATGTACGGGCAGGTGAAACCTTATGTAGAAAGCCGCTTCCTTAAAGAAATCCCTGTCGATTTGTTGGATGAAATCCGCGGGAATAGCAGTGAGGCAAAGAGACGTACTCTAATCAGGAGTAATAATGAGCAGAAGAGCAAATGGGCATTGTCCTCTGCGGGAATAATGAATAAGCCGGTGGCGAAAAAGAGTGTAAAAGCAAGGTTCGACTGGCAGGTCGGAGATAAAGTGTCTCATCGTATGTGGGGAAAAGGACAAGTTGCAGAGGTAACAGGGAGCGGAAAGCATATGATGTTAAAACTCATCTTCCCCAATGATCAGATTCGTCAGGTTATGGTAGCTTTTGCGCCAATCGAAAAAGAGGAATAATATGGTAACGGCAGAAATTATAAAAAAAGCGGAAGAATTACGAAAAAAGCTGCGCTATCACAGTTATTTATATTATGTACTGGATAAGCCTGAAATTACAGATTTTGAATTTGACCGCTTGTATCGGTCACTTGTGGATCTGGAAAAAGAATACCCTGAAATAGTAACGCCTGATTCGCCAACCCAAAGAGTCGGAGGGAAAGCATCGGATGATTTCAGGAAGATTCCTTTTAAAAAGCCGATGTTGAGTCTGGCAAATGCTTTCAGTGCGGAAGAACTTCGTGATTTTGACCGGCGTGTCCATGGCGGCATAGGTGCAATGCCTGTGGAATATATCACAGAACTTAAAATTGACGGACTTTCTATGAATCTCATTTACGAGAATGGATCATTAATGCAGGGACTGACGCGGGGAGATGGGAAGGTAGGCGAAGATGTAACATCAAATGTAAAGACAATTAAAACAATTCCTTTATATATTGAAAACGCGCCTGCCTATATGGAAGTTCGCGGTGAGGTATATATGCCTCGTAAAAGTTTTATTGCGTTGAATGAAGAACGTGATGAGGCGGGAATGATGCCTTTTGCTAACTGCAGAAATGCAGCGGCAGGATCACTTCGCCAATTGGATCCCAAAGTAACGGCTGCGCGGAACCTGGATTTTTTTGCTTATGCGCTGGGGGCAGAAGAGGGATTGGATATTTCCTCACAGGATGATCTGCTTCTGCAGTTGAAGAAATTTCATTTCCGTGTAAATCCCCATTATCGAAAATGGGATTCCATAGAGGGGGTTATCACAGGAGTCCGGGAATGGGAAAAGAAGCGTCGTGAACTGGACTATGATACTGACGGAATGGTCATTAAAGTAAATGATTTCCGGCAGCAGGAATTATTGGGTGCTACGGGGAAAGATCCGAAGTGGGCTATAGCATATAAGTATCCGCCGGAGGAAGCGGTTACAAAAATAGAAAAGATTGTTGTTTCTATGGGGCGGACCGGCGTACTGACACCGTCGGCTGATTTGACACCTGTCCGCTTGGCCGGCACGACGGTAAAAAGGGCAACACTTCATAACCTGGATTTTATTCGGGAAAAAGATATTCGCGAAGGAGATACCGTTATCATTTACAAAGCCGGTGAAATTATTCCTGAAATAGCAGCTGTCTTAAAAGAAAAGAGAAATGGCAGTGAAAAGGAATTTGAGATGCCCGAAAATTGTCCGGTATGTGGAAATTCCATACGAAGGATCGATACGGAAGCGGCATTCCGTTGTATAAATCCTGCCTGTGGCGGTGTGGTTCGTGAAAAGCTCATTCACTTCGCTTCTCGTGATGCGATGGACATAGAAGGCTTGGGCCCTGCGGTGGTAGACAGTTTGCTTGCATATCGGCTGGTTGCGGATGCGGCGGATTTCTATGCGTTAAAAGAAGATGATTTGCGGCAGATTGAGCGAATGGGTGAAAAAAGTGCAGCTAATCTAATTACTGCTATTCGTGCCAGTAAAGAACGAGGACTTGCCAAATTGCTTTTCGGTCTTGGGATACGTTTCCTTGGAGAAAAAGGCAGTGAGCTGGCAGCTCATTATTTTCATACGATAGATGCTATTATGGCTGCTGATGTGGAAACGATTGAAGAAACGGAAGGGATCGGTAAAATAACGGCAAAAAGTTTATATGACTATTTTCATGATGAGAAAAACATAGAAATGATTAATAAATTAAAAAATGCCGGCGTCTTAATGGAGGAAATTAAAGAAGAATCGGAAAGCGGGATGTTTTCCGGGGAATCTGTTGTACTTACAGGAAAACTTGCAGTTATGGGAAGGCGTGAGGCATCAGAATTGATCAAGCGTCTGGGGGGAACGACACAAAGTTCTGTGACGAATACCACTACTCTCGTTGTGGCGGGGGAAGATGCAGGAAGTAAGTTGGAAAAAGCAAGAGCGAAGGGCATTCCGGTGATAGATGAACAAGAGTTTCTGAAACGTGCGGGGGTGGGAATAAAAGAATAAACGGTATCAGAACTTGTATGTTATAATTATGGCGTATTTATAGTTATTAATAGTAAGGGAGTGGATCTATGAAAATCAGGATAGAGGAAGCGCGGAAAATAGCACTTCTTTCCCGTCTGGAGTTCAGTGCAGAAGATCTGGAAAAAATGCGTGAATCTATGAACAGTATTCTCACCCATATGGAAGAATTGAATCAACATGATACGTATGGCGTAGAACCGACGGCTCATGCGGTAGAACAGTATAATGTCATGCGTGAAGATGAACCGCATCAGTCTTTATCAAATGAGGAAGCACTTTTTAATGCGCCGGAAAAAGAAGGCGGTTATTTTAAAGTGCCTAAAATTATATAGGAGGTACAGTGGTGGAGTATACAATTCATGGTCTTCATGAAAAACTTGTCAATAAAGATATATCTTCTGTAGAATTAACAAAAAAGATTATTGCCCATCGGAATCTTGTGGAAGGGGAGATCCATGCATTTTTGTCGATGAGCGATGAAACGGCGTTGGAGAGGGCGGCAGAAGTAGATAAAAAAATTGCTTCAGGAGAAAGGATTTCTGAACTGGCAGGGATTCCCGGGGCAATTAAAGATAATATGTGCATTAAGGGACAGCCCTGTACAGCTGCATCGAAAATGCTGGAGAATTTTATAGCTCCTTATAATGCTACAGTCATTGAAAAATTAGAAAGCTGTGACTATATTTCTCTCGGTAAATTGAATATGGATGAATTTGCTATGGGGAGCAGTACGGAGTGTTCTTATTTCGGGCCTACCCATAACCCCTGGAATCTGGAAAGTGTTCCCGGCGGCGCCTCCCGCCGCGGGGGGGGGGGGCGGTTCCTCCGGCGGCAGTGCGGCGGCAGTAGCTGCTAATGAAGCAATTTGGACTCTTGGTTCTGATACCGGCGGATCCATCCGGCAGCCTGCTTCTTTTACCGGGATTGTAGGTCTTAAGCCAACGTATGGTCTTGTTTCCCGCTATGGGCTTTTGGCATTTGCTTCGTCACTGGACCAGATCGGCCCGTTGACCAAGGACGTGACTGACGCAGCTATCGTTTTAAATGCTATTGCGGGTTACGACCATCGGGATTCCACGTCTATCCGTATGGAAAAGAAGGATTACAAGAAAGCTCTTATAAAAGATGTAAAAGGATTTCGTATCGGTGTGCCCCGAGAATTCTTCGGTGAAGGAATCGGGGAAGAAACAAAAGAAGCAATTAAATCGGCGCTTGCTTATTATGAAAAAGAGGGAGCTGAAATCGTGGATGTTTCTATCCCCCATATTACCAGCGGTGTAGATGTGTATTATATCATTGCTCCTGCGGAAGCAAGTTCCAATCTGGCGCGTTATGACGGCGTCGGATTTGGTTACCGTGCTTCAGGAAAAGATATTGTGGATATGTATATTAAGAGCAGAAGTACGGGATTTGGCGAAGAAGTCAAGCGTCGTATCATGATTGGCAACTATGTACTTTCTGCAGGTTATTATGATGCATACTACCTGACTGCGCTGAAAGTCCGCACTCTTTTGAAGCGGGAGTTTGAAAAAGCTTTTGAGCGGTGTGATATTCTTGCAGCACCTTCTGCATCAGGAACTGCCTTCAAATTTGACGCTTTTTCGGATCCGCTGGCGCTGTATATGGAAGATATCTGTACGGTGCCGGTTAATTTGATTGGTGCACCCTCCATCAGCATTCCTGTCGGATTTAAAGATGGGATGCCTCTTGGTATGCAGCTTATCGGACCGACGCTTGGAGAAGAAAAGATTCTGCAGGCTGCCTATACGTTTGAACAGGATCATCCTGAATTTACGAAGACAGCGCCGAAAGGAGAGTTTGAATGAAATACGAAGTTGTCATTGGTCTTGAAGTCCACACGGAGTTGAGAACAAAAACAAAAATTTTCTGCGGCTGTAAAACTTCTTTTGGTGCAGATCCCAATACAAATGTATGTCCTGTATGTCTTGGGCTTCCCGGTGTGCTTCCTGTCTTAAACAGAAAAGTGTTGGAATTCGGTGTAAGAGCGGGATTAGCTTTGAATTGTGAAATTGCCCGATTCAGTAAATTTGATAGAAAAAATTATTATTATCCGGATCTGCCAAAAAATTTCCAGACGTCTCAATTTGATTTGCCGATTTGTGGTCCTGGATTCCTTGATGTGGAAGTAGAAGGGGAAAAGAAGCATATCCGCATTACTCGTGCCCATATGGAAGAGGATGCCGGCAAGCTGGTGCATCATGGCAATTCCATTACGGATTCTGACTATTCTTTGGTGGATTATAACCGCACGGGAACACCGCTGCTGGAGATCGTTTCTGAACCGGATATGCGTTCTGCGAAAGAAGCAGTGGCCTACATGGAGAAATTGCGTGCGATTCTCCAATATGTGGAAATCTCCGACTGCCGTATGGAAGAAGGCAGTCTCCGTTGTGATGCCAATGTTTCAGTTCGTCCTATTGGACAGAAAGAATTGGGGACAAAAACGGAAATTAAAAATATCAACTCTTTCAGAGGTGTTGAAAGGGCTATTGAATATGAAGCGCTTCGTCAGGCGGAACTTTTGGAAGAAGGCGGGAAGATTATTCAGGAAACAAGAACATGGGATGAAAAAGAAGGTATAACCAAAAGTATGCGTTCCAAGGAAGAAGCCAATGACTATCGTTATTTTCCTGAACCGGATCTTGTACCGTTTACAGTAAGCAAAGAGTATATTGAAGAAATACGGAAAACGCTTCCTGAACTTCCCGATGCAAGAAAAGAAAGATATATGAGATGTTTCGGGCTTTCTTCTGAAGATGCGGTTATGATGACAAATGATAAGGGGCGGTCGGATTATTTCGAAGCGGTTGTTTAGGCGGGGGCCGATCCCAAAGCCGCTGTAAACTGGTTGATGGGAGAATTTGCGAGCCAGCTGTCCACTGATGGAATTGAAATCGCGGCGGCTCCTGTTACTGCTGAAAATTTGGCAGAATTGCTGAAGTTGATTAGTAAAGGGACGATTTCCGGTAAAATTGCAAAGAAGGTCTTTGCGGATATGTGGAAAGATGGCGGTGGCGCGGAAGAAATCGTCAGAGTAAAAGGTCTTACCCAGATTAGTGATACAGGAGAATTGAAGGGGCTGGTTGCAGCCGTTATTGCCGAGCATCCCCAGGCTGTTGCCGACTTCAAGGCAGGGAAGAAGAAAGCTGTGGGGGCTCTTGTAGGGCAGATTATGAAAGCAACAAAAGGACAGGCCAATCCGCAGGTGGTTAATCAGCTTCTTGCCAAGAAATTATCTGAATTATGAGTGAAAACAATCAGAACGAGGTAAGGAAAGAACCGCATGTCATGTCCAGAGATGATGTGAATGACTATGACGGACTGACGTTGAATGAGCAAGGGGAGCAGGAAGAACGGTCTGCAGAAGATTCTTTCATCCATATATATATGATTCATATTCATGAATTGCCATGGTGGAAGAAACTGTTGGGAGGGTTAGGTATCGCCGTTTTTATACTGCTGGGATTGGTATTGGTGTGGCTGTTCTTTATCTATGGAGCTATTGTTTTAGCCACAGTTGCAATAATCTATTTCATAAGGAAATATCTTTTAAAATAATCGAGAAACGGGTGTCAGGCAGGCATCCGTTTTCATTTTCTTATATACAGTATCGATAAAAAACGATATAATGATGTAGGAAATACATTTTATATCATGGTAAAGAATAGGGTTTAAAAGGAGAATTTGTATGGGAAATGCCAAAATTGAAAGACAATATATGGGAAAGATGACGCCTTTCAGGCTGGCAGCTCCTTTTCAGCCTATGGGGGATCAGCCTGAAGCAGTGAAGTCGCTGACAGATGGTTTGAGAGATGGACATTGGGCGCAGGTTTTGCTGGGGGCTACGGGTACGGGAAAAACTTTCACGATGGCAAAAGTGATTGAAGAAATGCAGCGTCCGACACTGATTATTTCCCCAAATAAAACATTGGCGGCACAGACTGCCAGTGAATTTAAGGATTTCTTTCCTGATAACGCGGTGTATTATTTTGTGAGTTACTATGATTATTTTCAGCCTGAATCCTACATACCGCAGACGGATACATATATAGAAAAAGATTCCTCAAGAAACGAGGAGATTGATCGTCTTCGCCATTCTGCAACAATGGCTCTTTTTGAGAGGCGTGATGTTATTATCGTGGCATCAGTTTCCTGCATTTACGGATTAGGAGATCCGGAGGATTACAGTACACTGGGATTGTCACTTCGGCCCGGTGAAGAAATCACGCGGGATCAAATTCTCTCGCGCTTGGTAGATATGCAGTATTTGCGGAATGATCTTAATTTTACCCGCGATACGTTCCGTGTAAGAGGTGATACAATTGATGTGTTTCCTGCATCTTCCAATAATACGGCAGTGCGGATAGAAATGTTTGGTGATGAAATTGAATCCCTGTACGAATTTGATGTTTTGACAGGTGCCACAGTGGCGGAACGGGATCATATCGGAATATTTCCCGCATCCCACTATGTAACAACTTCCGGGAAGTTAAAAAATGCCATTGCTAAAATTAAGGTGGAGTTGGAAGAGCGCCTGAAGGAGCTTCGGGAGCAGGATCGTATTTTAGAAGCACAGCGTCTCATGCAGCGGACAAATTATGATTTGGAGATGATGCAGGAAGTGGGGTATTGCTCAGGTATCGAAAATTATTCGCGCCATATGTCGGATCGCAGACCGGGAGACCCTCCATATACACTGCTTGATTATTTTCCTGATGACTATATGATTATGATTGATGAATCCCATATTACCGTACCTCAGCTTCATGCCATGTACAATGGAGACCAGTCGCGAAAACACACGCTTGTGGATTATGGGTTCCGTCTGCCAAGCGCGCTGGATAACCGTCCCCTGACTTTTGAGGAATTTACGGACCGAATCAATCAGATCATTTATGTTTCCGCTACGCCGGGCCGTTATGAAATGAGTGTGCAGACAAATATGGCGGAGAAGATTAT
>ERZ780030.506-NODE-506-length-16583-cov-3.023657_pt1 | contig 16583 bp, 9 predicted proteins | sample MGYA00511857_ERZ780030 | MGnify/ENA primary metagenome ERZ780030 (study PRJEB29588, sample SAMEA2162530) | human gut metagenome | biome: human gut; feature: human-associated habitat; material: faeces | place: Denmark | collected 2008/2010 ... | reverse complement strand
TGATGATGCTGAAGGAAATGTGACATTCTGTAACAATGCCCTGCCCGGCCGCCCTATGGAGAGTGTACATCCTTCTAAAACCGGCCGTAACATCGAAAGCCTGAACCGTGAAATCATGGGTATCGCCCGTGATGCCGCCTTCCTTTACTGGCTTACCGGAGAAGAAAAATATGCAAAACTTGCCGCCGGAGTATTCGATACCTATATGACCGGTATCTATTACCGGAATGTTCCTATCGACCTCAACCACGGCCATCAGCAAACGCTGGTAGGAATGAGTTCTTTCGAGGTTATCCACGAAGATATTCTTTATGATATCGTTCCCCTTTACGATTTCCTATATGACTACCTGAATACCCGGCATACCGACAAGATGGATATATACGCAGGAGCTTTCAAGAAATGGGCGGACAATATCATTGCAAATGGTGTTCCTCACAACAACTGGAACCTGATGCAGGCTCGCTATGTCATGAATATCGGTATGATACTGGAAAACAATAAGCAATATGCCGATGGTAAAGGGCGCGAATATTACATTGATTATGTACTCAACCGTTCCAGTATCCGCCAATGGAGTCTGAACAAATTAGCCGATTATGGCTTCGATCCGAAGACAGGTATCTGGGCCGAATGTCCCGGATACAGCAATGTAGTACTGAATGACTACACCAGCTTTGCTACCCTCTTTGACCGGAATCTGAATTATGATCTGGTGAAAGCAATGCCGGTTCTCTCTAAAGCAGTAGCCGCTACTCCGCAATATTTATTCCCCAACCGGATGATCTGTGGTTTCGGCGATACCCACCCGGGATATCTGAACACCAATCCTATATCCCGCATGATACGAAACGCACAGCACAACGGCAAGAAAGAGCAAGAAGAATATTTCACTGCCATGCTGAAATGCTTCCATCCTGATGCGGGAAAAACCAAAGACAATAAAAAAAGTGTCCCCGTTTCTATCAATTCTTTCTTTGATGAAAAGCCATTGGAACTGAATCCCAATATCGAAGCTGGAAAAATAGAACAATATGTTTCTCCCTTCTTCTATGCACCGAACGTTTCCTGGTTGGTACAACGAAACGGAATGAATCCCCGTAACAGCCTTATGATATCTCTGAATGCCAGTGAAGGAAACCACATGCATGCCAATGGCATATCCATGGAACTTTATGGTAAGGGATATGTTCTGGCTCCCGATGCCGGAATCGGCCTTTACTTATACAGCGGACTGGATTATCTGGAATATTACTCTCAATTTCCCAGTCATAACACGGTTTGCGTGGATGGCATTTCCAGTTACCCGGTTATGAAAAGTAATCACTCCTTTGATCTTAAATCCAGTTTCCCTGTTTCTTCCGAACCGGGAAAAGCTTTCACTTCCGTAACCTATAGCGATGTTTCTTTCCGTGAACCGGAAAGCCGTGCCGACCAGACCCGCATGATGAGTATCGTCACTACCGGTCCGGAAACCGGTTACTATGTAGATATCTTCCGCAGCCGGAAAGAACGTGGTGGTGATAAAATGCATGATTATTTCTATCATAATCTGGGGCAAACCCTAACACTGACAGGCACAGACGGTACAGACTTGAATTTGCAACCCACCGAAGAACTGGCCTTTGCCGGTGCTCACCTTTATGCTTATTCTTATATCTATGATAAAAAGTCAGCTACTACCGACAAAGATATAAAAGCTACATTTACCATTGCCATGCCCAACAAGGATGACATTTCAATGAACTTGTGGATGAAAGGAGAAACAGACCGGGAAGTTTTCACCGCCTTGTCTCCCATGACGGAAGGTTTGAGCCGTACCCCGGGGATGCCATATAATATAAAAGAACAGCCTACCCTGACATTTGTAGCCCGCCAGAAAGGAGAAGCCTGGAACCGACCGTTCGTCGCTATCTATGAGCCCTCATCTGTAAAAGAACCCGGCTGCATTACCGAAGTAAGTTTCCCCGAAGTAAAAAGTAAAACGGAAAACAGTGCCACCAGCATATGTGTTGTACAGAAAGATGGACGTATAGATTATATCCTATCATCAGATAACCCCACGGATATCTGCACCAGTGGAAAAATGAGTGCACAAGCCACCTATGCTTTATGGGGAAATAAAAAGGGCGATGATTGCACCTTCTTTTTAGGACATGGAACTTTGCTAAGTACCCCGAATGTAGTTATCAAGGCGGAAACTCCCGCAGATGTATTACTGGAATTCAAGAAAGGGGCATGGTACTACACTGCATCGACTGATTGCACCGTCAGTATTCAAAAGAAAACGTACAAGCTAAAAGCCAATACAGAGGAAAAGATATTGAAGTAGAATTTTATTTAATGATTAATTGATTGTATTATATAATTAGAAAAAGAAATAGCAAAAGCATCAAGGTTATATCAACTTCCTATCGAAACCTTGTCAAGTCCGTATCATCTCCGTGTCTATAGCCAAGGAGAAGGTACGGACTTGACAGGGACTTGGTACGGGCTTGGTATGGACTTGGTCATAAAACAACAGATCGGCAGAGGATTTCCGCCCTCTGAATTATCATTCTAAACCTAAACGTTTTCGTTCTTTTTCCTTATATTTGCTTGCAGAAACATAATACATAGAAACGAAATATAATATATAGTGAAAAACATATCAAAATATATCATCCTATTATTCCTACTGTTTAGCTTCCTGCCGGGCTATTCCCTCCCCTCTGTATTCCGGGGACTGTCCGTCACCGAAGGACTGTCCGACTTAGTAGTGAATGCACTTTATAAAGATTCCATTGGTTATGTTTGGATAGGTACCGGCAATTCTCTGGAACGTTTTGACGGCACACGCCTGAAACATTTCCTGATTTCGGGAGCAAATGAAAAGATCAAGCGAGTCAATGCCATTGCCGAAATGGAAGGCAACCAGATATGGATGGGAAACGGCATGGGACTTTGGCGGGTGAATACCGAAAAAGATATTCTCGAACCGATTGCTGCCGAAACATTACACTACGGTGTCCGCACACTTCTACCCGATGGAAAAGGTACTTTATATATAGGTAGCGAAGCCGGTCTGTTTATCTATAAAAACGGGAATCTGGACCAGGTACTTATAGACCCCAATGTCCTTTCGGCCTCTAATGTCATCACCGGACTCACTCTGGGTGGAGAAGGTCTTCTCTGGATATCCACCAACGACGGACTTTATTCCCTAACATTGGCCGACAAGAAAATTACCCCGTATCATAATATAGTAGAGGACAAACATTTTTGCTCTTACAATAACATCACCCGTATTGGCAACGTAATTTACCTGGGTACAATGGGGCAAGGCATCATCTGTTTCGACATACAGACGCATAAGTTTAAGCATTTTGTCGACGTAGGCTGTAATGTGATATCTTCCTTATCCAGTGATGGTAAAGATATGTTGTATGTGGGTACCGATGGAAACGGGGTTCATTTCATTTCGACCCAACAAATGAAACTTCTACGCTCTTTCCGCCATGAACCGGGAAAAGAAGAAAGTATCCGGTCCAACTCCGTATACTCACTTTTGGTAGATCGTGACGGCCTCATCTGGATAGGCTTCTATCAGCTGGGACTGGATTACAGCCTATACCAAAGCGGACTTTTCTCTACTTACAGTTATCTCCCGTATTTTGACTCCAAAGATATGCCCGTCCGCAGTATCGCAATCACTGAACATGAAAAGTTAGTCGGCTCCCGCGACGGTTTATTCTACATAAACGAAGAGCAACGGCATTTCAAAAACTTTAAATCTCCCGAATTGCGTTCCAGTATGATCTTCTGTATCTACAAGTTTCAGGATAAATACTATATCGGAACTTATGGCGGCGGCATGTACATATTCAATCCTGCTGATCTTACTATCCACGACTTCGAACCTGGTGAACCGCAACCTTTCATGCGGGGACAGATTTTCTGTATAAAGGCTGATGCAAAAGACCAATTGTGGATAGGTACCTCAATGGGGCTCTATTGCTATAAGGATGGAAAAAGAATCAAACACTACACCAGTGCCAACTCCAAACTACCTGAAGGGAATGTTTACGAAATCTATTTCGACTCCACCCATAAAGGATGGATTTGTACGGAAAATGGCATGTGTATCTGGGACCCCTCTTCCGAAAGTCTGAAAACCGACATCTTCCCGGAAAACTTTATTCATAAAGAAAAGATCAGAGTTGTATATGAAGACTCCGACCATAATCTTTATTTCCTGCCGGACAAAGGCAGTATGTGTATATCCGATCTCTCCATGAGCCGTTTCAGAAGGTTGCAACCTGATACACAACTGGAAGGAAAAGATGGTATGTTCATATTGGAAGATGACGAAAAATGGCTCTGGATAGGAACCAATAACGGACTCTACCGCTACGACAAGAAAGAAACTTTTATTCCTTACAATTTCATAGACGGTATTCCCAGTTCTATTTTCACATTGTGCCCTCCCGTACAGGACCAGCAGGGCAATATATGGATGGGAAATTCCAAAGGTCTGATTTATATGAATTTCAAGGAAAATAATCAGATGAAAAGATACACTTATCCGCTGACTATTACAGATATTTACGTCAACGGAAAGAAATCGCTTCATCCTGTTATTGAAAGTGGAAAAGTTCCTGAAATACAACTTGAATCTTCCCAAAACAACCTGACTTTTCATTTCTCCGGATTTACCTATACCGAACCGGCTTATATGACTTATGAATATAAATTGGAAGGTGAAGATGAAGACTGGCAGATACTGACCGGAAAGTCGGAAATTACTTATTATGATTTGTCATCCGGAAACTATCTTTTTAAGTTACGTTATATCGGAAACCCTGATTCTGAAGTATGTACAGCTGTCCACATTGCCTACCCTGTAGAAACATGGAGTATTATTGCTATCTCTATTGCTTTAATCTTTATCGGCTATATCTACTATCACCGAAAAAGGAAAGCTCAACAAATCAAAGTCATTCAACCTCAATTGCCGAAGGAAATACAGGAAGTTGAGAAGCAAGAAAAGACAGCTGAAGTAAAATACAAAACCAACAAGATAAGTGTAGAGGAATGTCAGCACCTGACCGAGAAACTGGAGGCCCTGATGCACCGTGATAAGCCTTACACCAACCCCGATTTGAAAATAGCTGACCTGGCAACTATGCTCGGCAGATCGGCCCATACCCTATCCTATCTATTCAATCAACATTTGAATCGTAATTATTACGATTACATCAATGACTACCGTATTGAGGAATTCAAACGTCTTATCAATGAAGACGAGTATTCCAAATATACGCTGGGAGCGCTTGCCGAACTCTGTGGTTTCAGTTCACGCGCCTCTTTTTTCCGCTACTTCAAGAAAGCTACCGGCATCACTCCCAATGAATATATCCGGAGTATCGGAAAGAATAACGAATAATCTATAATACTAAAGCATATTCTATTATTTTCCGCAATAATCTTACAGTACATTGAAAGATTATTGCGGTTTTTATTACAGTAAATGGAGGGAATATAAAAAAAGAGTCATTAAAAGTTCGATAATAGAATATCAATGCAAAAATTTTCAGCTAATATTCTTCACAGAGTCTCAAATTATTAGTTGATACTATAAGTCTCAAATTCTTAAATCACTATTAATTAGCGACTTAATTTATTTTTAGTCTAACTTAATGAAGTGAGATTTGTTAAGTACCCTAAAAAAAACGTTTTCTATTTTTTAGCTTTTATATTTGCAATCGTAACGCTAATGTAAAACGTAACCAAAGTCTGAAACATGGAAAACCCAACGATGACATCCACTCAATTAGTAGCTGACTCTTACACGAGTTATCATCGCTCTGTTTATCTCTATATCTATTATAGAATAAATAGTAAAGAGGAAGCCGAAGATTTATCTCAAGACGTATTTCTGCGTCTGATGGACTACAAGAAAATGCTTCGTCCGGACACCGTGAAATATTTCATTCACACCATAGCCCGCAACCTGGTGAACGACTACTTACGCCGTCACTATAAGAAACAGGAAGTAACCTCTTATATGTATGAGCATGCAGTAACCTACACGAATGAAACCGAAAGTCAGATTATTGCAAAAGATTTACTATCCTTAGAAAAGCGTAAACTACAAATGCTTTCCGGCCAACGCAGGAAAGTCTATGTATTGAATCGCTTTCAAGATAAATCTGTCTCAGAAATTTCCATGAGTCTGAATATCTCCCATCGTACGGTTGAGAACCATTTGTTCGCCAGCCGTAAGGAGATACGAGAATTCATCAAACAATGCATCTAATTAGATTAAATAATAGTGTTAATTTTAAATTTATAGTTTATGAAGAAAGATTTGCTAAAGTTCCCGTTAAAGAGAGTTCTTCTCTCTGCGGTGATTTTGTGTTCTCTATCTGCCATTTTCACTTCTTGTGGAGATGACGCGGAAGGAAGAATAACACTTAATGACAAGGCTCCTGCAAAAGTTACAAACGTAACTACTGCTGCCGGTCCGGGTGAAGTTTATATAACTTGGACTAATCCAACAAGTGAAAGCTTTATGTATACCAAGATAGAGTATACTGACTCAAAAGGAGCGAAAAGATACAGCTTAATCTCAAAAGAGAGAGCCAATGAAAACAAGGTAGCTACAGCCACTATTAAAGGTTTTGCAAACACTGACAAACAGACATTCTCACTGTTTGCATGTTCTGTAAGGGGAAATAATGAAGGAGCTATTGAAGTATCCCAAGCGCCTGAAAGTCCTGCATTCCAAGAAGTAGCTAAGACCATTACCGTAGAGCCAGCCCTTGGTGGTGTACTTATTAATTATAAGAACGACTACAATACAACTGTTCTAATAGCACTGGAGTATCGTGCAGCAAGTGATTCTAAAAAATCCGGTTCTACCAAGTTCGAAGTTGCAGGCAACTCAAAAGGTCCGCGCCTTGTACAACTCTCCTATGGTGAAAACCAGTTTCTTGCCGGTGAAGAATGTATTATCAACATTTGTGCAGAAGATGAGTATGACAATGCTTCATCAGCAGTAGAATTAAAGGTGACTCCTATCGAGGCTGTGAAGATAGACAGAAGCAACTGGTCATTCCCCGGTTATAATGCAGGCTCTAACGATGGAACCATCGGTTACAGTTCTCAGGAGGCACAAGGAGAAGGAGATCAGGACGGTCTGAAAAACGGACGTGTCATATCTATGATTGATAGTAGTTTGAAAACTTATTGGCATGCTTCCTGGAAAGTAGCAAGTGATTATCCTCATTGGTTTATCCTTGATATGGGCAAAGATGTCACTGTGGCAAGTGTTGAGCTGACACGCCGCCAAGGTAATGCCAAAGGTCAGAAAGGGCAAATCATTTATACTTGTGCAGATGCAGATGCACTGGACAAAAATAATCCGGATAGCTGGAACTGGACTAACCACGGTTCATTCACATTCGATCCGAACAAAGATGCTCCACAATCATTTGGTTTAGCATCTACTCCGAAAGCAAGATACATCAAAATATATTTTGGTACAGAACATAAGGGTAGCGACAAATATGCTATGCTTTCCGACCTGAATGTTTATGGTCTTGAATAATGAATCTAATACTAAAACAAGTAAATACATTTATATCATGAGAAAGAGAATTATATTTGCGGCTACTTTATGCCTGACTATATTATCTCCCGCACATACAATCAAGGCAGCAACAGAAGTTGTGCAAGAGGTAAACCAAGCCGGACAAACCATACGCGGTACAGTAGTAGATAAAGATGGAGAACCGGTAATTGGTGCAAATGTTCAAGTGAAAGGTGCCAATAACGGAACAATCACCGACATCGATGGTAACTTTACTCTGAATAATGCAAGCGGCACACTGGTGGTTTCTTTTATTGGTTACAAAACACAGGAAATCTCTCTTGCCGGAAAAACCGTAATAAATGTCAAACTGCTGGAAGATACAGAATTATTGGATGAAGTAGTAATTGTAGCAACTGGTTACGGTTCACAAAAGAAAGCGTCTCTAACATCTGCTATTAGCCAGATTAAGGGTGATGAGGCTTTTGCTAACAAAGGTATCACTAATCCAACAGTTGCTCTGCAAGGTGAAGTTCCAGGATTGACCATTACGCGTAGTTCAACTCGTCCGGGTAGCGAAGGTGCCGCAATGAAAATTCGCGGTGACATTTCTGTCAACGGTAATTCTTCGCCATTAATTATTATTGATGGTATTACAGGTTCATTGGACGAATTAAACTCCATGGATTCTAGAGATATTGAAAATATTTCTGTATTAAAGGATGCTTCAGCAGCTATTTATGGTGCACGTTCTGCTTCAGGTGTTATTTTGGTAACTACCAAAAGAGGTAAAAAAGGTAAAGCACAGATTTCATATAGTGGTTCTATAAGCCGTACAATTAACGGCATCCAACCTCCCATCACAACTAATCAAGAATGGCTGGATATGTTCTATGAAGCACAATATAATGATGCAGCTGCAACAAATCCCAATTTGACCAACCGTGAAGATATTCACAAAGCAGTGAATTGGTGGATTTTCAATTCATTCGGAGGACCTACTTTAGACGAGAATGATATTGACCCTGCAACAGGTGCTCCAACTATTTATAAGGGTGAAACGTTGTTCAATGCTCTTCGTTCCGGTAAAGTGCTCACTTTACGCAATGGAGACAAAGTAGAACGCTGGGATCCTAATGTGTACATGATGGATTATCTATACGGGCAAGCCACCTCACAAAAGCATACAGTAAGTATCTCTGGTGCAGACGAGAAATTCAGTTATCGGGCCTCTTTAGGATATTCAGTCAACAACTCACAGTTGAAAGTGGTTGACGACGGCGAAAAGAAATACAGTGCACGTTTGAATGCAGACTATCAGGCATTAGAATTTCTGAAATTCGAAACCAGTATGTCTTATGACAAGCGTGATATAACCTCGCCGACTACCGACGTTGGTGCAGGATATTTCGACCCATGGTTTTGGACAGTCTATAACCAAAATGGACAAGCTTATGATACATTTAGTGGAAATCGTAATCCCATCGGAGGTTTAACCCAAGGAGGAGAAAAAAAGAATTCATTAACCACCTTCCGAGGCAGCATGAAAGCTACCTATGATTTCTCCAGTTATGTAAAAGGACTTTCTATTTCAGCTTCCGGCGGTTACAAAATGGTACAAAGAAACATACAAGAAGTAAAAAACAAAGTGCAATATTACGACTGGGTAGGTACTGAAACTGGAAACAAACAAGGTCCTGGTTCTTTAAAGGAAGAAATAGAAAAGTGGGAGAACATTACATTAGGCGCATTCGCAAACTATGAACGAACTTTTGCCGACATACACAGTGTGTCTGCCATGATAGGTATGACTGCTGAAGAAGAAACATCTAAAAAGGTAGGAGCTGTACGCAAACAAGGACCTCTTTATCCGGGTTCAGACCTTACAGATCTTGATGTATGGATAGGTGGCGATAATAATGAGGCCTATGGAGGACAAAGTTCTTGGGGATTTGTGTCATATTTAGGACGTTTAAACTATATATACGATGATAAATATTCAATTGAAGTATTAGGACGTCGTGATGGTTCCTCTAAATTGGCAAAAGAACAACGTTGGAAAAACTTCTATTCAGTCTCTGGTTTCTGGAGAATTTCTCGAGAGAAATTCTTAAACGAAATTCCATGGTTAAGTAACCTAAAGGTACGTTACAATTATGGTAGAACGGGAAGTGTAACAGGAATTGATAACTATGAGCGCTATTCCACTATCAAAACCGGTAGTACCATTTTTGGAGTAACTCCTACCTCTCATACTTCTTTATGGATTGACGGAATGCGTTCCAATGAACGTAGCTGGGAAACGATTGACAGTCATAATGCAGGTATTGATTTTGCAGTTCTCAATAACCGCCTTAGAGGTTCATTCGATTACTTTGTTAAAACAAATACAGGTATGTTTATTGACGTACAATATCCTTCTATTCTTGGTGCCAGTGCTCCCAAAACAAATAATGGTAAGTTTCGCGCTAAAGGTTGGGAATTAGCACTGAACTGGTACGACCAAATTGGACAAGTGAAATATAACATTGGCGGTTCATTATCTGACGCTTGGTCTAAAGTACTTGCATTGACAAATAATGAAAATGTTCCCAATGAAGGTAAGAATGAAAACCGCTTAATCGGCAAACCTAGACAAGCTATCTACGTTTATCAGACAGATGGAATCTTCCAATCGCAAGAAGAAGTTGATGCTTACTATGAAATGTATTATTGGAATCCGGAACATACAGGTCCAAAAGCAAACAATATTATCCCCGCTCCTCAAACAGCCTCTTCCAGCACTCTTCGACCAGGAGCTCGTAAAGTTGTAGACTTGGATGGTGATGGCGCTATTACCAATAAGGATTTGTACTATGCAGGTGATATGGCACCTCGTTTGACATTTGGTTTTAAAGCCGGACTAGAATGGAAAGGAGTTGATTTTTCAGCATTCTTCCAAGGAGTAGGCAAACAAGTTGTATTAAGAGGTGGATATCTGGCAGCACCATGGATGACCAATTATGTATTGCAAAACAATACATTTGCCGGCAAAATGTGGAGTCCGGAAAATCCGAATGCAACATATACTATTGCATCTCGTGACCAAAATTTCAACAAATGGAATTATCAGAATAAAGATGTTAGTATACAGAAAAATAGATATATTCGTCTAAAATCATTAGTTATCGGTTATACACTTCCCAAACAACTAACGGCTAAAGCAGGTATCAATAAAGTAAGAGTTTACTTCTCCGGTGATGATTTATGGGAATGGACTAAAATCAAAGACGGTTATGATCCTGAATACGGAGAAAACTCCAATAATACATTCCCTTTCAGTCGTTTATTAACTTTTGGTATAGACCTTACATTCTAATAACTTTAAGACTTTACAAAGATGAAAACTATAATAAACAGAATATTTTTAGCATCAGCAATGACTTTTTCATTGTCTGCATGTAGCAGTTTTTTAGATAAAGAACCGCTTTCCCAAGGAACGGAGGCTATTGTCTTTAAAAACCCAGAACATTTTGAGCAAGCTGCTAATGCTTTATACAATATGGAAGGCTGGAAAAATTTAGAGAATAAAAACCTTGGTAGCAGAGCACTGGACGGAGGGTTAGATATTTCCGGATTAAGCAGTAATGGAGGGGGATCTGCCCCAGAAGGCAATTACCAATGGGATAAGCCTTATAGCCATATTCGTACTTGCAATATCTTATTACAAAAAGCCGAAGAGTATGGAGGCAGTCAAGAGGAAATAGCACAATCAGTAGGAACAGCCTATTTCTTCCGCGCATGGCAACATTTCTATTTACTACAACGCTTTGGCGGGATACCTATTGTTGACCACATCCTTGATGTAAAAGACGAAGTATTACATGGTCCCCGTAACAGTCGTTACGAAGTTGCTGACTTCATATTTTCAGACTTGCGAAAGGCTATCTTATTATTGCCTAAGGAGTCTTCAATACCAGAATCAAGTAAAGGTAAAATAAGTAAAGAAGCTGCTCAATCTTTTCTTGCAAGAGTATTACTATACGAAGCTACTTGGGAAAAATACGTACCTAATATCAATTATGATTTAGACGGAGATGGTGCAAGTAAGGGAGCTGGCACAGCTAAACCGGAAAATTATCCTTCTATTATGAGTATGCTTACAGAAGCCAAAAATATGTCCAAAGAAGTTATTCAGGAAGCAGAAACCGGTACTTTCAAATTATGGACCGAGTGTGACTCTTTAAGCTACTATTATCTATTCAACATTGACGATAAAGGAGGAAATGTTCCAAACTTCAAAAATGCAGGTAAAAGTACGAATAAAGAGTTTATCCTAAGTATCAAATATGATTATGATTTGAAGCGTAGTGGTGTCAACTTATCGCACTCTGCAATAACTTGGCAGTTGACTAATATTAGTACTCAATTGGGTGAGTCTTTCCTCTGTCGTAACGGATTACCGATCCGGATCAGCTACAGTGGAAATATGTCAGATGCACAAAATAATCCTCTGTTTGGAGGTTATAAGACCTTTGCCAGTGAATTTAGAAATCGTGATTATCGTTTTGTTGGTTGTGCCTATTTGCCTGATCGCACCACATACAGTAGCCGTTCAGAAGACAATCGCCAACGCGTAGATGCTGTACTGCCTTATCCAGAGCCAGTATTCCCCCAAGATAACGATAAATACAACCCTAAAGACCCAGCATACAGCAGTTCATGTGGCATCTTTAATCCAACAATTCGCAACAACAGCACACATAGTGGCTAAGGAAGCCGTAAATACCTGATAGAAGGTGCTCAACGTCCTAGCGAAACAGAATCGGCAGATTATCCTTTAATTCGTCTGGCAGAAGTACACCTTATTTACGCCGAAGCAACATGCGAGTTAGGTAATGGTTCTATCTCTGATGAAGATTTGAATTTCTCAATAAATAAGAATCGCACACGTGCCGGTATAGCTCCTTTGTCGAATGCTTTGATAGCCAATGTATGGGATGCAGGTTGGTGGGATCACGAACAAAACAAAACAGTCTGTAAAAAGATGAATATGTTAGATGAGATACGTCGTGAACGTGCTTGCGAACTTTTTGGTGAAGGTTTCCGTACAGATGATTTAAAACGTTGGGGCATTGCCCATATCAATTTGAGAGGTCAGAAATTAGGTCGCCATATTCTTGGCACAGCCTATGAAACTGAAAAGGCAAATGATGCTACTTATTTCGGTGAACCATGTTACTATCCGGAAAAATATCCATTATTATATGGAATTTACGAAGGTGGAGGTAAAAATGATCCTGATTATGGTCGTTCCATAGCTACAGTAGCAGGTAACCTACATTATACGCAACGTGATTATTTAGATCCTATTCCTTTACAGCAAATGCGTTTAAATCCGCAATTGAAACAGAACCCAGGATGGTAATCATAATCAATAAATAATATATTAAATAAAGGTCCGCGCTTTTTTCTATGTGAAATGTGCGGACCTTTATCAACAATTTACAACATTTAGACAAATCCACAATGAAAAGTATAAAACTCATTCTAACAGCAATATTACTCACATTCCTTTATGCATGTAGCGATAACAAAGATGACAAACAGCAATGCAATTGCAAGCTAGGTACCGAATCTACAGAAATAGTAAACAAATAAAAAAAAACCCAGCCATTCTAACATGGGATAACACAATTAATATGTACTTTCTTGCTGAATATAATGAAGATGAACAGATTATTGACGGTGGGAATGTATATATAGTTGATAGAGAACAAGACATCGAAAAAATTCGTTCTTTAAATAAAAAAGATATAATATTCAGTGGCATAGCTACAAAATCAACTTATCTTCCCAATCCACATATAGCTGGAACTGAATACTATTGCATTACTTTAAACGACATCAGAGCCAAATAATAAAGATATAATTCTACCAAGATTCCATCAACACTTAAAAAACAAATATCATGAAAATCATTTCAAGCCTTATCATTTGTCTATTTTCATTTGGAATAGCAAAAGCCTCACAAAAAGGATTAGACAACTATAACATAGTTTGGAATTCTCCCTCAGCCAACTCACTTGAATCAATGCCATGTGGAGGTGGCGACATAGGAATGAATGTTTGGGTAGAAGATGGAGACTTACTAATTTACATTAGTCGAAGTGGTACTTTTGACGAGTTAAACTCATTTCCTAAATTGGGACGAATTAGAATAACAATGTCTCCCAATCCTCTAGAAAATCCTGATCATTTCCATCAAGAATTAAAACTTAAAGAGGGATATGTGGAAATTAAGGCCCGAAAAAATGGAACAGAAACAACAATCAATATATGGGCAGATGTATTTAATCCAGTTTCTCATATCGATGTCACAAGTAATGTTCCCACCAAACTCTATGCTACTTATGAAGGATGGAGATTTAAAGAAAGGGTGCTCTCAAAGCCCGAGACGGAAGTCTGCAGAACTTACATGAATGCTCCGGTAAAAGCGATTGTAAAATGTGATACAGTTAAATTTGATGATACAAGTGTTCTATTTTACCATCGCAATGCTGGAGAAAGCGCTTTTGATCTGGCCATAAAACAACAGAAGTTAGAGCCAATCAAAGATAAGTTTTGGAATCCAATAAATAAACTTACTTTTGGGGGTAGACTCTTCGCCCCAAACATGATACCTGCCGGAAATACCCAAGGGAAATACGCCTCCACTGATTATAAAGGCTGGCAATTATGTTCTATCAATCCTTCACGAAAACACAATATAAAAGTTGTAATGCATACAGCCTATGCAGAATCAATAGATGAATGGCTACAAGAACTCTCAGAAACAGAAAAAAAAATTATAGCAAATGAGAAAAGCATAAGAAAAGCTACGCTAAAATGGTGGAATGATTTTTGGGATCGAAGTTATATTTTCATAGATAATGATATACCGGATCCAAAAAATGAGAAGTGGCAAGTAGGACGAAATTATCAAGTGTTTCGGTATCAGCTCGCTTGTAATGCCTATGGAAGCTATCCCACAAAATTCAATGGGGGACTTTTCACTACTGATCCAGAATACATAAATAAATCATTTAATTATAGTCCTGATTTCAGAAAGTGGGGAGGAGGAAGTTTCACTGCCCAGAACCAGCGTCTAGTCTACTGGCCTATGCTGAAAAGTGGTGATTTCGACATGATGAAGTCACAATTCGACTTTTATAATAATATGCTAAATAATGCAGAGTTGCGCTCTATGCACTATTGGGGTCACCAAGGAGCATGTTTTACAGAACAAATAGAAAACTTCGGATTACCAGTTGGATTTGAATATAGCTGGAAAAGACCAGAGGATTTTGATCCTGGAGTACAATATAATGCATGGATAGAGTATCAATGGGATACTGTTTTAGAATTTTGTATGATGATAATAGACACCTATTTCTACAACGGAACAAACATATCCAAATATCTTCCCCTAATAGAAAGTTGCTTAAAGTTTTACGATGAGCATTATCAATATTTAAGTTTGAAACGAACCCCTAAAGCTCTCGATGCTCAAGGGAAATTAGTGTTATACCCCTCCACAGCTCTCGAAACATACAAAATGGCTACTAACCCAATAACTACTGTTACAGCATTAAAATGTGTCAGCCAAGCTATGCTTGATTTACCCAAAGAATATTTAACAAAGGATCAAAGAGAATATATAGAATCTTTCAGAAAACGAATTCCAGACGATATCTATTACCGAGTGCAGAATGGAAAGAAAACATTTTCTCCAGCCAAATCATGGGAACGAATTAACAATACTGAGTTTCCCCAACTTTATACAGTTTTTCCATGGGGTATACATGGAATAGGTAAAGAGGAGCTGGATATTGCCCGTAATACTTGGTATTATGGTAATGATGTCCCTCAACAAAAGGGCATAATCAGTTGGCAACAAAATGCTATATTTTGTGCAAAATTAGGGCTTAAAAAGGAAGCTGCAGAACTCACCATCCAAAAAATGAAAGACTCGGGTAGAAGATTTCCCACCTGGTGGGGACCGGGATATGACTGGACTCCAGATCATAACTGGGGTGGTTCAGGCATGATTGGACTCCAGGAAATGATTATGCAATGTGATGGCAATAATATATATATAGGTGCCGGGCTTCCAGATGATTGGAATGTAAAATTTAAACTATGTGCACCCCAAAATACGATTGTAGAAGGTCATATTGCTAAAGGAAAAGTCATAGATCTTATTGTAACACCAGAATATAGAAAAAAGGATGTAATATTTATGTAATCTATATTAATGACTTATCAAAAAACGAATCATCATTCGCATATGTAAAGAACCAATATTATAATACCATATAAAATGAAATTGAATAGATTAATAATTATCGTGAGTGCCTTATTAGGCATTATCCACAATGCAAGTTCTCAGAACCAATTAGTAACCTATCCAGCCCCCCAAGGAGCCGAACTCATGAACGATTTCTCAGTCCGGGTAAGAGAAGCTGGAAAAGATTGGAAACCGGTAGATACATACATGGTTAAGGTGGATGAAGTACGGGGCACCAAACATAATGTAGAAAAAGCCTCCATGAGCTATTTCGACTTCTCCGGCGAAGTGGAAGTATCAGTAACCTTCAATCATGGTGCTATTCAGACAGGCAGAGTTCGCCCACTCTCTTACAAAATCACTCCATCCATATCCGGCAACACTATGACCTTCAAACTGGACCGTCCGCGCAACTTGTCGATAGAAGTGAATGGAGATATATTTCATAACCTCCACTTGTTTGCCAATCCGATAGATGAGAACAAACCTAAGAAAATAAAAGATAAGAATCTGATTTATCTCGGTCCGGGCATACATACTTTCCCGGGTGACACGCTAAATGTACCATCCGGTAAAACTGTCTATGTGGCAGGAGGCGCAATAGTGAAAGGCCTCATCCAGGTGGTCAACGCTCAAAATGTAAAAGTACAGGGAAGAGGAATCGTGATTCCTAACCGCTGGGCCGGACTCCGCACTGTCAAT
>ERZ780030.502-NODE-502-length-16690-cov-11.492997_pt1 | contig 16690 bp, 18 predicted proteins | sample MGYA00511857_ERZ780030 | MGnify/ENA primary metagenome ERZ780030 (study PRJEB29588, sample SAMEA2162530) | human gut metagenome | biome: human gut; feature: human-associated habitat; material: faeces | place: Denmark | collected 2008/2010 ... | reverse complement strand
GTACCTCTTCGAGCGTTCCGGCGGTCGTATCCTTCGGCTTGTCCGCCGCACCGCTCCCGCTCCACGGCATAAGCGCCGCAAGAAGGGCGGCGACGGTCAGCAACGCAACCGTAAGGGCGACGCGACGGCGAAGCATTGCCCGCCGCCGTCGTTGTGCCTGTATCCGCCGGGGCTTGTGTGCGCTGGCTGTCTGCTCGACTATGTAACCGCAAGGCACTTCGCAAATAAACTTCCCGTCCGCGTCTTGCAGGACGGCAAGCGCCCCGCGCGCCCGATCCGCCGTCATTGTGCCACCTCCGCCGCCGGAAGGGAAAGCCACCATTCCGGATTGTTCCGGAACTGCTCATTCGCGCAAGCGTCGCAATTCTCCGCCGTGCAGGAAGAGCAATAACGCTTCTGAAAAGCCGCGTCCCACGGCGCTTCAATGCAAGGAAGGGAACGAAGGAAGCCCGCCAGCGTGGGCTTGTCCTTCGTGATAGCGTCGAACGCTGTTCTTCTGTCGTTCATGGTGAATAGCTCCTTTCCCGCGTCAAAAAGCAACGCGTATGATCTGCTTGCGGTCTGCTGTGCGGTCAAGCGGGAAAAGCCCCCACGTTCCGTCGTCCCGCTTCTTACAGTTTTCGGGGATATGCCCGCGAAAGCCACCTTGCGTACCCAGCACGTTTCCGGAAGTCGTTACAATCCGGAATGCGCCCGAAACGCTGTCTTGAACCCACTTCGCCGCAACGTGCTTCCCGTCAAAAAGGCGGACGGCGCAAACGCTGTATAACTGCGTGTCGGTTTCGCTGTGGCGGAAAAGCGCCTTGAACGCGTTTTCCGCGTGAACCTCGACTTTGCCGGAAATTCCGTAATCTCTGAAAAAGCTGTCGAAGATCACATATTGAACGCGCGCGTCCCACGTCGCGCATTTCATCGGAAGCGGAAGCGCTCTGTATTCTTCCGCCGTCATTGCAGGATAGAAGCCCCGCTTTCCCTCGAAGCGCACGTCGCCAGCTTCCGGCAAGAACCCCGCGTAAAGCTCGTTGTTAAACTGTGTCATATTGAATAGCTCCTTTCGTATTTCAGCAATTCGCGCCGCGTCGGTTTCCTCTGCGTCGGAAATTCTCTTGCACCGTCGCTTGTGCAAGATCGGCGCTGTACTTCGGGCGGGCGTAGCCGTCAAACTCTCCCGTATAGCCACGCTTCAACTCTTCGTAGATAGCGGCGGCGCTCCTTTTCAGACGGGCGGCAATGTCAACAACGCGTTCACCCTCTGCATACATTCTTTCGATCTCGCGGCGCTGTTCCAGCGTCAAATAACTGTATCCGTTCAATGTTTTAACCTCCTTCCGCCTGCCTTCGGATAAAAAAATAATGCAGGAAAAACCGTAACGGTTTCTTCTGCATTTAATGATACTCTCAACAGGCGCAAAAGTCAAGAGTAAAAGCAGAAAAAACTAAAATATTTTTTCAGAAGGCTTCAAGCGGCTTCGGCGACGTATCTTTCAAAGAGCGATCCGGACGTTTCAAAGCCTAAAATCTCGCGCGGGTAATTGTTGATCCACGTTTCGACGCGCTGAATATATGCGGCGGTTACTTTCCGGAAGTCCGTTCCTTTCGGCAAGAACCGCCGTATCATTTTGTTTATGTTCTCATTCGTGCCGCGTTCGTATGCGCTGTACGGGTGGCAATAGTAAACCTTCGTGCGCTTCCGGTCTTTTCCGTAGATGGATTTTTCAATTCCGGCGCAATCCATGAATTCCGATCCGTTGTCAAACGTAATGCTTTTGAATATCTGTGAAAACTTCTTCCCGAAGCGGCGTTCTAATTTGTTCAGCGCCGCCACGACGCTGGCGGCGGTCTGATCCGGCATTTTGATAATAATTTCGTTCCGCGTCAAGCGCTCCGAAAGAACGAACAAGGTTTCCTTCGTCCGCTTCTTCCCGCATACGCAATCGCCTTCCCAATGTCCGAAGGTTTGCCGATCGTTGATTTCCTGCGGGCGTTCCTCTATGCTTTCGCCCTGCGGCGCGCGGGCGGCTTTCTTCCGCTCCACCTTGTCATACTTCCGCTTCCGCTCCCCGTGTTCCGGCAAGCTCTCGCGGCTAATCCCGTAGAATATGCCCTTGTCGATGTAATTATAGATCGTCTTTTCGCTGATCTCCGTTTTGAAGGTCAGCCCCAGCCGCTTTATTTCTCCGACGACGGCGGCGGGGGAATAGCCTTCTTCACCGATCTTCTTTTCAATAAAAGCTGACAATTCGTAATCGTTGCCGATCTTCAATTCGCCGCCTTTGGCTTTTAGGTTCTCTTCATAGCGCTGTTGCGCGATCTCTGGCGAATAGCGTTCTTCGGTCGTCAAGTCGGAATTCAAATGCGTATAGCGTCCGCGCTTCAACTCCCTGTATATCGTTGTATTGTGGACGTGCAGACGGTCGGCAATCGCGCAAGGCTTCAAGCCCTCTTTCAAGCCTTTTTCGATTTTTAGGCGGTCTGTCCAAGTCAAGTGTTTGTGCATTCTTCCTTCCTCCAGCTTCCGAATATGACAAAAGGGCGGCATTTCTGCCGCCCTTCGCCCTCTCTGATTATCTGCTTGTGATATGCAATTCGCTTTTAAGCGCCGCTTGCAGGACGGCGGAAAAATTCACGCCAGCCCGCTCCGCTTCAAAGTTAAGCCATGAAGGAATGGTGCAATTCTTCTTCACTACGCGCATATCGTTCTTTCTGCGGTACTCCGCGAAATCAACGTCAACCAGCGAAACGATCGCGCCGGACGGCGCTTCGGCTTGTGCGCTTGCAATGCTCGACGCTTCCGGCAACGCTTCGCCGTCGTCCTGCATATCAATTCCCATAAGCCCGATTGCGTCCCGCGCCATTTCGATCGCGTCCGGAATGTCCTTGCCCTGCGTATTGATATTGAAATCGGGGACAAATACCACGATGAACTCTTTTCCCTGCGTCATAACGATGGGATATGCGTTTTTCATTCTGAATACCTCCTTGAAACTGTGCTATATATTATCGCCAAGGGCGGCGGGCTTATTTCAGCCCGCGCCGCTTGATGATTGCTTTTGCTAACTCTTCGTCGGTTTCTCTGTGCCTTACGACGCTTTCCCTTTGACCGTCCTTCACGTATATGTCGTGGTTCGCGCCGTGCCGCTTGAACTTCCAGCCGTTTCGTTCTAAAAGCTCGATAAGGTCTTTTGTTTTCATCTGCTGTCCTCCTTACATTTACTATTATACGCCTTCAATGCGTATATGTCAATAGGTTTTGAGAAAAAATATACGTATTTTATGCGCCTGCAAAAGAAAAGCGGCGACGGGATCGCCCCGCCGCCGTTATTCGTCTATACCTAAAAGCCAATTTACCGAAACGCCCAGCACTTCTGCAAATATCTTCAATTCAAAGTCGGACACGAAGCGCGTACCGATTTCAATTCGGCTTATGCTGTCCCGCTCCATGTTGATCCCTTTCAACTGTATTTGTGCGGCTAAATCCTCTTGACGTAGCCGCCGGACGACGCGCGCTTCGCGCAATCGGTCGCCGCAAATGTTCTTTTTGCCGTTGTAATCGTATATCTTCATTTCTGCCGCGATCCCTCTTCATTCTGATTATTTGCAAAGCGTGTGTGAATATTCTGCTTTATTCTTGATTTTAGCGCACGGCGGGCGTATAATTGTGTTAAAGGTCAGAATGGGCGAATTCTGCCTTAAAAATTTACAATTTGAAAGGGGAATGAGAATGAAAAAATCTTCTATCGCTCTTTTTGTTGCCGCCACGCTGTTCCTTTTATGTTCCTTCACCTTCCTTCCGGACGGGATCGGCGAATTCGCTTCCGGTGTTGCCGTTGCCGTTGTCCTTGCTCTTGTAGGATTTTCCAAAGAGAAAAAGGCGCGTAAAGCCGCCGCCGAAGCGCGCTTGAAGCAAGAGGAAGAAGCCCGCGCGCAAGCGGAAGCAGAAGCCCGCCGACGCGAATTTGAAGCTACGCACGGCGTTCTTTCTTTGCCTGTGTCCGGCGTAACATTCGATAGCCGCCAGCGTGTTCTTGCGAAGCTGTATCGCGAAAGCGACGGGATCGGAATTGACGGTCGTTTGGAAACGTGCGAATACGAAGGCGCGCCCGCCGTCCGTGTTTTTGCAGAAGATGAATTGATCGGATACGTTCGGAAAAGCGATCTTTCGCAAACGCTCCCGATTGTTGATCGCGTCGATGATGTAACGATCACGATTGATTGCTTTGAAGATAACGAAAAGATTTACAACGCCGAAGCGCGCGTCGTCTATACGAAGTGAACCAAACAAAAAAATCCCCCGTGCAAGGCTCGAAAGCCCGCACGGGGGATTGTTCTTTATGCGGCGGAAGGCTGAAAGGGGAAGCGCGATCCGCCGCGCGGTTAATTACTCTTTGTTGCTGTCGGTATCCGCCGGAATGCCGGAAATAGTGAAGTAGTCCGGAAGATTAAAGACGGCGGCTTCGATCAGTTTATCCAGCGTTTCCGCGTCGATCTTGAAGCCCTTGCTATTCAGAAATTCAACAACGTATGCTTTCTTCTCCGCGCCCCTGCCGCTTCCGGTGTAAAGCTGTTCGGCGGCTTCGACGGCAACCGTTACCCACATTTTGATTTTCTCAAACTGTGCGGCGGTCGTCTTGCTTCTGATCCACGGGATCACGAAGGCGGTAATAATTGCCGCGATAAGAGCGATCACGGCGTTTGCAATGCTGGTAAGATCAATAGTCATTGTTTGTATCCTCGCTTTCTGTTATGTCGATTTTTTCTTTTTTCTTGATCCTGCCGACGATTACTTCGGCAAGACGCTTCATCATCATTGCGCCGCATTCGATCACGACGGCGCGGAAATACCATTCGATCAGAACGGTTTGTTCCTGCCGCGTGATAAGGAATGAAACGTACTGCGCGACGATGAAAGCCGCCGTTGTAATTGCGATCACAATAACGGCTTTCGTTGCGAAGCGTTCGTCAGCCTTGAAGAAGCGGCGCTTCGCCACCCGCTTCCCGCTCGAAGGTTTGTTTTTCATTGCGTCCCCTTTCATAGCACAATTAACGCACGGCGCGCGTTGTGTAACGCATACCGTGCGTTGTGCGTGTGTTAAACAAGCGTTAGATCATCGACGTTCACCGCCGCGACAACCGTTCCGCCGTAGGTAATCACGGCGCGCTTTCCGGAAAGCTCTTTGACGATGTGATCGCGGGAATAGACGAAGGAAGCAAGGCTTCCGCCGGAATAGGTTTTCGCGCCCGCTTTCACGCGAACTTTGCTTCCCGCTGTGATCTTCTGCGCCGATGTCCCGCCGGACGTGCCGGAATAGGTTATGAAAGCGTCGTCGTGTCCCGCCTTCTTCAACTTCTCCAGCATAGCTTCGGCGTTCTTCTTGACGCTGAACGCGCCCACTTGCACCTTGTGATACTTGCCGATCTGCACGATATAGGTATCGAAGCCTTCCTTTTTTAGCTTCGCCGCGAACGCCGTTGCGTTGTCCTTCTTCTCAAATGCGCCAAGCTGGACGCGGTAAAGGTTCTTCGCGTCGCCCTGCGGCTTCTGCTCCGGCTTCTTTTCCACCCCCGGAACGCCCAGCCGCCTGTTTACCTCCGCCGCGATCTCGCTGTGTCGGTTATACAGATAATCGCCGGGGCAAGCCTTGTTCGCGTAATCCCTGTGAACGGTCATATTGCACCCGTTCTTGTGGTTTACGCGGTCGTCCTTGCTTGTACTCCATACCAGCTTTTTGATCCCGTTCCGGCGGCAAATATCTTCGACAAGATCAAGAAGCGCCGCGTATGCTTTATCGTTTACGGCGTATGGGTGCTTTGTGTCGCTTGCAACCTCGATCGTGATTGCGCGGTTATCGTTCGCCGCCGAAGAACTGCACCACGAACGATCGGCTTCATCGACGTAAAGCCCGATCCGCCCGTCGTAGCCGATCCCGTAGTTTGAACTTGCCTGTCGCGAAGTCGGCTTGAAGATTTCGCCGATCCTCTCGGCGGAACATTGCCCGACGACGCAATGAATTGTGATCGTGTCGATCTTGTGATTTCGTGGGCTGTTCTTGTTCGGTGAAATCAGCGTACACGAAATAAGTTTGCTATTGCTCATTGCTGAACCCTCCTTTGCAATGAAGAAGCGGCGGGGAAGCCCCCGCCGTCGCTGGTGTTACTCTGCTTGATCCATTCGTTTTTCGATGTGGTCAAGCCGCTTGTGTGCCTGTTTCGCCGACGCTTCAACGTCGGTCAAGCGCGTTACGAACTCCGTATTCGTCTTTCGCTGTTCCTTCTGCTCCGCCTTGATTTCGTCCGTGTTCGCCTTGATGTATCCGATCTCGGTTAAAACGGTCGCGTCGTGCTTCACATTGCTTTCCTTGTCCTTGTCCCTGTTACGAACAAAAGCGATATAGCCGAACACGATAGCGCATACGGTAGAAAAGACGGAAAGAACCGTTGTGAAAGTGTCCATCGTTGATCCTCCTTCCCGTTAGGTTACTTTTTCCCATTGCCACAAGCCCTCCGTGTCCGGCGGATAAACGCAATTCGGCATATCTGCTTTTGCAAGGTATACCGCGCCTTTGTAGCTGTAATACAAGCCGGAAACGACATTAACGACGATCCCCGCCGTTTCCGGATACGGGATCGGATCGCCAAGCGTTCCGGTCGCGGAAAGCTCGATCAAGCGATAGTACGCGAAGGTGGTTTCAACGGGATAAGCCGCCGCGTTCGACGTGTGCGCCGCTTTGATCTCGTAATACCGCCCGTTGTGCTTGATGATTTCGCCGACGGTGTTGTAAGCGTGATTGTCGGCGTATTCGTCGTATTCGATCACTTCCGCCGATTGCAGGATCGCCGCGTCGGAAATGACGTTCGTTCCGGCGGCGCGATCCTGCACGATCTGCGCTTTGAAGGATAGGGCAAGCAAAGCGGCGGTTTGCTCTCCCGCCGCTTTGACTTCCCGAACCTCTTTTTCAATTTCGGTGGAAGCTCCGCCGTTGCTCTTCTTGTGAATTACGCTCATTCAAAATTCCCCCCGATCCCCGATACCCAGCAAGCGGTCAGCGCGTCGCCGCGCTGGACGGTTACGCGGATATTCATTCCGTACTGTGCCGCCGTGTTGATCTTATTTGTGAAAACGTGTGCAACGCCTTGAACAACCGCGTTCGTGCAATCCTCCCAAACGGGGGAAGCGTCAAACGGATTGTTCGTCGCTTCAACCTTGAACGTGCCGCCCGCCGGAATATCTCGCGTTACCTTGATATTCGCGCGTGTCGGCTGGCTGTCGGCTTCCAGCGGCGCGGAAAGCGTGATAACGAAGCCCGCAATCGACTTTGTGAACGTCAGCGTCCGGACGGCGCTATTTCCTGCGCTGTCGGTCGCCGTAATCGTGATCGTGTGCTTTGCGTTCGTAAGCGCCGTGAAGGTATTTCCGGAAACGGAAAGCGTCTGCGTCGCGCCCAGCGTGATCGCGTTCTTCGTCGCGATTGTCTTTCCGTCGATCTTTTCAACAACGTTCACCGTGTCGCCGTCCGGATCGGTTACGCTGTATTGATAGGTGAAATCGGCGCGCTTGATCCCAAGATCGGCATTACTGCCGGAAATCACGGGCGGCTGGTTATGAATTACGGCAATATCTCCGCTTGTGGTGTATGCGGAATAATTGCCGTAGCTGTCCTTTGCGCGGACGCGGTATTTTAACGTGTTCCACGCGGTCGATACCGCTTCCGTGAACGTCCTGCTTGCGGACGCTTGAACCTGTGTCCACGCGCCGCTGTTGTATGAGCGCTCGAAACAATAGGTCAGCGCGTCGCCGTCCGGATCGGTCGCCGCCGCGCAAGAAATGTTGATGTTCTGCCCGCTGTAACACGTTGCTGGCGCGGTAATGCTGGGCGGCGCGGAAGGCGCGGAATTGTAGATTACCGTATAATTTCCGTCGCTGTTCGGGCTGTCAGATACCAAGATAGAAGATTTAAGATTACAAAGCGGGCGAACGCCATTGCTGCCGCCGTACGCGATGTCGTAGCTCAAAGAGCCGCCCGAATTGACGCAGCGGACGCCGTAGGCGAGCGACGAATTAGGCGTCCGAAGCCACCAATACCAGCCCTTTGACGTGCTGAAATTGCTGTTCGTGTATCCGTCGGCGTTGTTCACGCATTGCGCCGTAGGATAAGCGACGTGGGAAGCGTCGTTGCTGAATAGCGCAAGAAGCGATCCTTCCGCGATATTGTTTTCATTCGCAAGCCCCACTTCGGTGGTGGACGCAAGAAACATTTTCGCCTTGAAGGTTTCGTAACTGCCGCCGTCGGTCGAAGATTTAACAACGGTCAGCGTTGTTTCCATAAGCTCCGCAACAAACTTCGGATCAAGCATTGCAAGGAAGCCCGCCCACGAAGTGTACGGATTATACGTTACGTGCGTGTTCTTCGTCGTCGGCGCTTGATCCGCGCTGTGCTTTGCGCTGTACCATGCGCCCGCCGTCGCGTTGCTATTCAGCCATTGCAGAAGGTTTGAATAGATATGTCGGTTATTGCCGTAATTCTTGCGGTCGTTGTTGCTGTTGCTCGGTTCTTTCGCGTCGGAAGCCATGTTCTGAATGATCTTTTCCGTAATCAGCGTTACGGAATTCGACGGGTAGCCGCTGTGGTTCTTGTCGGCGATCTTGAAAACGATCTTCGATCCGAAGCGCGATTGATACGCCGAAAGAACCGGAACTTCAATCTTCGCACCCACCGACAAACTTCCTAATGTTTTTGACATTGTGCCGCCTCCTTTGATTTCATTAAGCTGTTGTAATACTGATCCGTCCGCCGGATCAAGTGATAGCTGTTTCCCTTTTCGGCGTGTCCTCTCCAGCTTTGATAGGATTGTTCAACGGTCTTTCCGTCGATCCGTCCCGACGCGTGAAGGGCGGCTAATTTCTTCAACTTCCGCTTCATATTGTTTTTGCTCCTGCGGCGCACCTTGCGGATCACCGCGCCGCTTTCGGTCAAGTATGTATGAAAGCCCAAGAAATCAACGCCGTGTTTTAAGGGAAAGATATTTGTTTTCGCATTCAGCGAAAGCCCGCGCGCCTGTACGAACACTTCAATCTGCTTCCGGCACTCCTGCAAATACGCTTTGTCGTGATGGATCAAAAAGAAGTCGTCCATATAGCGCCCGTAATATTTGATACCCAGCTTTTCCTTTACGAAGTGATCCAGCCCGTCAAGGTAGAGAAGGGCGAAAAGCTGTGAAGTTTGATTGCCGATCGGTATTCCGACGTTGCCTTCGGTGCTGTCAATGATAAGATCAATCAGCCACAAAACGTCCGGATCGGTTATCTTCTCGCGGATTAAGGTTTTCAAAACGTCGTGCCGGATCGAATAGAAATACTTTGAAATATCGCCTTTCAGTATCCAGCCGTCAATTCCGTTCTTTCTGTAAAACCTCCGCATGAACTCTTGAAGCCTGTCTAACCCATAATGCGTACCTTTCCCCACCTGCGACGCGTAGTTATCACGAATGAACGATCGTGTCAAAATCGGTTCAAGCACGTTATCGCAAAGCGAATGTTGAACAACCTTGTCTTTGTAGCTGTTCGACATAACCACGCGGCGCTTCGGCTCGTATACCTCGAACGTGTTATACGGGGACATGGTATAGCGCTTCGTTCTGATCTGCGCGCTTAATAGGTTCAGCGCTTCAAGAAGATTAACTTCAAACTTTGCCGCCGCTCCTTTCCACCTCTTGCCTTGCCGCGCCTTTCGGTAGGCATTGTATAGGCTTTCAAAACTGTGTATCTTTTCAAAGTCTGTCATAATAAAAAATCCTCGCTGTTTATAACCTTTGCCAGCCGCCGGAAGGCGGTATGCTCCGGTATCGGCGATCCTGTATTCGTCCCCGCCGTGGATAGCGGCGACGGGATACACCTTCCTTTGATGGTGGTATTCTGCTTTCGGCTGTGCCTACTCGTTCACATAGTCCACCGAAGCGGGCGAACGCCATTGTTGCCGTTGTACGCGTTGTTGTTGTTCAAAGAGCCGTCCGAATTGACGTTGCGGACGTTGTTGGCGTTCGACGAATTAGGCGTATCAAGATGTACCCCGAACGTTTTTCAAGCTCTCGTTTTTTCCCGCTTCTTCCACGCGGTCGTCATGTACTTCACTTCAAGCGCAAGTTTTGACCAATATTCGCAACTGCTCATAGAAATAAAGCCCATTTCCTGCGAAAGCTCTATGAAAAATAGAAGCTCCTTGCAATAGGTCAGCGCCTTTGCTTGTAGCTTCTGCCGTTGTCTGTATTCCTGCGCGTCCCGAAGGTCTAATTCGTTCGCTTCAAGGACGCATTCGTAAATGTCCACCGCTTTATCCTGTATGCGGTTTACCAGTGTAAAACGGTATTTCTTCGGGTAGCGTTCCGTCGAATTCGTGATCGTTAAGGTGTGCTTTACAAGGTCTTTCGCTTTCACAATCACGTTGAATTCCGTCGGTTCTTTCCGCTCCCGCTCCGGTCTTTGCATATATGCACCGTCCTTTCCGCATTCGCTCGATCATAGCGGTATCGTCGGCGCACCCGTCGAAATCGAAGCCCGCTTCGGTAACGGTCAGCGTTGCCGCGTTCCCTGTAACCGTTGTTCCTGTGATCTGTAATACCTCCGCGCCGCAAGCCGCGCATGGCGGGGAAAGCTCCGCGAAGATGTTTCCGATCACGCACGACAATTCCGCCGCCGTGCAAGCGTACCGCGTCAGCATTCGATCCTCTGCAAACTCTCGTTCCAAATGCCCGTAGACGTTACGCCGTCGAGATCATCGAAGAGGATCAAGAACGGATTTGTCGTAATGTCATTGAAAAGCACCGCTTCCAGCATATCCACGCGCGCGTCAAGCGCGTTCGTGATATTCAGAAGATTTGTTGCCGCGTTATCGTCAAGGACGTTTTGCAAGCCGTTAAACCATGCGTTAAAGTCCGCCGCCGCCTGTGTTTCAAAATCCGCCATGTGTTGCTCGAACGCTTCGTACTGCGTGTTACCTTGCAATTTCAGCGAATTCATATACGAAACAAGCGTGTTGTACTCCGCCGCCGAAAGGGATTGATATTCAGCGAACCACGCTTGAAGCTGTGCGTTAAAAGCCGCCGTGTCGATCTGCTGAACGACGGCGGCAACAACGCCGCAAAGCGACGTGTTCAAGCGTTGATCCGTGATCTTGCTTTGCGTGATAGCTGTTACGCCCGCGCCCACGTAGATGTCCGCCAGCGCAAGCTCGTAAACGTCCGCGTCCCTCTGCAATGCGGGCGCGGTAGGGGACGCGCTGAACGAAGAAGATTTGACCTTCACCGACATAACGCGGTTTGTCAAATCCCAGCGCACGACAACGCGATCAATGCGGTTCAACTGTCCGTCCGCCGTGTCAAGCTCGACGGCAAGATCGCCCGTGTTGAAGTAGAAGTAACCGTTGATCCACGCTTTGCCCGTTTTAACGTTCAGCTTCATTCCGTCGTTTGCAACGACTTGAAGCCCCGTCGAAGGGACGGGGAAAACGCCGTTCCCGATGAACGAAGCAAAGTATTCCGCCCAATCCTCCGCCTTGTACGTGCGATCGTGCGAAACGCTGTTGAAGAAACTTGATTTTTCCATGCTGTGAAGCCCTCCTTTATTTCGTAATCTGCCGAATTTGTGTCAGAAGCGCGGGCAAGCTCTCGCCGAAGGTAATATCTATTTCTTCGCCGCTGGTTTCGTAGGTTTCCGCGATCTCCGTTATGCGAACGTCAATGCGGACGTTCCAGCGCTTATTGATACACGTTACCCGATCGCCTAAATCGTAATCCGTGCCGTACTTCAAATTCGCGTTCGTGTTGATCTTCGATCCGAAAGCAAGCGTTTCCGCGTATTGCTCCAGCTCTTCAACGCCGCGCGCGGAAAGAAGCGCTAAATACTGCGCCGTTGTAAGCGTTACGGTCTGCCCGCTCTCGTTTTCGTATTCCTGCACGATGTCCGTTGCATTGATGAAAACTTCGTCGCGGGAAAGCCCCGTCGAACTGCCGCCGACTTCGGCAACCTTCCGCGTTACGCCTTCTTTTTCCTCTCCGCCTACGTAAGCCGTTGTTTTAAGGTTTTCAACGCTGTTCGTGTATTCCTGTTCCACGATGTTGTCGAACTCCTGCGAAAAGATACAAGGCGCGTTCCCTGCGGTATTGCCCGCCGTAAGATCGCGCCCTTCGTAAACGGAAAAGGTATGCTTGCCCGTGCGGGCATTTGTCAGAACCCGAATACCCAGCTTCGCCGCCTTCGCCGCCGTTTCCGCCGCAAGCTGGGCGTTCGCGTACTGCTCCGAAGTATAGTCGATCTGCCCGCTTCCGGTGTCTGCGTCGGTCGTGGATATGCTGAAATTCGGGATATTGCGCGCCGCTCCTGCGTTCGTGCAAGTCTGCTTCACAATGGCGTATAGAATGTTCTGTGTCGTGTCCTTCGTGATGATCTGCGTTGTCAAAATGCGCTTGCCGATCCACGAAAGAAGGAACTTGCCTTGAACCTCTATTTCCTCCATGCCCTGTGAATTCTTCGTGATGTGAATATAGCGGATTTCCGCCGCTTCGTTGCCGCCGCGCTTGATGATGATATTTTCCTTCACCAGCAAGCGGGCGTGTTCCTCCGTGAAGGGAACAAGCAACTTGAATTCGCCGCAACTCCAATAACGCCGCGTCCATATCAAGGACGAAATCTTTTCGACGATCCCTTGAAGTGTCATATCGCGGCTATAAACGTATAATTCCACCGCGCTACACCCCCAAATACAAGTTATTGTGATAGATCGAAACTTCGAGATTTTCGGCGTTCGCGTCCGCTGAATAACGGAAGAGATTGTCGCCCACGGCGATCTGCAAATACGAACTATCAACGTCGAGATAGCGGAACGCGTCTGTAATCGTGCCGCCACGGTTCAGCTTCACGGCTTTTTCACCGTAGCCCGTGGAAACGGTTAAAACGTCGCCCGCTACAAGTGAAATATTCAGCTTGATAAACTCCCGTGTATCGACGTTCAGCAATACGGGATTTGTAACCGCGCCGATCGCGCGGAACTCGATCCGGATACCGCTTTTCACGTCGCCGGAATTGTAGACGTTCACAATCAGCGACGGCTGGCGATAGCCGATTTCCCAGCCGTCGTAAAGCTCCAGCCCGTCCGGAACGGGGAATTCAAAGCCGCCGATCCACGTTGCTATGTCCTCGCGCGTTTCCGTTTCCTCTCTCCAAAAGGGATTAAGGCAAGACAAGCTAACCGTGAATTGCTCGAAGATCGGCTTTCGCTTGAAGATCGGCGCGTCGTCGATTTTGCACCCGATCACCCGCCGGAAGTCGCCGAAAACATACGTCAACGTTGCTTCGTACTGCGGATTTAATATGCGGTTCAGCTTCCGGCGTAGGTTCTGCGCCGCTTGCTTGTCCCGCTCCTTGATGTATCCCACGATGTCAATATCGCGGCTTTCGATCCGATAGCCCAAGTATGTGTCGCCGTCCTGCCCCATGCTGTTGGTGCTGTAAATAGCGTTCCGCACGTCGGAAAGTCCGGTAACGTCCTTGAAGTTTACGTGATACGAAGAAGCGGGGGAAAACTCTATGCTTTCCCCGCGCTCGTTCGTGTAGATCAATTTTTCTTGTGTCCTCATGCCATAACCTCCCGCGCAATCTGCCGGAACTGCCGCGCCGCCTGTCTTTGCTGTTCGGCGTAGCTCGTTTCGTTCGCATAGATGTTTTGCACGACTTCAACGGAAGGCGTACCGCCGCCGCGCGTGTCGCGTCCCTCTCCGGAACGGAATTCCGGAACGGCGTTCGACGTTTCGCGCCGGATCGAACTTTCAACGTCGCGCATTTCGCGGGCGAAGCCTTCGCCCAAGCCCTGCGCCATGTACGAACCGATACGGGCAAAAACCTTCGACGGGGAATTGATGTCCATTTCCTCTTCAACCGCCGCCACAATATCCCTCATCATAGAGCGGACACGGCTTTCAAGCCAGCCGGACATATTTTGAAAGCCCTGCCAAATACCGCGCACCATCTCTTCGCCCGCCGCCGTGAACTGCGATACGTAAGAGCGAAGCGCGGTAATAATAGGCTGAATAATTTGTGCAACCTTGCCCGTGATCTGTGGGATACCCGCGATCATTCCTTGCGCTATGCTCTTGTCGATGTTCGTTCCTTCGGTTACGAACTTTTGATGTTGTGCCGTGAATGCGGTAATAATGCTTTGCGCGATCTGCGGTACTTTCTGCGTGATCTGCACGATACCCGCCACCATGCCGGAAGCTATGTTCTTGTCGAAGTCCTGTCCGGCTTGATTGAAACGTTGAGCTTGCGCCGTCAGTCCGGTAATAACCCGCTCGACGATCGCGTTCACCGCTCCGGACAAGCCTTCAATATTCGCAATAATGCCGTTGTTCACGGCGTTTACTGCTTCCGCCGCCGTCAGCGCGCCCGCTCCGCCCATTGCGGCGGTCATATCGCCTTCAACGCCGCCCATGTTGTCGGTGAAGCCTACGCCCACGCCGTCCGCCATGTTGCCGCCGATTTCAGCGAATACCGTTGACGGGGAATGTATGCCGAAGAAGTCCTTGATACCCGAAACAAGGGACGAAGCCCAGCCGGATACCTTTTCCCACAACCACGAAGCCGCGCCGCTGATACCTTCCCACAAGCCGTGAAGAAGGTTCGCGCCCGCGTTTATCATTTCGCCGCCCAGCGACGCGAACGCTTGCACAATGCCGGAAACAATCTGCGGAACTGCCTTCACAATTTCAACTATGATCGTCGGCAAATTCTGAATGAGCGCCACGAAAAGCTGAACGCCCGCCATAATGATTTGGTCGATGTTGCCGATCAGCGCGTTTACAATGCCGCTTATGATTTGTGGGATCGCTTGAACGATCGTCGTTATAATCTGTGGCAATGCCTGTATGAGCGCGACAAGAAGATCAATGCCCGCTTGAATGATAAGCGGTATGTTCTCCATAAGCGCCGTGATAATGCCTTCAATGATCTGCGGGATCGCTTCAACAATCGTTGTGATGATCTCCGGAAGGGCGGTAATTAACGCCGTCAGAAGGTCGATACCCGCTTGAATGATCTGCGGGATTGCGGAAAGCAAACCGTCGATCAAGCTGGTTATCAACTGCGGAAGCGCCGCAACAAGAACGGGGATCGCGTTTATAATGCCTTCCGCCAGCCCTGTTACAAGCTGTAAAGCCGCGTCGATCAGCAACGGGATATTGTCGATCAGAACTTGCACGATGTCCGTTACAAGCTGAACCAGCGAAGGAACAAGCGTCGGCAACGATTGGGCTATGCCCGTAGCGATATTCGCGATCATTTTCACCGCGAATTCAAGGAAGGTCGGTAACATTTCCGTTAGCTTTTCGATCGCGAACGTAACCATACCCAGCAAGCCGTCTGTGAAGTCCTCCGCCGCGCTCTCTGCACCGGAAAGCGCACCCGTCAAGCCTTTTCCGATAAGCTCGACGAACGGCGTTATTTCCTGCAAAAGCTCCGCCGCAAGCTGTTTCAGCTTTGTAATGATCGGTTCAGCACTCTCGCCCAGCGCCGCCATAGCGCTGTTCAGATTTGCTGTTGCCTTCTGCGCGTCGATAATGTCGCCGTTTACCTCTCTGTACTTGTCCGCCGCTTCGGAATAAAGCCCGTTCAACGTGGACGTGATAAGGGCTTGCCGCTCCTGCTCCGATGTGCAAGCGTCAAGGCTGGCTTGAAAATCATCTTCGGAAACGCCCGCCCAATTCAGCGCGTCGGCAAGATTGCCCGTGATTGATCCCGTCTTTGCCGTTTCGTTCGCGGCTTCGGTCAAGCCTTCAATCGGCAAGCTGTCGCCGAATGTCGCGTAAACGCCCGTGCAAATGTTTGTCCAGTCCGAAAGCTCTTTTTCGTTCGTAGTCAGCTTCGCAAGGTGCGCGGCGGCTTCCGTTGCCTGTCCGTCGTCGCCAAGAACGCCGTACAACTCCGTATAGGTGTTTTTCGCGTCCTCTGCCGAATGTCCCGCCGTCGTGAAGCTGGTTTCAAGTTTACCCATGTTTTCGCGGGCTTCGCGTGTTTCTTCGGCAAGCCCGAAGAATGCCGCACCCGACGCCGCAATCGCCGCACCCATAGCCGCGCAAGCTGCGCCGATCGCCTTTCCTGCTTTGCCGACGGTTTCGCCGACGCTCTCCCAATCCACCTTTGAGCTTTTCAGCTTTTTAGAAGTGTCGTCGATTTCCTTTTGAATTTTCACCATGTCGGCTTTGGTGTTGTTCAGATTTGTTTGCATTTTCTGATATGCGGGATTTGTCGGTTCGATACCGTTATCGCGCATTTTCTTCAATGCCTTTTCCGCCGCTTCTGCTTTCTTCGCCTGTTCGTCGAACTGCTTTTGTAATAGCTTCTGTTTTGCGGTCAGCGCTTCCACGCTGTCTGCGTTGTCGGCGAATTCCGCCGTCGTCAGCTTCATTTCCGATCCGATTTCGCGAAGGGAAGAATTTATGTTAGTGCAAGCGGCGCGATACTCTTTTTCGCCTGTAAGGTCGATTGATGTTTTGATCTGCTCTTCTTTCGCCATTTATATCCCTCCCAGCACGTCGTCAATATCAACTTCTTTCGGAACGGGCTTGAAACGATCCGGATTGAATTCACGATGAATTTTGAAAAGCGTCAAAATTTTATACGGTGTCATGCGCCATACTTCGGCTTCGC
>ERZ780030.482-NODE-482-length-17200-cov-6.056576_pt1 | contig 17200 bp, 19 predicted proteins | sample MGYA00511857_ERZ780030 | MGnify/ENA primary metagenome ERZ780030 (study PRJEB29588, sample SAMEA2162530) | human gut metagenome | biome: human gut; feature: human-associated habitat; material: faeces | place: Denmark | collected 2008/2010 ... | reverse complement strand
GACAGAAAAGAGGTAGCTGTCTTGGGCCCGCTCGCCACACCGCCGGAGTCGAAGGCGATCGCTGTGAATATCTTCGGTACAAAAAAGGATAGTCCGATCGCCACACCATAGCCCGGGATCAAAAACCATAGAATCGGGATCCCCGTCAGCACGCGGATCATCGCCAGTGCTACGGATAAGGATACGCCCACGGACAGAGAAATGCCCATGGCTCTGGCAGAGATAGCGCCGTCCGTCAGCTCCTCTACCTGATGATTCAGTACATAGACCGCGGGCTCCGCTTTTACGATAAAGTAACCGATCAGTGCTCCCACCGGCACCAGTACCCACCTGTAGGATCTGGCTGCCATGACCTGACCGAGGTAATTACCGGCAGGCATAAAGCCCACATTTGCGCCGGTCAGGAACAGTACCAGACCGATATAAGTATACACCAGACCGATCAGAATCTTCGCCAGTGTCTTCCCCGACAGCCGCAGGGCAAATATCTGGAACAGACCGAAAAACAATACAATGGGAAGTAATGAGAGTGCGATCTCTTTCATATAATCCGGAATCCCATGAGCAAAAAGCTGCGCCAGTTCCACGGAATCAGCGATCTCCGGGATCGACACCGGCTGGTAATCCGCATTGGTCGGCATATAGATCACCCCCAGCCCCATGCCCGCCAGGATCGGGCCGATGGAGCACAGTGCTACCAGACCGAAGCTGTCGTCCGCCGCATGGTGGTCATTACGGATGGACGCAATACCGACACCTAGAGCCATGATAAAAGGAACTGTCATGGGTCCCGTGGTCACACCTCCGGAATCAAACGCCACTGCCCGGAAGTTCTCCGGTACGAAAAATGCAAGAACGAACACTACTATGTAGAAAAAGGTCAACAATGGCGGCAGGGCCACACCGATCAACATACGCAGAAGGGCAATGACCAGGAAGATTCCAACCCCCACTGCCACTGCCAGGATCAGCGTCATGTTCGGAACCGAAGGCACCTGTGTCGCCAGCACCTGCAAGTCAGGCTCGGAAATGGTGATCACCACTCCCAACAGAAAAGATAACACTACGATCAGCAGAATGTTTTTACTCTGGGTCATTCTGGCACCCACTTTTTCTCCCATGGGGGTCATGGACATCTCCGCACCCAGGGTGAAAAACATCATACCGGCCATGACCATCACCGCCCCCACCAGAAAGCACAGCAGGATACTGGAGGTAATGGGAGCTATGGTAAAGCTTAATACGATCACGATCCCTACTACCGGCAGGACCGCCTTCAAGGATTCTGCAAATTTTTGCCGGATCTTTGGATTTAATAACTTCAATATTGGTCTTTCCTTTCTTTATGTTTTCTTTATCTTAACATGAAGCAAAGACCCGATCCTACCGTTTTTCGTGAATTTATAAAATTTTCACGGGGTCTTAACGCAATCTTTATGCAGACAGCTCCCGGTCCTGCCCAGACTGCTTTTTCACAAATTTATAGGCCCAGACATCTACCACGATCACAAACAGGAAAAAGAAAACGAAGATCCAGTCCGCATCCAGAGACAATGCGGAGTCATAGATACCATGTTCGATCATCGGCATGAACACGCTGAGCTTCAGGTAGCGTTTCCTGCGTTTTTTAGTGCCTGCAAGTTCTGCCTCCTTCGCCACACCGAAGAAATATCCCATGATCACGCCATCAATGGCATGGGAAGGCACGGACAACAGGGCTCTGGTCACTGCCGTCCCAATGTCACCGCCCAGACAATACAGAATATTTTCAATGGCTGCAAATCCTAATGCCGAAGTCACACAGTACACGATGGCATCGAATTTATAATTAAATGCCGGATGCTTCCATGCCGCCCATTTGGCCGCCTGCATCTTGCAAAGTTCCTCGATCAGTGCCACCCCGATAAAATTATCCAGGATCACGTAACACAGCGTATCTGCATCCATAAATACCAGAAATACTTCATCCAGAATGATTTCCAGTATCATGGCGGGGATCACAGACAATACACCAAACAGGAATATTTTCCACAATAATCCCCCCGGCTCCTTCTCCACCTTATCCTGTCTATAGATCCATACCACCAGTGCGATGGCCGGCAATAGTGCCCATCCTGTCAGAAACATAACCTATTCCTCTCCTGTCCACATAGACGGTCCGCCCTTTCAGGACCGCCGCCATACTACATTTTAATCTAATGTTTTTCCTGATGTCAACCTAACGAAAGTATATGTTCCTATTTTTTGTGTCTTGGATTTTCCTGAGGATACCTGCCTTTTGCCGTAGCTTTAGGGGAAAATATACCGGTTTTCATATATCCTTAACTACTTCTTTACACCTTGCATTGCAAAGTAATGGTACTATAGTTATAATAAATTTACAAAACGACTAACAATATTTCATGGAGGATCACACCGTGTTCCGATCACTTTCCGATAAAAAATCACCGCGGAAAAGCTTCCGCTTAAAACCACCCTTTACCAGACACGCCATCAGTATCCTGATCTGTGCCGCCTGCATGCTGTGCGCCACTCTTGCCTCTTTTTTATATCAGCATATAGTACCGGACAACCATGCCAATGTAGCACTGTTCTACATTCTGGCACTGGTGATCATCGCCAGATGGACGGTGGGCTACGGCTACGGCATTGCCTGCACCCTTTTTTCCGTAATAGCGATCAATTATCTGTTCACCTATCCGTATTATAAGCTTAATTTCTCACTGACCGGCTACCCTATCACCTTCCTGCTGATGAGTGGGATCACTCTGATCCTGTGTACCATGACCTCCCATATGACCATCCAGTCCGAGATGATCGCAGAGCGGGAAAAGCGGCTGGCAGAGGCCGAAATGGAAAAGATGCGTGCAAATCTACTGCGCGCCATCTCCCACGATCTGCGCACGCCGCTCACCGGCATCATCGGCAACAGCTCCCTGTTTCTGGAAAGTCAGAACGATCTAAGCTCCACCGAACAGCGTACGATCATGACCAATATCTATGAGGATTCCAACTGGCTGTTGAATATGGTGGAAAATCTGCTGTCCGTCACTCGTATCCAGGGAGACAGCTTAAGCATCAATACCACAGAGGAACCGGTGGAGGAAGTGGTGGGAGAAGCTTTGGAGAAACTGAAAAAACGCTATCCCGATGCCGCCATCCGGGTCAAGATCCCCGAGGAATTTCTGATGATCCCCATGGATGCGGTGCTGATCGAGCAGGTCACCATCAATCTGCTGGAAAACGCCATCGTTCATTCCGGAAGTATCCTGCCCATTGATTTCATCGTGGAGGATCATCCGGAGCATGTATCTTTTATTGTGAGAGACTACGGAAAAGGATTGTCGGAAGAAAAATTACAGAATCTGTTCGAGACGGGCACCTACAACAATTCCCGGAGCTCGGATTCCCGCAAGGGCATGGGTATCGGTCTGTCCATCTGCAAGACCATCATCACCGCCCATCACGGAACGCTGAGTGGCCGGAATCATGCGGATGGCGCGGAATTCTGTTTCACACTGCCCAAGGTGGGAGTTGTCGCTTCAGAAAAATAAGTGTACTCTCAGCCACATAAGACAGAACTCTTGAAAATACCGGAAAGGATATGGATCACAGATATGAATAAGATCAAAGTTCTCTTAATCGAAGACGATAGAAGTATCAGTAATTTCATCACCGCTACCATGGACCGGGAAGGCTACAAGATCATGCATGCCTTAAACGGCAGAGAGGGACTGAGTCTCAGCACTTCTTTCTGCCCCAACGTGATCCTGCTAGACTTAGGGCTGCCGGACATGGACGGGCTGGAGGTATTACAGAAACTCCGTTCCTGGAGCGATGTTCCCGTGATCATCATATCTGCCCGCACCAAGGAGCAGGAAAAGGTCTCCGCTCTGGATCTGGGTGCGGACGATTATATCACAAAGCCCTTCGGCACCGGCGAGCTCATGGCAAGGATCCGCACTTCTCTGCGGCATAGCCATGCCCAGACTCCCGGTCATGTGTATAAGGCACTGGATCTGGAGATTGATTTCGAAAAACGTCTGATCCGCCTGCGGGGCGAAGAGGTGCATCTGACCCAGATTGAATACCAGCTGCTTACACTTTTAGCGGAAAATTCCGGCAGAGTCCTGACATACAGCTATATCATGAATGCCATCTGGGGACCCTACATGGACAATAATAACCAGATCCTGCGAGTCAACATGGCGAACATCCGCAGAAAGCTGGAACAGAATCCCGCCCAGCCCCAGTATGTCTTCACGGAGATTGGTGTGGGCTATCGGATGCGTGAGAACGAGAACGGTGGGACTGTATAAACAGAAATACAATTCCCGACACTGCCTCCAGCAAAATGAGTACCGTCCCTCTGTCCAGTGCCTTCCAGACGCTGTCCAGGGTATCCATCCGGCCCAGAATGTCTATGTAAAAGAAATCCAGATAGATGACCGCCGGTGAGATCACACATCCCGGATGCAGTACCGTCCGCTCCATGAGCAGACGGTACATTTCCACTGCCAGAAATATTACATTCAGGGCATAGCCCGCACAAAGCTGATTGTTCAAAAACGGTCCCAGGGAGCTGAGTTCCATACCAAGGGGAACACTTCCTGCCCGGACCATTCCGAAGCTTAAATACATGATTCCAACACTCCACAATAGCATCGCAAGGGATGCTATTCCAAGTCCTCTGCTTAATTGACTGGAGGGAATCATTTTCACATCCTCTTCCTTTCCGAAATACCGGTATACAAGCCACAGCATCGTCAGCGTCCCCGCCATGGAGATTCCGGCCACCTGGCAGGCAATATCTCTTCCCCCAAACAACCCTCTTCCGGAAAATAAACAGATCCCGATGACACAGTGATAGATCAAAAGCCCCAGCACGATCAGATACAGGAGCCTCTTTTCACGTTTCCGCTGCTCCTGGAGCTTTGCCAGTCTCACGACTTCCGTCACAGCCTCCTCCCGGTCTCCCGCCCGCTCTCCGGTCACAATGTCCTGAATCGGCAGTTCCAACAGATGGGACAGGGACTCCAATACGCCGATATCCGGAAAACTTTCTCCATTCTCCCACCGGGATACCGCTTTGTTGGTCACCCCTAACATCTTTCCCAGTTCACTCTGGGTATAATTTTTGCATTGTCTGGCTTCCCGGATCAGATTGCCCGTTTTCTTCTTATCCATATAAATACCTATACCTTTCTGTAGTCTGCAAACTCTCAGGTGCTTTAGCACCTTTGCTTTAACACCGTATGCCGGCCGATCTGTACCCTTATGGTAACAATCCTTTGGAAAATGCGCAATCCATTGTGACGAGACTGCCTGTTTTCCGTGATTTTTGCGCAAAAAATTCCCCTCGGCGAGGGGGGAGTGTACCGAGGGGGATAGAGAGAAAAGTATATTTTTGAAAGAGGCGGGTTCCTTTTTCAATTATTATAATAGCGTAATTTTTTAATATTTACTGCTGTTTTTATAGCTTGTTTATGTTGAAAGCACTGTTTTTTTGTGGTATTCTGACTGTATCAATGTCAGTAGATTTAAAACGTGAAGGAGCAGCTATGGATATCACAACGAAAAAAGGTAAACAGGGTAGAAAAAATATTGACCGGATCACCGTAGAAAAAGGCCGCAGAGGTGATTTTTCTCCCCTGCAGCCCGATCATTATCACAGCTTTTATGAAATATTCTATCTTTGGTCCGGCAGCTGCCGTTTCCTACTAAAAGATACCGTCTATCAGATGGAAGCCGGAGATCTGGTCTTCATCGCTCCGGGAGAACTGCATCACTCTCTGTATTCCGCCGGAGAGGTCTGCGAGATCGTGATGATCTATTTCAAGGAAGAATATCTGCATCTGTCAGATCTGTCCGCCGAGGATACCGACCGGCCGGCCCTTCATTCCTTCATGGGCAGCGTTCCCGCGGTATACCAGGAGGCGCTGCACTCCCTGCTGACCCGGATGCTCACCGAGAATTCCCGGTTCGACCGCTACTCCGAGCATTTTGAGCGTTGCTATCTGGAAGAACTTCTGCTCATGCTGATGCGCCATTCCGTCATGAATGAGAAGGAACCGGATCTGATGAACTCCCGGGATGCGGACATCCTGCTTGCCACAAGATACATTTACAACAACTTCCGCAAGCCCCTGACACTGGAGGAAGTCTCCTCCGTGGCTTCCTTAAGCCCCACTTACTTCAGCAAGAAATTCAAATTGATCACCGGCATGGGCTTCAAGGAATATTTAAACTATGTACGGCTCAAACACGCCCAGACGGCGCTTCTTACCACCAACAGTTCCATCACGGATATTGCTCTGGAATACGGCTTCAACGACAGCAACTATTTTAAGGACCTGTTCAAAAAAGTATACGGAAAATCTCCTCGGGAATATCGGAAAAATCCGGATTGACATCGGGTTTCTTATCGACAGTCTCCTCTAAGTCTTCCTCTTCGAAATGTTCTTCCGTCTGTTTTTCGATTTTCTCTTCCAGTGCCTCCCGGATTGCATCCTGTACGCTGTCGAACTTCTCCAGAAAACTGTCCCATTCTTTGATGCTGAATTCCTGATTGCCGATCATGAATTTCGTCTCTGTATCGCCGTTCTGAAGCTTGTCGTAGATCTCCTGCATTTTCTCGCGGATCTGCTCCATGAGACTCAGATCCTCTTTTTCCGGTTCTCCGGCGGTTCCGGCCGGGTCCGTTTCCGCTGCTTTGTCCGCATCGGGCGTCTCCGAAGTTTCCTCGTTGCTGTCTACATTGTCACCGTTCTCCATATCATCCAGTTCTTTCTCCATCTCCCGGATCTTCTTATCCTTTGCCAGTGCACGCAGGATCCGGTTCACATCCTCCGGGCTGAACATACCGATGGCCTTGGACAGGGAATCGATGTTATTCCGGTTAACCAACAGGCTTCCACCGCCGGACAGCGGAATGTTGATACAGTTTTTCTCATTCGAAGTATCCCCCAGAGTCAGACGGTTATGATCATAGTCACAGACAAAGACCACACCTTCATATTCGATAACACCGTTCTCCGCCATCTCCCCATAAGGCACCTTATCCTTGCCTTCGATACGACGGTTCAGCCGCACCCCCCGCGTCACCGGCGCCAGTGCCTTGTCATTTTCCTCCGCAGCCTCCAGATTTTCCGCAAAACGATTTTCCGCATCTGACGTACTCTGCAAAACTCCCTCATTCACTCTCTTCTGTGTCTCATACACGAAAGTCCTTCCATAGCTGATTCCTGTAATTGCCATAATATCTCCCTCTCCGACAGCGATTACTGCCGCAAAAAGCGGATGCCTGCCTCTCTCAAGGCCGCCATCCGTAGCTTTTTCTCCATCCATGGTGTCTGTATTTTCCTATATGAATAATATCGACACAGCCGGGTAAAAACTTTATAGCATGATTCTCTTGTTTTTTTGTACCTTAGCGCTTTATAATAGCAGTAGCAATACCTAAAGTCAGCTTTAGATAGTTTTATACAAGGAAAGGGATTATATATGTACAGTATCGGACAGGTTTCCGCAATGACGAATTTACCGATTTCTACGTTGAGATATTATGATAAAGAGGGCTTCTTCCCGAATCTGGAGAAGCAGTCAGGAATCCGGCGGTTCAGCCAGGCCGAACTGGATGCCATCCGCATGATTGAATGTCTGAAGCGTTCCGGCCTGGAGATCAAGGACATACGACAGTTTTTCGAATGGGTAGAGGAAGGTCCTTCCACTTACCCCAACCGTAAGGCAATGTTCGAAGCCAGAAAAAAAGCTGTGGAAGAAGAAATGAAGCAGTTGGAAAAAACTCTGGATATGCTGAAATTCAAATGCTGGTATTACGAAAAGGCCATGGAGGACGGCAACGAAGACGAAATTCACGCCATGCTTCCGGATAAACTTCCCGCTGATATTCAGGCTCTGTATGATAACAGCCACGACCGGAACAACGCCTGAAACGAAGTCTTCTGCATAAATTTTCCCTCGGAAATGTATTTTCATATCGCGTAAGATATGGTACTATATTATCAGTTAGTGTATGCTAACCTTGCGTTTTCTACATAACACACACTGAATGACCATTCGGAGGGAGAATATTATGAGGGTAACAGATTTAGATGCACAGATACCTGATCAGATCGGTCATGCCTTTGGCTATTATGATTATGGAGAGGAAATCGGCATGGATTCCTTTTTCCGCAGTAAAGATGCGGTGGCAGACTATATCGCCGGATATGTGCGGATGGCATTTGCTGGCGGTATGCTTTATGGCATCCGTGAGCCTGGTAGGGGCTATATCGCCTATAAGCTGCCGGGACAGAAGCTGGGCTTTGAAGCGAGCATGGAACTTGTAAAGGCTCTTTTCCATTCTATGAGCCTGAAGGAGATCTTCCGTATGGGAGTTGCTATCTCGAAGGGCGGAACCTCTTTGGAGGATCGGATGAAAAAAGCGAAAAAGCCCTGCATCTTCGTCGGCATGGTCTGTGTCCTGGAGGCATTCCAGGGACTGGGCTATATGCGTAAGGTGATGGAGCTGGCCTACGCAGAGGGTAACCGTTTACAGGTCCCGGTGATCCTGGAGACAGATGCAAAGTCAAAATGCGATAAATACAGACATCTTGGAATGCAGCTTGAAGGCATCCGTGATCTGGGAGCCTATGGAAAAATGTACGATATGATCAAATATCCGGATTAAAATGGATTAAAATCCCATCTTTGACACTTTATAGAGCAAAAAACAGCCATAACCCCAGTATTTATCAGGGGTATGGCTGTTTCTTTTTTCGCATCGATATTGTACTATTTTTGAAATTGTGTTATTTTTTCTGCATTGTTTCTTTGATAAGTGCCCGTATATCTGCCTTTGATATAAATTCATAATCCGTTCTGAATCCAAAAGCACTGTGCAATGCATCGGTCAGTTTTGTACGTTTGTAGGAGGGAATGCAGCCACTGTCTTTGGAAAGCAGGATCATACTCATGTCCCGAAGGGTTTTTAAGATTTCGCTGCAGGCGAATTCTTCCCCCAGTTTCTTCTCCAACAGCCGGTATACCAGAAGGCGGATATAAGATGTTTCTGCAAATGTTGTCCAAACGTAGTTCGGTGCAGAGCTGTTGCAGGAACAGATAGCCCACATTAAAAAGGCGCTCTTCGTCTAAAGGAATACATGCGAGAGGTGAAAAAGAGACGGTAACTTTTTCCTTTCGCTGGTTATAAAGTAAAGTTTCTTTTTCAGTTTCCTTTTGGGCCCAGTCCATCATTTCCGCTTCGTTCCCGGAAAACTGAGTCAGAAGATCATTGTACTGCCCAGCTTTTTATAGATGCGGGAAGAAGTTTTACCGTTTTCCCTGCGGTAGGACTGGGTGATATAAACATCTTTGTTGTCTTTGCTGCCAGTAATATTGATATACATTAAGAAGTCCTCCAATTAAATCAATTACAATACAGTTAGTACAAAAAAGCACATATAAATTCATAAAATTTGACAAAAAATAAGCCAGGAATGTCTTAAATAAAGGATTTATTTTAAAATGAAGAAAAAAGAAGTGTTAAACTCCCGTATCGTTATTTCCGGTTTCTCTGGCGTTCTTTTTGTCTGTCCGGGCGTTTTTGGTGTCCTGTTATACCTGCTGGGCTTTCGCGATTTGACGCTCCAATCAATGGATGGTATAGTAGTGCTGTACGATCGCGTGTTGTTGGAGATTCCGCTGTGTACATTGGAAAACTGGTAGTCTGGAGTTAGGATGCCACCGGTGTATGCCGAGAAGCTGGTGGTTAAGAAATTGGTTTCTGTAAAGAGGGAAAGAGGTTAGAGGATGCAAAAAAGTGTGATCTATTTTAAACGTACTTTACCGGAAAAGGTGATACAGTTATTAGTGTCCATTTCAAATGATGCTTTTAACAATCGTGAGGGGAAGATTGTAGGTAATAGAGAATCCACATATTGTTTATCTTACGGTGGCGATGAAAGTATGTATGGCTGTCTGCAATTAGGGATGCTGGAGTTGGAGGACAACAAAGATTTTTTAAGGTGTGTATGTGATTGGAAGTGGATTGATGAAGAATATCCGGAGGAGAATTACAGTGTATGGAGAATAATGGAAAAATCCCTAAAAGAATAGAACCGGATAGATGTCGTAAACAGTTGACTTTTAATATACCAACAGAATTGAGTTTTTGTAGGTCTGGAGCAGAAGGAGTGATATTTTATTTTTATTGATGAAAATTATGTGATTAACAGGGAAGAATTGCCTAAAGTCCTTCAAAGGGATATTGAAGAACTGGAGAGCTATTATCATAGTGGAGATTTTGTAGGATATGATTGCTGTCTGGAAACACTGGAAGCGACTGTGAAGCAGTGTTGTATACATGGCAGCATCAGTGGAAAGCAGTTAGACACTATTTTCAGGAGGTATGGATTAAGGTGATAGAAATGATAAATTTTGAAGATTGTCCTATAAATGATCGTGTATATGGTGGAGCTGCTGGAAGAAAATTAGGTGTTGTTTACGAAGGACAGAATTATATTTTGAAATTTCCCGGTAATTTGAAGGATAAGCAACTTAAAAATATAAAAATGAGTTACAGTAATGCTCCTGTTTCTGAGTATATAGGATCTCATGTATATGAATTGATAGGAATGCCTGTTCATGAAACAAAACTTGGAGTGTATAAAAACAGAGTAGTGGTAGGATGTAAGAATTTTTTATCAGAAGGAGAAAACCTAATAGAATTTGAAAAAATAAAAGTAACTTTTTTACCGCCATTTCTTGACTCTAATGGTGAAGAAACGAATGGGACCGGAACGGATCTTCAGGAAGTACTTATGACGATTCAAGAGCATCCTATGTTAAATCGTATTTCTGGAATAGAGGAACATTTTTGGAATATGTTTGTTGTGGATGCATTTATAGGCAATCCAGATCGTAATAATGCCAACTGGGGAATTATAAAAAAACAGATGGATCCTTTTCTATTGCTCCGGTATATGATAACGGTAATTGTCTTAATAATAGATGGGATGATGAAACAATGAAAAAAGTATTGATAGATCCTGGTATTATGGAAAATGAGTCTTATAAAAGAAAAACTAATATTTTTATGATAAAAGAGCACCATGCGAAACCGTGTGAATATATTTATACCAAGCGGAATGAGAAATGCAATGAAGCTGTGAAAAGACTGGTTCCCAAGATTGATATGGAAAAAATAAAAAGTATAATTTATGAAATTCCATGTATTAGTGATGTACGGAAAAAGTTTTATACATCAATGATAAGTATGAGGTATGAAAAAGTTCTTTTGCCAACGTTTCAGGAATTAGTAAATATGCGGAGCAGAGGAATAGATATGATGTCACTTTAACTCACCCAAAACCCATGTTTTCTCCAAGCTTTTTTTCATATAATTAAGATATGGAGTGATATCACCGGTATTGTCATAATGATCTAAGGTTTTATAATACTGGTCTTTTGTTTCTGAGTATACTACTAAAGGTGGATAGTTATTGATCATCAAATAATAGTTCATAAGGGTTCTCCCTACTCTTCCATTTCCATCGGCAAATGCATGAATATTTTCAAATTTACAATGAATATATGCGGCTGTTTTTAAAATGTTATCACCCTTGTCAGAGATATTTAAAATTTCGTCACATAATTCCGCTATTTCAGCCGGAACTTCTTCTGGTAGCGCACCCTGATTTGATTTGCCAATTACATAATCATGTATTTTATAATGTCCAGGACGTTCACCTTTTTGCCAACGGTGTTCGTCATAGACCCCTTGCATAAGTTGATAATGAATTTTTTTTATAAGATCAGAGGTAATGGGGTCTTTATTTATAATTTTAGGTACAAGAAAATTATAACATTTTTTTTGATTTTCAATTTCAAAGATGGTTTGAGTATCACCACAAAAATTGATTACCTTTCCATTTTCAAAGACTTCTCTTGTAGCATGATATGTTATCTGTTGATTTTCTATTGTTCCAGAGTTATAAGCAAAAGTGATACGAAAATTGCTGAGCTGTTGATCTAATTTTTCGATGCTATCTATTTTCTTCTCCTTCCACTTGCTTATGATGTCTGTATAGTTCACAAAAATACTCCTTTCATTATTTTGTTAAATTGTAAAGTGACATCATGTCACCTCCATAGAATCATGGTGGGATATCCTACCTGATGTTATACTTAATTTCAGTATGTGTCAACTCAAAACAACAGATAATTCCGTAAAAAGAAAAGCAGATACATAGCAACAGCCACGCATCTGCTTTTCTACATTTTATTTCTGCCCCAGCTTGGAGACATTGATAACTATATTCTGTGCCTAAACACTACCTGACTTTTTAACACCGATACCGTATCCACACCGCATCACTGTCAAATTTTTTCACATCAATTAATTTTAACTTCGTCACATCATGCAGCATTACAAGTCCGTCAAACACGGCTGGCATGCCGCCTCTGCCATCGATTCCGGCTCCTCTCAACAGACTGATCTCATCAAGAAGTCCAGCTTCTAAAAATGCAGTATTAATTTTCGGTCCGCCGACAATACTCATGCGCTCTACGCCAAACTGCTCTGCAAGGATTTCTGTTGCACGCGCGAGGTCTACATGCTCTTTTACGCAGGCAATCCATGAAATATTCTGTCTGTCCAGATAATCGAGATATTCCTTTGAAACCTTCTCACTGGTTACAATCAGATATGGTTTTGCCATACCTGTTGCATCCGGTCAGAGAAGTTTTCCGTTTGTATCGATGACAACTTCATAACCTGCTGTTACACGTCCACTGACTGTTATTGGTACATTAATTTCATCAAGCGTTGTATAATAATCATCTACTCCATTCTTAAAACACTATTCGGATTCCTGTTATCATTACATCTTTCCGCTATATACAGGGAATCCACTGCTTGCTCCATAACTTTCAATCTTCTTGAAGTTCTTTAATACTTCCATATCCTGCGCACTGATTTCAAAATCAACCTCAGCATTTGTCTTCATATGCTCAGGATTAGCTGTCTTTGGAAGAGAAATTGCACCAAGCTGCAATGTATAGCGGATGCAAAGCTGTGGTACCGTTACTCCATACTTTTCTGCCATAGCTTTGATCTCTGGCTGATTTAAAATCTCACCGTGGGCGATGGGGGAATATGCCTCTACGGCAATCCCATTCTTCTGGCAGTACTCCATCAGTTCTAACGGTGTATTGCTGATGTGCAGCAGGATCTGGTTCACCATAGGCTTAATCTCTGCTGTCTGAAGCAGACTCTCGATGTCACCGATCTGGAAGTTGGAGATACCGATGACCTTTAATTTACCTGCTTTGTAAGCATCTTCCAGAGCTCTCCATGCGGCTCTGTTTCCCTCCACATAACGATCCTCACTCCGATTTACCTCAACCCAGGGCTGGGGAGAATGAATGATCATCATATCCAGATAGTCCAGTCCCATTTTGCTCAGTGTCTCATCAATACTCTTTGCAGCAGATTCGTAGGTCTTGTGCTCTGCTGCAACTTTTGATACAACAAAAAGTTCCTCTCTGGGTACACCGCAGGTACGGATACCTTCCCCGATACCGCGCTCATTGCCATAAGCCTGGGCGGTATCAATATGTCTGTAACCAAGTTTTACCGCTGCCTTCACGGCATCTGCCGCCTTGTCATCATCAATGAACCATGTTCCCAGTCCCAGCTGTGGAATCTTCACACCATTATTTAAAGTTAATTCATTCTGATACATTTCTTCTGCTCCTTCCATAATCTTTCTATTTGACGATCTTGCTCATTCTGCCCGAAATCTTGCATATGTCCTGTCTACATAGTAATGTTTCATTTCGGACAGTTTTATCATAATACCTGGAGCTAACTTTAGGTCAATACTTTTTTGCTACGTCGGTAATATTTGTTCCTGCATAGTCATAAATTTTTAATTGCATCACAGAAAATGGTATGTTATACTATGAAAAATAAATCGAAACAAAAATCAGGTAACTATGTCAGCGTGGACATCTTCGGATGTCTGCGCTTTTTCTTTTACCTGAAAACAGAGAGGAGAATGTATATGGTAGAGTTCATTACGAATGTGAACAGTGCCGTCAATGGATTCGTATGGGGTGTCCCCATGCTGGTACTGCTGGTAGGTACCGGTATCCTGATGACGATCCTGACGAAATTTTTCCAGTTATCCCATCTGGGACACTGGTTCAAAAACACGGTGGGCGGCATCTTTCACGACAAGCATGTAACGAAACATACGGAGGCCGGAGATCAGTCCATTTCCCAGTTCCAGTCGCTGTGCACCGCACTGGCTGCCACGATCGGTACCGGTAATATCGTCGGCGTGGCAAGTGCTTTCGTGGGCCGGCGGTCCCGGTGCCATCTTCTGGATGTGGGTGGTGGCTTTCTTTGGCATGATGACCAACTACTCAGAAAATGTACTGGGCATCTATTACCGCCGCAGGAACTCTAAAGGCGAGTGGAGTGGTGGTGCCATGTACTACTTAAAGGACGGTCTCGGCTCCTATAAGGGCTGCAAACAGGTCGGTGCCGTACTGGCTGTGCTGTTCTCTGCTTTCTGCCTGCTGGCTTCCTTCGGTATCGGCAACATGAGTCAGGTCAATTCGATTGCTGCGAACATGACTTCCGCCTTTTCCATTCCCGCTACCGCCACCGGCATCGTACTGGTGATCATCGGGGCTCTGGTCATTGTGGGAGGATTAAAGCGGATCGCTGCTGTCACCGAGAAACTGGTTCCTTTTATGGCCATCGCCTATGTCATCGGTGCGCTGGTGATCTTCTTCGCAAATATCGGTCACGTGGGTGCCGTATTCACCGCTATTTTCAAAGGTGCTTTCGGTCTGCGCGCCGTGGGCGGCGGTATCGTAGGTTCCGGTGTGAAGCTGGCTCTGACCTGGGGCATGAAGCGCGGCGTGTTCTCCAACGAAGCCGGCCTTGGTTCCTCCGTTATGGTGCATTCCAGTTCCAACGTAAAAGAGCCCGTACGCCAGGGTATGTGGGGCATCTTCGAAGTCTTCGCCGACACCATGGTCGTATGTACACTGACGGCTTTCGCAGTTCTGTCCTCCGGACTGATCGATCTGGACACCGGTGCCGTACTGGTGGATGTGTCCGGTTCCGCTCTGGTAGGTCAGGCTTTTGCTACCGTATTCGGCAGCTTCGGTCCCGCCTTCATCGCCATTGCGATCCTGCTGTTCGCCTTCTCTACTGTACTGGGCTGGAGTCACTACGGCTCCAAGGCATGTGAATATTTATTCGGTACGAAATCCACCATTGTCTACAAGATTGCATTCGTACTGATGATCTTCATCGGCTGCACCATGAACTTAGGGCTTGCCTGGGATCTGTCCGATACCTTCAACGGTCTGATGGCGATTCCCAACCTGATCGGTGTCATAGCCCTGTCTCCCGTAGTAATGAAGATCACGAAAAATTACGTGGCACGTATCATTAAAAAAGAAGATGTAAAGCCCATGTTATCTGTTTTCCCCGAAATTCAGGAAGAGCAGGAAAAGGCTATGTAATTAAATTCAGGATCATACTTCTTCTCTGGTAATATTCTTCGCCCATTTGCCCTCGCGATAATGCTTAATGACCCAGGGCCATTTGACGAATTCATCGGTGCATAACAGGAAATAGACCCACAGCACCGGGAGTTTCAGTACAAATGCGGCGAAGAATCCCAGAGGGATCGCATAGCACCACATATCGATCGTATCGCAGATCAGTCCGAACTTCGTATCTCCGCCGGCACGGAATACTCCGGCGATCAGCGCCGTATTCACGGCAGCGCCCATAATATAATAAGTATTGATGAGCAGCATATATTTCAGATAATGCATGGCTGTGTCATTCAATGTAGCAAACCGTAACACAAAGGGTGTAATTGCCAGTACGATCAGGCCGCCTATAGCTCCGGCGATTACCGTCATCTTCAACATCCGGGAAGCGTAACTCTTCGACTTCTCCAGATTGCCTTGTCCCATAATATTTCCCAGCAATATGCTACCTGCACTGGCAATGGCAAAACAGAACACCGTACCGATATTGCGCACTACGACGACCAGTGAATTAGCAGCCACCGCATCTGTTCCCAGATGCCCAAGGATCACGGAATACATGGAAAACGCCACGCTCCAAGACACATCGTTTCCAAGTGCGGGCAGAGACAGACGCATGAAATCTTGTGTCAGCACCTTACTGTGAACGAACAGGTACTTCGGATGCAGTTTTACATTCTTGCTCAAGAAAGATACAATGAAACATGCCACCAGTTCCACCAGTCGGGACAGGGCTGTGGCAATGGCGACACCGGTAGCTCCCAGCTTCGGCATGCCGAACAGTCCGAAGATAAATGTGGCATTCAGAATGACATTCAATACGAAAGCCAGCATATTCAATGCCATACTGACCGTCACACGGCCTACGCTTCGCAGGATGGCAAGATATACTTCCGTGATGCCCCAGCACAGGTATGTGATGCCCATGATCCGCAGATAAGAGGCACCGATGGTGATCAGCTCCTGATCAGGTGTAAAGAGAAGCATCATCTTCTGAGGGAGGAAAAATGCAATCAGCGCAACAATACCTGAAATTGCCATAGAGAAACGAAGTGTGATTCCTTCTACAGTATGAATTGCTTCCAGGTTCCCCTTTCCATAATATTGGGCGCACAAGAGAGTGGCTCCCGTCCCCAGTCCGTAATATACCATAAACAGGACATTCGAAAAATTTGACGCCAGGGATACTGCGGATATCGCGGACTGTCCCACATAGTTTAGCATAATGACATCCGCGGAGTTCACTGCTGCACTGAGCAGATTCTGTATAATGATCGGGATGGTCAGTTTGAACATCTGCCGGTAAAAATCGTCTTTTTTCATTGCTGTTATCTGCATGGTATTCCTCACATTTTCTGTTTTATTTTTGTTCCTTACATACCTGATTTCTTTTTTTAGTTTCTACGCATGTGTTTTCTCTGCCGGCACACATACCTGATTTCCTTTTTTGTTTCCTACGCATGTGTTTTCTCTGCTGCCATACATGCCTAATTTCCTTTTTTGTTTCCTACGCATGTGTTTTCCCTGCCGGCACACATACCTGATTTCGTTTTTCGTTTTCTACGCATGTGTTTTCCCTGCCGGCACACATACCTGATTTCGTTTTTCGTTTTCT
>ERZ780030.480-NODE-480-length-17257-cov-3.677363_pt1 | contig 17257 bp, 11 predicted proteins | sample MGYA00511857_ERZ780030 | MGnify/ENA primary metagenome ERZ780030 (study PRJEB29588, sample SAMEA2162530) | human gut metagenome | biome: human gut; feature: human-associated habitat; material: faeces | place: Denmark | collected 2008/2010 ... | reverse complement strand
TTTACTCCGCAAGAAGGAGTGGGACGTACTGTTATTGTCATCCCCGACGGTGAAAACCATGAAGGTGGTGCCGTAGAAGCTGCTAAGGCTGCTGCAGAGAAAGGTATCCAGGTCAATGTATTAGGGGTAGGTATGCCTGAGGGTGCCCCCATTCCAATAGAGGGTACTAATGATTATCGTCGTGATCGTGAAGGTAATGTAATCGTTACTCGCTTGAATGAGCAGATGTGTCAGGAAATTGCTCAGGCAGGAAATGGTATTTATGTGCGCGTAGACAATACCAACGGTGCACAGAAAGCGATTAGTCAGGAAATCAACAAGATGGCAAAGGCAGATGTGGAAACACAGGTGTACACGGAATTCAATGAACAGTTTCAGGCAGTGGCATGGATTATTCTGCTGTTGTTACTGGCTGAGATGTTGATATTGGAGCGCAAGAATCCTCTGTTCCGCAACATTCATTTATTCTCTAATAAGAAATGATGCGTATGTTACAGAAAAAGTATATTGGAATAGTTTTGCTGCTGTTAGTGGCAGTTTCAGCTTCTGCACAGAAGGCGGAACGCGATTATATCCGTAAGGGAAACCGTTTTTTTAAGGATAGCGTATATGTGGATGCAGAAGTGAACTATCGGAAGGCTTTGGAGGTAAACCCGAAGTCAACGGTTTCCATGTTCAACCTGGGAAATACATTGACCCAGCAGAACAAGCTGCAGGAAGCGATGGAGCAATATGTGGGAGCTACCAAGATAGAAAAGGACAAATCGAACTTAGCACAGATTTATCATAATATGGGAGTCATCTTTCATTCTCAGAAGGATTATGCAAAGGCGGTAGAAGCCTATAAGGAGTCGTTACGCAATAATCCGAAAGATGATGAAACGCGCTATAACCTTGCTTTGGCACAGAAACAATTGCAAGACCAGCAGCAGAACCAGGATCAGAATCAAGATCAGGATAAACAGGACCAACAGAAGGAGCAGGATAAACAGCAGGATCAGCAGAAAGACCAGCAACAGAATCAAGACCAGCAACAACAACCTTCTCAGCCGGAAAAGAAAGATAATGAGATGTCTAAGGAAAATGCCGAGCAGCTGTTAAACTCTGTCATGCAAGACGAGAAGGATGTGCAGGATAAAGTGAAAAAGCAGCAGGTACTTCAAGGAGGTCGTCTGGAAAAAGATTGGTAACAAACATAATAGGAATAATATATGAGAAAAATAGTTTTCTTATGGATAGCACTGATTGCAGTCAGTATGAATGCCTTTGCCGATGGCAAGGTATCGTTTACTGCGTCTGCTCCTGACGCTGTGGCGGTAGGAGACCAGTTCAGACTGTCGTATACGGTGACTACACAAAAGGTAAGGGATTTTCGTGCTCCTTCTATGAAGGGATTTGATGTGTTGATGGGGCCCAGCCGCTCGCAACAGAGTAGCGTGCAGATGATTAATGGGCAGACGACTTCAACCAGCAGTATTACATTCACTTATATTTTAATGGCGACTGCAGAAGGTGATTTTACCATTCCAGGAGCCACTATCACTGCTGATGGTAACCAAATGGTTTCGAATTCTGTACAAGTAAGGGTTCTTCCGGCAGATCAGGCTGCTAATGGAGCTTCTGGAAATGGTGGCAAACAGAGTGAGGGCACTGCCAGCCGCGCTTCTTCCGGGACATCTGTATCGAATAGTGATTTGTTTATTACAGCTACTGCCAGTAAGATGACGGTGTATGAACAAGAGGCTTTTCTGCTGACATACAAGATATATACCTTGGTGGACTTACGTATGTTTGATAATGTGAAATTGCCTGACTTCAAAGGATTCCATTCTCAGGAAGTAGAATTGCCTAATGACAGAAGATGGGGATTGGAGCATTATAAAGGTAGAAATTATCAGTCTACAATCTATCGTCAGTTTGTGTTGTTCCCGCAACAAGCCGGTAAGCTGACAATTGATGCAGCACGCTTTGATGCTTCCATTGCAAAGGCTACACAAGTTGCTGATCCGTTCGAGGCATTTTTCAATGGAGGAAGCAATTACGTAGAAGTTAAAAAGACAATTTTGACTCCGCAACTGACAATTGACGTAAAGCCCTTGCCGGCAGGTAAGCCAGCCGATTTTTCGGGAGGAGTGGGAGAGTTCAATATAACTTCTTCTATCAATAGTACAAATGTCAAGACCAATGATGCTGTTACTGTCAAACTTGTCATTTCTGGTACCGGTAATCTGAAATTGCTCTCTAATCCGGAAGTTAAATTCCCCGAGGATTTTGAAGTATATGATCCGAAGGTGGACAATAAATTCCGTCTGACAAATTCGGGCCTCTCCGGTAGCAAGGTCATTGAGTATCTGGCAATTCCTCGTAATGCTGGAACTTATAAGATTCCTGCCGTAAAGTTCAGTTATTTTGATATTAATTCCCGTTCGTATAAAACGTTGACTACGGAAGAGTATGAATTGCATGTGGAAAAGGGAGCAGGCAATGCTGCTCAGACTATTGCAAACTTTACAAGCAAGGAAGAACTGAAAGTATTGAACGAGGATATTCGTTTTATCAAGCAGAATAACGTAACTCTGTCTCCCAAAGGTGATTTCTTCTTCGGTTCGTTGACGTATTGGTTACTTTATTTGATACCGGGTATTGCATTCATTACATTCTTTATCATCTATCGTAAGCAAATAGCAGCCAATGCAAATGTAGCAAAGATGCGTACCAAGAAAGCCAATAAAGTGGCGGTGAAACGTATGAAGCAAGCTGGTAAATTATTGGCTGAGAATAAGAAAGATGCGTTTTATGATGAGGTTTTGAAGGCTCTTTGGGGGTATATCAGTGATAAACTGAACATTCCGGTATCCCGTTTGTCTAAGGATAATATCGAAGAGGAACTTCGTAATTATGGTGTGAATGATGCGTTGATAAAGGAATTCCTCGATGCATTGAATAACTGTGAGTTTGCCCGCTTTGCTCCGGGTGATGATAACCAGGCTATGGATAAGGTATATTCAGCTTCTTTGGAAGTTATCAGTAAAATGGAAAACTCGATAAAACATTAATCAGGAGGAAATGGTAATGAATAAAATATTGTTTTTTACTCTTAGTCTAGTGATGGCAATTACTGCCTATGGGCAGAATTCTGCATCTGTAGATACATTACAGACTGCTAGTGACTCTACATCCGTCGGTTCACATGCGGAATTCTCTGCTGCAAGGCAAGAAAGCAATGTGACAAAGGCTGAAGGTGACAGCGCTTATATACGGAATGATTATGCTTCTGCCATTCAAATATATGAGAATCTGTTAAAGAAGGGAGAGGCTGCAGAGGTCTATTATAATCTTGGCAACAGTTATTATAAGGCAGATGATATAGCAAGAGCTATATTGAATTATGAGCGTGCCTTGTTGTTGGAACCTGGTAATGCTGATATTCGTGCAAATTTGGAGATAGCACGTTCTAAGACAATCGATAAGGTAATCCCAGTTCCTGAGGTTTTCTTTGTATCTTGGACTAAATCGTTGATTAATTGTCTTAGCGTAGACGCATGGGCTAAGTTGGGGATTGTGTTCTTTGTACTATTACTCGTTTCGTTCTATCTCTTTTTCTTTTCAAAACAGATTACGGGAAAGAAAGTGGGATTTATTGCAGGAATAGTATTCCTGGTTCTTGTTATATTGAGTAATGTGTTTGCTGCTCAGCAAAAAGGCGAACTGATGGAACGTAACGAAGCTATAGTGTTGGCACCTAGTGTCACAGTGCGTAGTACTCCCAGTGAAAGTGGTACAAGTCTGTTCATTCTTCATGAGGGACGTAAAGTTGAGATAAAAGACAACTCTATGCGTGAATGGAAAGAAATTCGTTTGGAAGATGGTAAAGTAGGGTGGGTTCCAGCTTCTGCCATAGAAGGTATTTAAATTTTCCCTGTATTCTAAAAACAGCTCGTATAAACCCGATAATTCTGCTTTATACGAGCTGTTTCTGTCTATTTTTAGGAGCTTTTTCTCTGTACTTATAATTCTGCATACTTGAAAATGATTATTTTTTGGAGAGGCAATATTCTTTTTGAAAAAAGATAAAGAAATAGTTTGTTTTATCCTTTTTTTTCCTTAAGTTTATAGCGTGATAATAAAAAGTACAGAGTATTAACCATTAAATTTATGAATATGAGAACAATAACATTTAATGAATTACGTAAGATTAAAGACTCATTGCCTGGTGGTAGTATGCATAGAATAGCCGATGAACTTGGACTGAATGTTGACACTGTAAGAAATTTTTTCGGTGGACACAATTTTAAGGAGGGGAAAAGTGTTGGGATTCACTTGGAACCTGGACCAGATGGTGGATTGGTTATGATTGATGATACTACTGTTTTAGAGCGAGCTTTAAAAATTTTAGATGAAATGGCAGGTAAGACTGAAGAAGCTGTTCGAGCTTAAGAAGAGAAAGTTAGATAGAATCCCAATTGCTGACAACAATTGGGATTTCTTGTTTGTTTTAATCTCAAAATCAATGATATATGGAAGATAAATTAGTTACTTTGGCAATCTTAACGTACGCGAAAGCTCAAATATTGAAAAATGTTCTTGAAAATGAAGGTATTGAGACTTATATTCACAATGTAAACCAGATACAACCGGTTGTTTCTTCTGGCGTACGTGTACGTATTAAGGAGAGTGACTTACCTCATGCTCTGAAAATTACTGAAAGCTCTGCGTGGTTATCTGAAGAGGTAGTGGGGGGGAAGTCACCTAAACTGGAGAAGGTTAGTAATAAAGTGCTGATTCCAGTGGATTTTTCCAATTATTCTTTGAAGGCTTGCGAGTTCGGTTTCAATTTCGCTCAGAATATAGGTGCAGAAGTTGTTTTGCTACATGTTTATTTTACTCCTATATATGCAACTTCTTTGCCATACGGAGACGTATTTAACTATCAGCTAAGTGATGAGGAGAATGTAAGGAGTATCTTACAAAAAGTTCATGCTGATTTGAATGCATTATCTGATAAAGTAAAAGAGAAGGTAGCTTCCGGCGAGTTTCCAGATATTAAATATACTTGTGTTTTGCGTGAAGGTATTCCTGAAGAAGAGGTACTCCGCTATACCAAGGAATATCGGCCACGCATTATCATAATGGGAACTCGTGGTAAAAGTCAGAAGGATATTGATTTGATCGGCAGTGTAACGGCTGAAGTGATTGAACGTAGCCGTGTACCGGTATTGGCCATTCCTGAAAATACTCCATTCAAGCAATTTTCTGAAGCTAAGCGTATTGCATTCATTACTAATTTTGATCAACGTGATTTAATAGCTTTTGATTCGCTAATAAATAATTTGAAATCATTTAAGTTTTCAGTGTCTCTGATACATCTTTCAGATGTTCAGAATACATGGAATGAAATAAAACTGGCTGGTATTAAGGAATATTTTCAAAAACAATATCCACAATTGGAAATATACTATGATGTGGTAAAGAACGATAATCTGCTTAGTAGTTTAGACAGTTATATCAAAAGTAATCATATTGATATTATAACATTAACTTCTTATAAAAGAAATATATTTTCGCGCTTATTTAACCCTGGCATTGCCAGAAAGATGATTTTCCATTCTGATACACCATTGTTGGTAATTTACGGAAGACCGAATTAGGTGTTGAATAAGGTATATATGGTTTCTATCCAATATCAGCATTATGTTTAATATGGCGCTGGAATAATTTAATCTAATTTTAATTTCTTCTCTCCCTCACTTAAGAAATAACATTCTTTACTTAATGATATAACAATAATAAAAGCCTAATTAATAATTTAATTAGGCTTTTATTATTATGGAAGTATTACATCAACTTTTCAATTTCTTCGAATTCAGGGCCCATTTGCAAATTATAATACACTCTATATAGACCATTTAACCACAAATCTTTTTGATCAGGTTTCAGTTCTCTTGCCTTTTCATAATAAGGTTTTGCCTTTTCATAGAAAGTCTTCAGAGTAGCCTGGTCTTCTTTATACTTCGGATCATTAATATCTGTAGTTGCTTTTTCTGAGAAATCTTGTGCTTGTAAGCAGTAAATCAAGCCTAAATTAGAGTATGCTTCTGCATAATTAGGATCTACTTCTATAGTTTTTTTATAGAATTCAATAGCTTTATCATAGTCCTTCATATTGTGATAAAGGTAGCCTTTTACATACAAATAGAATGTATTGTTAGGATCTTTAGCCAACATATCATCAGCAAACTGCATAGCTTCGTCATATTTGTTGTTATTGCTATAATAATCAATCAAGTGACCGAAGAAGAATGAATGTTCAGGATATTTCTGGATACCTTCTTTTAAAGAAGCAATCCATTTAACAGTATCACCTTCAGCTTTCAATGCAGTAGAGATAAATTCCATTGCGTATTTCCCAACTTCTTTATCATCTTGCGCATAAGGAGCATACTTCAAAATACTAGGATAATCTTCCATCTTAGCAGCTGCTAAACTTGCATAATATGCTATTTGGGGTAATACAGTATCTGTTTGTAATAGATTTTCCTTTTCAAACATCGGGTTGATAGCAATATCAATGTATGTTGCAAAGAAATCTAATGCTTTTTTATTGTCTTCATTGGCTGCATCGCCTTCTTTCTGTGAGGCCAAATTAAAGAATTGGATACCGCCATTGATCAGATTACCGCGTTCTGCTAAAATTGTAGCAGAATTAGATTTTCTATATTTATTCTTGATTTTGCCCTTTTCATTGGGAATTTGTGCCAATTCGTCACATTTGAAGTAGAATTTACACATGTTCAATGCGCTATTATATACCTGAAGAGTGTCATAAGGTTTTCTCAGATAGGCATTTTCCATTTCTTTCTCACTTCTTTTTCTTTGGATAAGACCTGCTACATCCCACGTTTCGGCATTGTCCTTTGTTTCGGGATTGGTTAAAGCCTGATTTATCAGTTCCTCTGCTTTGGCAAAGTCAGGATTTACTCCGTTAGCAATACTTTTAGCCTCTTTTACGTTCTTTTCTTGGGCGAAAGTAAAGCTTGCGACAAGTAGTAAAACCATTGAAAATAATACTCTTTTCATGATTGTAGAAAATTTAAATTAATATTATGTCTATTCTTCATTTTCATTGTTTACCTCGTTCTGAGGGCTTTCAAAGGTATTTTCTTCCCCCTCCTCTATAAGTTCCTCTTCATTTTCTGAAGTGACTTTACATACAGAGCCGATTTCGTCATTACGTTTCTCAAGGTTGATTAGACGCACACCTTGTGTAGCACGTCCCATGATACGAACATCGGCGACTTTCAGACGGATGGTAATACCGGATTTATTAATAATCATCAAGTCATTTTCATCTGTAACAGACTTGATAGTTACTAATTTACCCGTTTTATCGGTGATATTCATTGTTTTCACACCTTTACCTCCACGATTGGTCTTGCGATAATCTTCAATATCCGAACGTTTGCCATATCCTTGTTCCGATACAACCATAATTGTTTCCGCTTCAGGATCTTTGATGCATATCATACCTACAACTTCGTCTTGACCGTCTTCATCCAATGTCATGCCACGTACACCGGTGGCAGTACGTCCCATAACGCGCACAGCACTTTCATGGAAACGAATGGCACGTCCGTTACGGTTGGCAATGATGATTTCATTGTCGCCGTTTGTCATACGCACTTCGATTACACGGTCGTCTTCACGGATAGTGATAGCATTTACACCATTTTGGCGAGGACGTGAATACTGCTCAAGCAATGTTTTCTTAATGACACCATTCTTAGTACAGAACAATACATAATGGCTGTTGATAAATTCTTGGTCGTTCAAGTTCTTCACGCGCAAATAGGCGTTTACAGCATCGTCAGAGTCGATATTCAACAAATTCTGGATGGCACGACCTTTCGAATTCTTAGTACCTTCGGGGATTTCGTATACCTTCAGCCAGTAACACTTACCTTTCTGTGTAAAGAACATCATGGTATTATGCATGGTTGCAGGATAAATATGCTCTACAAAGTCTGCATCGCGGGTTTCGGTACCTTTGGAGCCTACCCCACCACGGTTTTGCGCACGGAATTCGCTCAGCGGTGTGCGTTTGATGTATCCCATGTGCGAGATGGTGATAATCATTTCATCATCTGCATAGAAGTCTTCCGGATTGAATTCTTCTGATGAATAGACAATTTCCGAGCGACGTTCGTCACCATACTTCTCTTTTACTTCAATCAGTTCATCTTTAATGACTTTGCGGCAGAGTTCGTCATTGACAAGGATTTCTTCCAAATAAGCAATCTGCTTCTGAATTTCCTCATATTCGGCGTGCAGCTGGTCTTGCATCAATCCTGTGAGCTGACGCAAACGCATTTCAACAATGGCACGTGACTGAATTTCACTGAGTTGGAATCGCTCCATCAAACCTGATATAGCATCATTCGGGGTTTTAGCAGCACGGATAATCTTGATTACTTCGTCGATATTATCAGATGCAATGATTAATCCTTCCAGAATATGTGCACGTTCTTTGGCCTTGCGCAAATCATACTGAGTACGGCGGATGACTACGTCGTGTCTGTGCTCAACGAAGTATTTTATCAAATCCTTCAGATTCAGCAGACGTGGACGGCCATGTACCAATGCAACATTGTTCACACCAAAAGATGTCTGCAGCATTGTCATCTTGTAGAGCTTGTTGAGTACAACGCTGGCATTTGCATCACGTTTTACATCAATAACGATACGCATACCTTCACGGTCGGATTCGTCATTAGCATTGGCAATACCTTCAATTTTCTTTTCGTTGGCCAAATCGGCTATATTCTTAATCAATTCAGCTTTGTTGACACCATAGGGAATTTCTGTCACAACGATTTTATCGTGCGTCGAACCAGTCTCAATTTCGGCTCTAGCACGCATTATGACACGTCCGCGTCCCGTGAGATAGGCTTCGCGAACACCGCTCATACCGTATATATAGCCTCCGGTCGGGAAATCAGGAGCTTTGACATACGTCATCAGCTCTTCTATATCGATGTCATTGTTTTCAATGTATGCAATACAAGCGTCAATAACCTCAGATAGATTATGGGTCGGCATATTGGTAGCCATACCTACGGCAATACCAGATGCACCATTTACCAAAAGATTCGGAATACGGGCCGGCATGACGGTAGGCTCTTGCAAAGAGTCATCGAAATTGTTCTGCATGTCAACAGTCTCTTTCTCAAGGTCTGTCATCATGTCTTCACCAATTTTTCGCAAACGACACTCTGTATAACGCATGGCAGCAGCACTGTCACCGTCTACTGAACCGTAGTTACCTTGTCCATCTACCAACATGTAACGCATTGCCCAAGGCTGAGCCATACGTACAAGAGCTCCGTAAACGGACGAGTCGCCATGAGGGTGATATTTACCTAATACTTCACCTACAACTCTGGCTGATTTTTTATAAGGTTTATCAGACGTATTTCCCAGTCCCATCATTCCGAAGAGAATTCTACGGTGGACAGGCTTAAAACCATCTCTAACATCCGGAAGGGCACGCGAAACGATGACCGACATGGAGTAGTCAATGTACGATGACTTCATTTCCTCCTCGATGTTAATCTTTATAATTCTGTCTTGTTCAAGCATTTAAAAAGATTATTAATTATACATTTTCGGGTTCGTGAAAAACCACGCTAAAGTACTGCTTTTTTACGATATACAAAAGTTTTCGCCCATAAACTTTGTTTCAGAACCATTCTCTCACCTACTTTGTTCTTATAATATATAAATAAGGTATTAATAAGGAGCTTTTTCCCAAGAATGAAAGCACTTTAGTATGATACTGGTGAACGGATATTAAACTGTGGCACGGGTTTTGTATATAAATAATAAATAAAACGATGAAATACGTACAGGAAATTATAAATGCGTATCTTTGTATTAAGTAACACCTTAGAATAAGGAAGGAGAATATTAAGTATGAATAATCAGTTTTCACAAAGAGTTTCTGACATTATCACTTACAGCAAGGAGGAAGCTAACCGGCTGAAGAATAGATATATCGGTCCGGAGCATCTTCTACTCGGCATGTTGCGAGACGGCGGAGGGAAAGCTATAGAAATATTGCAGAAACTGGATATAGACCTAAACAGGGTTAAGAAACGCCTGGAAGGTTTTTTAAAAGAGATTGAAGATGATAACTTGTTGCCCGATGCAGACATTCCATTGTCTCCGATGGCAGCTAAGATATTGAAAATGTGTATACTCGAGGCTCGTCTGCTGAAGAGTGCCACTGCTGATACTGAACATGTATTGCTGGCTATCTTGAAAGACGGTAATAATTTGGCCGCTACGGTATTGGAAGAAAATAATATAGATTATAAGTCAGTGTTCGAACAGCTTTCCATGAAAGCCAGCCCTAACGCAGGTATGGGATTTACGGAAGATGATGATGAGGAAGAAGATGAAATGAATATGTCTTCACGTTCTTCTCAAAGTGGTAGTTCACAGTCTTCTACGCAAACAGCGTCTAAGAAACCATCCAATGATACTCCGGTATTGGATAACTTTGGTATGGATATGACCCGGGCTGCGGAAGAAGGTAGACTGGATCCTGTGGTAGGTCGAGCGATTGGCTCAGATATTGAGCCGTCGTAAGAAGAATAATCCGGTATTGATAGGTGAGCCTGGTGTAGGTAAATCAGCTATTGTAGAGGGATTAGCATTACGTATTGTTCAGAAGAAAGTATCCCGTATTCTGTTTGATAAACGTGTGGTAATGCTTGATATGGCTTCTGTAGTAGCCGGAACCAAGTATCGCGGACAGTTTGAGGAGCGTATTCGTTCTATCATTAATGAGTTGCAGAAGAATCCGAACGTAATTCTGTTTATTGACGAGATTCACACGATTGTGGGTGCCGGAGCAGCTGCCGGTTCTATGGATGCTGCCAATATGTTGAAACCTGCATTGGCACGTGGTGAAATACAATGTATAGGTGCCACTACCCTTGATGAATACCGGAAGAATATAGAAAAAGACGGTGCTTTGGAACGCCGTTTCCAGAAAGTGATTGTTGAACCGACCACCGCTGAGGAAACGCTCCAGATATTGAAGAATATCAAAGAGAAGTACGAAGACCATCATAATGTGACTTATACGGATGAAGCGCTGGAAGCATGTGTCAAGTTGACAGACCGCTACATTACTGACCGTAACTTTCCGGATAAGGCTATTGATGCTTTGGACGAAGCCGGTTCGCGCGTCCATCTGACAAACATTACTGTTCCGAAAGAGATTGAAGAACAGGAGAAACTGATTGAAGAAGCCCGTCAACAAAAGGCGGATGCGGTGAAATCGCAGAATTTCGAACTTGCTGCCAGCTTCCGTGATCATGAGAAAGAGTTTTCTGCTCGTCTGGAAGAAATGAAGGCTGAATGGGAAGCTCGCTTAAAAGATGACCGTCAGATAGTTGGTGAGGAAGAAATTGCGAATGTGGTTTCTATGATGTCCGGTGTGCCTGTACAGCGTATGGCGCAGGCTGAAGGTATTAAGTTAGCGGGTATGAAAGAAGAGCTGCAAGCTAAAGTTATAGCTCAGGATCCAGCTATTGAAAAGGTGACGAAAGCTATTCTGCGTAGTCGTGTAGGATTGAAAGATCCTAACCGTCCTATCGGAACATTCTTGTTCCTGGGACCTACGGGTGTGGGTAAAACTCACTTGGCGAAACAGTTGGCGAAATATATGTTTGGCTCTGCCGATGCGCTGATACGTGTGGATATGAGTGAATATATGGAGAAGTTTACCGTTTCTCGTCTTGTTGGTGCACCTCCGGGATACGTAGGATACGAAGAAGGCGGACAGTTGACAGAGAAAGTGCGCCGTAAACCTTACTCTATCGTATTGTTGGACGAGATTGAGAAAGCTCACCCGGATGTATTCAACATCTTGTTACAACTGATGGATGAAGGTCGTCTGACTGACAGTTATGGCAGAACTGTAGACTTCAAGAATACAGTGGTTATCATGACTTCAAACATTGGTACACGTCAATTGAAAGACTTCGGTCGTGGTGTAGGTTTTGCCGCCCAAAATCGTACGGATGATAAAGAATATTCACGCGGCGTGATACAAAAGGCTTTGAATAAGTCGTTTGCCCCTGAGTTTCTGAACCGTGTCGACGAGATTATTACTTTCGATCAGCTTTCGCTGGATGCTATCGAAAAGATTATCGATATCGAGTTGAAAGGCTTGTATGAGCGCGTAGAATCTCTTGGATATAAGCTTGTTATTGATGCTAAAGCCAAGACGTTCATGGCATCTAAAGGATATGATGTGCAGTTTGGTGCCCGCCCGTTGAAGCGTGCCATCCAGACTTATCTGGAAGATGGACTTTCGGAATTGATTATTTCTTCTGAATTGCAGACGGGCGATACGATTTCTGTCTCTTTGAACGAAGAAAAAGGAGAGCTGGACATCAAGAAAGCATAAAAATGAAGTCTTCTTAGAAGATGATAAACAGTCAAAATGTCAGTCCTTATGGGCTGGCATTTTTTTTGCATTACACTTGCCAAACGATTAAATATATAAACTTAAAAATATAAATCATAAGTAGTATGCAAAAAGGAAATATTGGGGTAACTACCGAAAACATTTTCCCCGTTATCAAAAAGTTCTTGTACAGCGATCATGAAATTTTTCTCCGTGAGTTGGTTTCTAATGCCGTAGATGCTACGCAGAAGTTGAAAACCTTAGCCTCTATTGGCGAGTTTAAAGGTGAGGTTGGCGATTTGACCGTACATGTGTCTTTAGGAAAAGATACAATTACTGTTTCGGACCGTGGTATTGGTTTGACTGCCGAAGAAATCGACAAATATATCAACCAAATTGCTTTTTCAGGTGCCAACGATTTCCTGGAGAAGTATAAGAATGATGCTAATGCAATTATCGGTCACTTCGGTTTAGGCTTTTATTCAGCTTTCATGGTAGCTAAGAAAGTGGAAATTATCACGAAATCCCATAAAGAAGGTGCTCAAGCTGTGAAATGGAGTTGCGATGGCAGTCCGGAGTTCACCATTGAGAACATTGATAAAGCTGACCGTGGTACAGATATAGTACTTTACATTGACGATGAAAGTAAGGAATTCCTGGAAGAGGCCCGTATTTCTTCTCTGTTGAAGAAATATTGTAGTTTCCTTCCCATACCTATTGCTTTTGGCAAGAAGAAAGACTGGAAAGATGGAAAACAGGTTGAAACAGACGAAGATAACATCATCAATGACAGCAATCCGTTGTGGACATTGAAACCCAGCGAACTGAAGGATGAAGATTATAAGAAGTTCTATCGTGACCTGTATCCGATGTCTGATGAACCTCTGTTCTGGATACATTTGAATGTAGATTATCCGTTCCATCTGACAGGTATCCTCTACTTCCCGAAAGTAAAGAGCAATATCGAACTGAATAAGAATAAGATACAGCTTTATAGCAACCAGGTATACGTTACGGATTCAGTAGAAGGTATCGTACCTGACTTTCTGACACTGTTGCATGGTGTGCTCGATTCTCCGGATATTCCGTTGAATGTATCCCGTTCTTATCTACAGAGCGACTCTAACGTGAAGAAGATTTCGACATATATCACGAAGAAAGTATCTGATCGTCTGCAATCTATCTTTAAAAATGATCGCAAACAGTTCGAGGAAAAGTGGAATGACCTGAAGATTTTCATCAATTACGGAATGCTTACTCAGGAAGACTTCTATGACAGAGCAAAAGATTTTGCCCTTTTCACCGATACGGATGGTAAATGCTATACATTTGAAGAGTATCAGAAGCTGATCAAAGATAATCAGACTGATAAAGATGGCAATTTGATCTATCTGTATGCTAATCATAAAGATGAGCAATTCAGCTACATCGAGGCTGCTAAGAATAAGGGATACAATGTATTGCTGATGGATGGTCAACTGGACATTGCTGTAGTAAGCATGTTGGAGCAAAAGTTTGAGAAATCTCGCTTTACCCGTGTAGATAGTGATGTTATCGATAATCTGATTATCAAAGAAGATAAGAAAGGTGAAACTCTGGAAGCAGGCAAACAAGAAGCTCTTTCTGCTGTGTTCAAGAGCCAGTTGCCTAAGTTGGAAAAGGTTGAGTTTAATATCACTGCGCAGGCTTTGGGTGAAAACTCTTCTCCTGTGATGATTACTCAAAGCGAATATATGCGCCGTATGAAAGAAATGGCTAATATTCAGGCAGGTATGAGTTTCTATGGAGAAATGCCTGATATGTTCAACCTTGTGCTGAATTCAGATCATAAACTGGTGAAAGAAGTTCTTGCAGACGAAGAAAAAGAATGCGACTCTGTTGTAGCTCCTATTCAGCAAGAAATGAATGACGTAGACAAACGTCGTAATGAGCTGAAAGATAAACAAAAAGGTAAGAAAGACGAAGAAATTTCTACTGCTGAAAAGGACGAAGTGAACGGATTGGATCAGAAGTGGGAAGAACTGAAAACAAAGAAAGACGAAGTATTTGCCGGATATGCAGCTAAAAATAAAGTTGTCCGCCAATTGATTGACCTGGCATTGCTGCAAAATGGCATGCTGAAAGGTGAAGCTTTGAATAACTTTGTGAAGAGAAGCATCGAGTTAATCTAAATACGCCCTTTATTCACAATCTATATGCCGGGAGCATTGCAACTTTTATAAGAGTTGTAATGCTCCTTTTTTCGTATATTTTGTGTGGGAACGCTTGTTTTTTAGCGTTGGATACGTCCAATTTCGAAACAATTGCATATATTTGAGCTTTGATAATAATATATTTTCAGCTCGGAACTTTGAAGTATGAAAAGAATTCTTTTGCTTTTATCGTTTTGTTTCTTGTTGCTGCCCATGTTGCATGCCCAAAAAGTTGGACTTGTATTGAGTGGTGGTGGTGCGAAAGGTATGACGCATATCGGCATCATTCGGGCTTTGGAAGAAAACAATATCCCTATCGATTATATTACCGGTACATCCATGGGAGCCATTATCGGTTCCTTGTATGCCATGGGATACTCTCCCGATGATATGGAGGCTTTGTTGCGTTCAGAAGACTTTAAACGCTGGTATTCGGGAAAAGTAGAACCTAAATATGCCTATTATTTCAAGAAAAGTATTCCCACACCGGAGTTTTTTAATATCCGCTTTGATTTTAAGGACTCCTTGAATGTCAAACCGCAATTGCCGACCAGTATGGTTAACCCCATTCAGATGAATCTGGTGTTTGTGGAGCTGTTTGCCCGTGCTACAGCTGCTTGTGACGGTGATTTTGATAGGCTGTTTGTTCCTTTCCGCTGTATCGCTTCTGATGTATACAATAAACGGCAAATAGTGTTAGGGAAAGGTGACCTGGGAGATGCTGTCCGTGCTTCTATGAGTTTCCCGTTTGTTTTTAAGCCTATTGAGATAGATAGTGTGCTGGCTTATGATGGTGGTATTTACAATAACTTTCCAACGGATGTAATGCGAGATGATTTTCATCCGGACATTATCATTGGTAGTGTGGTGGCCGCCAATCCATCCAAGCCTAAAGAAAATGACCTTATGAGTCAGATTGAGAACATGGTGATGCAGAAGACGGACTATTCTATTCCGGATTCTGTCGGCATCCTCATGACATTCAAGTATGATGATGTGAACTTACTTGATTTCGACCGTCTTCAGGAACTCCATGATATAGGTTACAATCGCACTCTTAGCCTGATGGACTCTATAAAGGGGCGTATTCATCGTAGGGTGAATGCAGATAATGTGCGTTTACGCCGTCTGGTTTATCGCAGTAATCTGCCGCAGCTCTATTTCCAGAAAATTTATATTGATGGAGCTAACTCCCAGCAACAGGCTTATATTCAGAAGGAATTTCATGATGAAGAAGATGAACCATTCACCTACGAAGATCTGAAGCGTGGATATTTCCGTTTACTTGCGGATAACATGATATCGGAAATCATTCCGAAGGCGGTATTCAATGAGGAAACCGATATGTACGATTTGCATCTGAAAGTAAAGATGGAGGATAATTTCTCTGTCCGCTTGGGGGGGAGTGTGTCTACAACGAGTTCCAATCAGATATATCTGGGACTGGGCTATCAGAACTTAAATTATTATGCCAAAGAGTTTACGTTTGATGGCCAATTAGGTAAAGTTTATAATAATGCCCAACTGATGGCGCGTATAGATTTGCCTACTCATATTCCTACTTCATATCGGCTTATTGCGTCTATCAGTACTTTTGATTATTACAAGAAAGAGAAACTGTTCTCTAAAAACGATAAACCTTCCTTTAATTCAAAGGATGAACGATTTCTGAAGTTGATTATCGCTTTACCATTCTTAGCGAATAAACGGGCTGAATTTGGCTTTGGTATTGGAAAATTGCAAGATAACTATTTTCAATCCAGTGTGATAAACTTTGAAGAAGACCGCTCGGACAGGAGTTTATACAGGCTTATAGGCGGTTCTATTAGTTTTTATGGAAGTACACTGAATTCTCGTCAATACGCTACAAAAGGATATAACGAGAAATTAATAGCTCAGATTTTTACGGGAAAAGAGAGATATAAGCCTGGAAATCCGGCAGAACAGCCTGTTACACAGGAACGGCAATCATGGTTACAGATTTCTTATATGAAAGAAGCATATCATAGTATGGCGCCTAAATTTGTTTTGGGGTGGATGGCGGAAGCGCTGTATTCATCGAGGAATTTCTCGGAGAATTTTACGGCGACAATGATGCAGGCTGCAGAGTTTTCGCCGACTCCGCATAGTAAGCTGATGTATAATGAGGCTTTCCGTGCCAATCAGTTTTTGGCTGCCGGTATCAAGCCTATGTTTATTTTCAATGATATGTTTCATCTGAGAGGAGAATTTTATGGATTTATGCCTATTTTTCCTATTGAGAAGAATACGCAAAACAAAGCATTTTATGGAAAAGCTTTCTCAAAGGTAGAATATATGGGAGAAGTTTCTGTTATTTGCCAATTACCCTTTGGAGCGATCTCTGCTTATGTAAATCATTATAGCTCACCGAGAAGGGAGTGGAATGTAGGTCTGAGTATCGGTTGGCAACTGTTTAATTACCGTTTCATCGAATAATTTTCTTCAAAAAAAGTTTGTAGAATACTTGCAGTTTCGGAAAAAGTCCGTATCTTTGCACCCGTTAAACAAAAAGGCCGCGTAGCTCAACTGAATAGAGTAGCTGACTACGGATCAGCCGGTTACAGGT
>ERZ780030.471-NODE-471-length-17448-cov-3.305008_pt1 | contig 17448 bp, 16 predicted proteins | sample MGYA00511857_ERZ780030 | MGnify/ENA primary metagenome ERZ780030 (study PRJEB29588, sample SAMEA2162530) | human gut metagenome | biome: human gut; feature: human-associated habitat; material: faeces | place: Denmark | collected 2008/2010 ... | reverse complement strand
GAGAAACAAATATTATTCATGTCAGTTTTACCTCCATTTATCAAACTGACTAGCTTAATTAATGGAGCAATAATTTCACAATAATATCTATTTGTAATTCTATTATAGCAACTAGATTTTAGTTTTACAAGTTATAAGCGGCTATAATAATATTGTTCTTCAAATTTAATATTTATCAATTACATATTATATACGAAGGTTAATACTTTATTTTGCTTCTCATCCAAAGATACATCAATTCTTTTAATAAACAATTAGATTTTGTTACATAAAAGACATCAATTACTAATAATATAAAAAAAGGAATCATGCGATTCCATCTTTTTTACTCAACATTTTCAAATTGAGAATTATAAAGCTTAGCATAGAAGCCATTTTGAGCAAGTAGGCTTTCATGGTTCCCCTGCTCAATAATATTTCCATCCTTTAATACTAAAATTAAATCAGCATTTTTAATTGTTGATAATCTGTGAGCGATAACAAATGATGTCCTTCCCTCAGTTAGCTTATCCATAGCCTCCTGAATTAGAATTTCTGTTCTCGTATCAACATTTGATGTAGCCTCATCAAGAATTAGCATTGGGCTATTTTGAACCATAGCACGCGCAATTGTAAGTAATTGTCTTTGACCCTCAGATAGAGCAGTTGTTTCTGACAATACAGTATCAAGGCCATTAGGCTCTGATTCAATAAAATGCCATAAATTAGCTGCCCTACAAGCCTTTTCAAGCTCTTCCTGGCTAACATTTTCCTTGTCATAGACAATATTTTCTCTAATTGTACCATTAAATACCCAAGTATCCTGAAGTACCATTGAGAATAAGCCTCTTACATATTCACGCTTCATTTTACTTGTATCAACGCCATCAATTAAAATATGACCACTATTAATTTCATAGAAGCGCATTAGTAAATTAACAATTGTTGTCTTACCTGCACCAGTAGGTCCTACAATAGCTACCTTGTAACCTGGCTTTACTACGGCATTAAAATCCTTAATAATTGGCTTTTCAGGATAGTAGCTAAAATCAACATGATCAAAGATAACCTCACCTTTAATATTTTCAATTTGGGCATTCTTTTCACTTTCGTCTGCCTGCTCTTCAAGCTCAAGGAACTCAAATACACGCTCAGATGAAGCGGCCATTTGCTGAAGATATGTCATAGCCTGAGAGATTTGCTGAATTGGGCTTCTAAATAGATTTAGATATACAATAAAGCTTGTAATGGTACCAATTGCAATTATATGGTCCTTATATAGAGCTCCACCAATAACACAAATAAAGACATAGCCAACATTAGAAATGAAGCTTGTAATAGGTATCATTAAGCTACCTAAGGTATTAGATTTCCAAGCACTTTTATAAATTTCTTCATTTGATTTCTTAAAATCATCAAGAGCCTTCTTCTCACCATTAAAGGCTTTAACAACAATCACACCACTATAGGTTTCTTCGATTGTACCATTTAGCTTACCTAAATAGATTTGTTGATTCTTATAATACTTTTGACTTACTTTAGCAATAATTATAATTAAAATCATTGATACCGGAACTGTAGCAATAGTCGTAAGACCTAATTGCCAGCAGCTTACCATCATCGCAATGATAACACCAACAAGCATTGTTACTGAAGAAATTAAGGAAGTAATTGATTGATTTAAGGATTGACCAATTGTATCAACATCATTAGTTACTCTTGATAGAATATCACCATAGCTTGTGTGATCAAAATAAGATAATGGAATACGGTTAATTTTAGCAGATATTTCTTTTCTAAACTTTTTTGTAACTGACTGGTTAACACCAGCAAGAATATAAGCCTGCAAGTAATTTAGAATAAAGCTTATACCGTAGAAGCATAAAAGCACAATACCTGTATTTCTTATTGTTTTAAATAGCTCCTCAGTTCTTTGATACATAGATCCATCAAGATAGAATCCACCAAAAACTAAATTATTCTTATTGTAATAAATTCTTGATGTAGCCGTTGAAATATCTGACAATTTAGTTGGAGCTAAAATTGAAAGAATACACGCCACAATTGTAAATATAATAGAAGCTGCAATAGGGATTAGGTATGGACGTAGGAAAACAGCAAGCTGAATAATGCTTTTCTTAAAGTTTTTAGCCCTAGCTCCACCCATGGCTATTCCTGGGCCCTTAGGTGTATTTTGATTACTCATAAACCTAATTCCTCCTTACTTAATTGTGATAAAGCGATTTCCTTATAGACATCACAGCTATGAAGTAGCTCCTCATGATTACCATAGCCAACAACCTTACCATCATCAAGAACAACAATCTTATCGGCATCCTTAATGGTACCAATACGTTGAGCTACAATTACAGTAACGGCATCCTTTGTTTTTTCATGAAGTCTTCTTCTTACTTCCTTATCCGTTTTATAGTCAAGGGCTGAGAATGAATCATCAAATAAATAAATTTGCGGCTTTTTAGCAACAGCACGAGCAATGCATAGACGTTGCATCTGTCCACCAGATACATTCTTACCACCCTGGGCAATATGAGATTCATATTTTTCAGGCATTAAATCAATGAATTCATCTGCCATCGCAAGATGAGCTGCATCCTTCATTTCTTCCTCAGTAAGATTTGCGGCACCATAGCTAATATTTGATTTAATTGCCCAAAAAAAAAAAAAACTCTTTGGAGGCCCATAGCAATTAGCCTCTCTTAAATCATGCTTAGTATAATCCTTAACATTATTACCATTAACTAAAACCTCGCCCTCAGTTGAATCATAAAAACGGGGAATCATATTCATAATGGTTGTTTTACCAGCACCAGTTGAGCCAATAATGGCAAGGGTTTCACCCGCTTTTACCTTAAAGCTAATATTAGAAATAACCGGTTGATCACCATTAGGATATCTAAATGTTACATTCTTAAATTCAAGAGATGCATCGCCATTAAGTTCTTTATATTCACTTGGGTCCTTAATCTTATTTTTTGTATCTAAAACCTCAAGAATACGCTTAGCTGCAACACTAGCACGAGGAATTAAAATTAGAAGCATAGCAACCATCATAAAGCTCATAAGAATTTGCATTGAATAGCTTGAAAATGTTTGTAAATCAGCATATTCAACCTTAGCTGCGTTAATTTGATATGAACCAACCCAGTAAACAATTAAGCTAATACTAGACATAACCATTGTCATGGCAGGCATCATAAGACCCATAATACGGTTAGCAATAAGGTTATTCTTAGTTAAAGCATCATTTGCACGCTCAAACTTTTCATTTTGATAATCCTCAGCATCATATGCTCTTACAACACGTAAGCCGGTTAAATTTTCACGAGTTACATTATTAAGATCATCCGTTAATCTTTGAATCTTCTTAAATCTTGGTAGTACAATTACAAAAACAAATACCATTAGTAATAATAAAGCTAAAATAGCTGCACCAACAGATAGACTTAAAGTTAATGATGTATTCTTAATTTTAATAATGGCCCAAACCGCCGTAACTGGCGCTGCAATTATCATTCTTAAGCTCATTCCATAAGCCATTTGAACCTGTTGAATATCATTAGTAGTACGTGTAATTAATGAGGCCGTTTCAAATTCGCCCATTTCCTCAAGGGAAAATGATTCAACCTTCTCAAATACCTCAAGACGTAATCTTTTAGAAAAATTAGTTGCGATAAGAGTCGCAAAAAGGCCTAGCATTATAGTACATCCTATATTTGCTAAGCAAATCAAAAGCATTCTTCCTCCCGTAGACCAAATATCCTTAGATGTTTTAGTTGTGTCAATCATCTTTTGAATGATTTCCTTAGTATACTCAGGAAGCTTTAAATCAAAGTATACCTGCCCTACAACAAAGCATACGACGATACAAGCCATAAACCAATCAATCGGTCTAAATTTTTTAAGTAATCTTATCATTTGATCAGTCCTTTCTTTTTTGTCAAGGGTATTATAATCCCCTTTAATCTAAAATACAAGATAAATATTACACAATTGTGAAATGTTATTTGACAATTTTATTATAATTGTTTAAAATGAAGGTAATTAGGTGATTTGTATGAATAAGGATGAAAAAATTAAGGAGCTTATTGATCTTCTTTTAAAGCTAAGCCCAGCATTAAAAAAAAATGTTGGTAAAAACCGTATGGCCGAAGCTTTAAGGTCTGGAATTAAGCTCGCAACTAATCAACAGCTTTGCATGAATATTATTCATGAGCATAGTGGTATCTCAATGTCTTCGGTTGCGGCTATAATGGGTGTTTCTAATCAACAAAACACCCGTATTGTAACTGACCTTGAGGAATACGGCTTTGTTAAAAGAGAGCGTGATCCCAATAATAAACGTACGGTTTTAGTTTATGAAACTGAAGCAGGTAAAAAATATTATACCGATATTTCTAAGGCGATGCTTGATACTGCTAAGAAAATTTTTTCTGAGCTTGATGATGATGTTTTAGATTCTCTTTTATATCATTTTAAAGAAATATCAAAACTAATAGGACAAATAGGATAGACAATATCCTATTTTTTTCATATTCTAATTTAGGTGATATTATCCTAAGCTTTAATAAACGTATCGCCAATGGTGCTGGTCTTGGTCTTGTATCACAATTCTTCGCTGATATTATTTTTACTATCGCCACCGAAAATATTATCGCATCCGATATTTTAATTTCCGATATTGCCCTTTACTATGGCGCCGCATCAGCGGGAATGATATCGGCTATTTTATCTGAAAGGCTTGATAAGCTAAGCATTATTACTATAAGTACTATTAGCTTTGTTTATGTTAATAATTTAATATCTGCCCTTAATAATAACAAATATATTATCCTTGATACCCAAAACCTAGTCTTTGATATTGTTCTAACCTATATCGTTACTATTATGCTTGATAAGACAGCTATCAATGATTATTATAATCACTATTATCAAAGAAAATACCATTTTAATCCCAAACTTGATACTGATAAATCATCCTTAAGCTTTCTTTTTATTCTTACTATTTCTAATTTAATTGGCTTTTATGATTTGAAAAAGTCCTAGATGCTCTAGGACTTTTTTTTTATTATAAATGAAGCTTTCTTTCCTTAATTTCCTGGGTACGACCCTGGTTCCAGAACTGCGTACCAATGTAGCCACAGGTACGTCTTGCAACATTCATTTTTCTTTGATCACGATTCTTACAATTTGGACATTCCCAAACAAGCTTGTTATTCTTATCAGTTACGATTTGAATTTCACCAGTGTATCCACAAACCTGGCAATAATCAGACTTAGTGTTAAGCTCCGCATACATGATATTATCATAGATGTAGCGCATAATTGATAATACCGCTGGAATATTATTTTGCATATTAGGAACCTCAACATAGGAAATAGCACCACCAGTTGAAAGTGATTGGAATTTACTTTCCTGATGTAGCTTAGAGAAGGCATCAATATCCTCAGTTACATGAATGTGATAGCTATTTGTAATATAGTTTTTGTCTGTTACACCAGGAATAATACCAAAGCGCTTTTGTAAAGCCTTCGCAAACTTATAGGTTGTACTTTCAAGTGGTGTACCATAGGTTGAATAGCCAATATTTTCAGCCTTCTTCCACTTCTCACATTTATCATTCATATACTGCATAATCTTAAGACCAAGCTCTTCACCCTCAGGCTCAGTTAGCTTATGACCATTTAATTTAAATACGGTTTCCCAAAGACCAGCATAACCTAAAGAAATTGTTGAGTATCCACCATATAAAAGCTTATCAATTGTCTCACATGGCTTAAGCCTTGCAAGAGCACCATGCTGCCACAAAATAGGAGCTACATCAGAAGGGGTTCCCTTTAATCTTTCGTGACGACATCTTAAGGCCTTATGACAAAGCTCTAGTCTTTCATCTAGAATTTGCCAAAATTCAGCCATATCACGTGCTTGGCAGGCACAATCTACAAGGTTGATTGTTACAACACCCTGATTGAAACGACCATAGAATTTAGGCTTGCCATTTTCATCCTTCCAAACGGAAAGAACACTACGACATCCCATAGTAGGGAAGCAATTGCCCTCCTTAAGATTCTTCATAACCTTTTCAGAAATATAATCAGGGACCATACGCTTAGCTGTACATTTAGCAGCTAACTCTGTTAAATAATAATATTTAGAGCCTTCCTTAATATTATCCTCCTCAAGGACATAAATAATCTTAGGGAATGCAGGTGTAATCCACACACCCTGCTCATTACGAATACCTTGTGTTCTTTGAATTAGCGTTTCTTCAATAATTAAAGCTAAATCCTCACGCTCACGCTCATTTTTAGCCTCATTTAAATATAAGAACTCAGTAATGAAGGGAGCTTGACCATTAGTTGTCATAAGGGTTACAACCTGATATTGAATTGTTTGAATACCCTTAGTAATTTCCTTTCTTAGGCGCTTTTCAACAATTTCATTTATCTTAGGATTATTTTCATCAATACCAAGCTCCTCAAGTTCATTTATAACCTCTTTTTTAATCTTTTGACGTGAAATATCAACAAAAGGAGCTAAATGAGCAAGGGAAATTGATTGTCCACCATATTGGCTAGATGCGACCTGAGCAATGATTTGTGTTGCGATATTACAAGCAGTTGAAAATGAATGTGGCTTTTCAATCATAGTACCTGAAATAACCGTCCCATTTTGAAGCATATCCTCAAGATTTACTAAATCACAGTTATGCATATGCTGCGCATAATAATCACTATCATGGAAGTGAATAATTCCCTCCTCATGCGCCTTAATTACATCCTCAGGAAGTAAGAAACGCTTCGTAATATCCTTAGAAACCTCTCCTGCCATATAGTCTCTTTGGACACTATTAACGGTTGGGTTTTTATTAGAGTTTTCCTGTTTAACCTCTTCATTTTCACCCTCAATTAGAGTAAGAATATGATCATCAGTTGTATTTGACTTACGAATAAGCTCATGCTTATAGCGATATGTAATATATGACTTAGCTACCTTATAGGCACCCTCACGCATAATTTCCTCTTCCACGTAGTCTTGAATTTCCTCAACACTAACTGCACGACCTAAATAATTACATTTAGCAATTACATTTTCAACGATTTTATTAATTTTACCCTCAGAAAGCCTCTCATCATTATCATCAATTGAAGCATTGGCCTTTAAAATTGCTTGATAAATTTTTGAATCATTGAAGGAAACTTCCTTTCCACTTCTTTTAATAACATTCATAATCCAAACCTCCTCAATAAATCGTTTTACTTGAATTAACTATTGTAAGTATAGTATAATTATTGGAAAGGAGACGTTGTTTTTCCAACGTAATTTTAAAATTTTTATGAGTGATCTACAAACAGCTAAAAAATCAATATTCTTTAAAAATTTAAGCCCTCTCGATTTTACTGCTATCCTAAGATGTCTAAACCTAAGAATCAAGACCTATAAGCCTAATGAAATCATAGAGTATGAGGGAAATCCTGCTAAAAACGCCTATCTTGTCCTATCGGGTAATTTAAGAACATCCTTCTTTGATGCTAACGGTACTGCTATTCCAATTAGAGATTATTCTAAGGATATGTTTTTTGGTCTTGAATATATTGACCCTAAGCTATCCTACTATCAGGAGGAGCTTTATGCAACAGAGGAATCAACAGTTTTAATTGCTGATTTAAACAAGCTTTTTACTCCCTGTGAAAATAGATGCCCCCGTCATCAAGTTATTATCGCTGAATGTATTAGAGAGCTAGCAAGAGCCAATAATAGCTCTAAAAAAAGAATTAGCGAGCTAGGTCAACAAAAAACTAAGGATAAAATTTTAAAATATTTAGCCAATAATATTCCTAGCCTACATAAAAGCACTAAAATACCCTATAATCGTCAGGAGCTAGCAGATTATCTTGGGCTTGAACGAAGTGCGCTTTCTAAGGCCTTGTCTGATTTAAAAAAGGAAGGATATATTGATTATAATAAGTCAAGCTTTACAAGACTAAAGTAAAAAAGGCTTTTGTTAGGTATTAAAACCTAGCATTAACCTTTTTTTTAATTTATTTTCAAGGCTAAATTTTAAGGATAAATTATTACTAGATTTACTAATAATACTAATATCATTTTTACCTCAAAAGCAGATATAGCCCTTTTATTTTCAAAATTTATACAGCTATATTTTAATATCCCTATCATAGTTTTTACTACTAGTAGTAACCTAAAGCTCCCTTTAGGAATGAATTTCTTAAAACAGCACCAAGCATAATGTCAGCTACCTTTTGTAAATTAATTTATACTACATAATGTAGGACAAATTTATAAAATAAAAAGGATTCAATGAATCCTTAAAATTAACGGTGTAATTTAAATGCTAAATAATTCTTTAATACCTCTTCACTAGCCTCATCTGCAGAAGCTGCTAAATAAGGTACCTCAGAAAGAGGATAGGTCTTAGAGCCCATTGTACCATCCTTTTTAGGGAAGGTTTCAACTACAACATCGATTAGCTCAACATTATAATAAAAATCCCCCTTATCATTTGAATATTTTCTAGTGATTTTACCATCCTCAATATAATAAGTATCATTATATGTATAACGATGCTGTTTTTCCTTATTTACATATTCATAGCCCTTTGTGACTGCAAGGCTACAATCATTTAATTCAACCTTAACCATTTTATTTTTAATTTCTTCCATAAAATTTTCCTCCAAATTTGTTCCTAAATATTATAGCATAGTTTAGCCATTAAAATAGCATTTTTTATATAAAATCGACAAAAAAGCCCCCAAAGGGGCTTAATTATCTATTTAATGTTAACGAATACCTTAGCTAGATTTTCTGGCGTAAAGCCGAAATATTCATGAATATGCTTAATTGGTGCAGATACACCAAAGCGATCAATACCATAAACATTAGATGCATATTTATACCAAGGCATAGATGCACCCATTTCAATGGCAAGACGTTTAGTAACCTTAGCAGGCAAAACTGATTCCTTATAGGCTTCATCCTGCTGGTCAAATAAGAACATAGATGGCATAGATACAACTCTTACATTAACATTATATTTTTGAAGCTCAGCAGCTGTATCTAGCGCAATTGCAAGCTCAGATCCACATGAAATTAAAATTCCATCAAGCTCAACGTTTGGATCATATACAACATAGGCGCCCTTCTTAACAAGCTCTGCGTTTGTTCTTTTTAAAACTGGAAGACCCTGACGAGAGGTTGTAATAATTGTTGGGGTTTTAGTTGATGAGAAGGCAAGATCAACAGCACCAATCGCCTCATGAGCATCGGCAGGACGAATTACATTCAAATTAGGAATTGACCTAAACATTGCAAAATGCTCAATTGGCTGATGAGTTGGACCATCCTCGCCAACACATACAGAATCATGTGAGAAAATAAAGATAGATGGAATTTGCATAATGGCTGCTTGACGAATAGCAGGCTTCATATAATCTGAGAATACAAAAAAGCCAGCACAGAAGCCCCTAAGACCGCCATGAAGATTAATACCATTAATCATCGCACCCATAGCATGCTCACGAACACCGAATTTAATATTTCTACCAACACGGTTTCCTGCTTCATAATCACCATTAGCACCATGAACAAAGGTAGATGGGGTTAAATCTGCTGAACCTCCTACAATGTTAGGTAAATCAATACTATAAAAATCAATTAGCTTACCAACAATCTTACGGGTTGAATCAATTTGACCAACCTCCCATGTTGGGTGCTTAGCCTTATTGATGTCAAAGCTATTATAATTGAATTTTTCATATTCCGCACAAAGCTCAGGATAATCATGAGCATAGCCATCAAATAAATGAGACCAATTAACCTCAGCAATTACGCCTCTTTCCTTAACATTATGTAAGAAAAATTCATATACACTCTTATCAACAACAAATGGCTCATTATGATAATCAAGTGCATCTCTTAAAAGCTTAGTATTTTCCTCACCAATAGGAGCACCATGAACAGCATTAGTTCCCTCATTTGGAGCCCCAAAGCCAATCTTAGTTTTAATTTCAATAATCGCTGGCCCCTTAACATTATTTGCAAGCTCAATAGCGCTAGCAATCTCTTCTACATCATTTCCATCAGCTACAAAGAAATATTTCCAGCCCATAGCTTCAGTCTTTTGCTTAACATTTTCTGTATTGTCAAGGGCAACAGGACCATCAAGCTGAATATCATTAGAATCATATAAAAGAACTAAATTATCAAGCTTAAGATGACCAGCAAGAGACATTGCCTCCTGGGCAATACCCTCCTGAAGATCTCCATCACCACAAAGAACATATGTTTTATGATTACAAATAGGATAGCTTGTTTTATCAAAACGCTCAGACATAAAGTTTTGAGCAAATGCCATACCACATGCTGTTGCAATACCTTGACCAAGAGGTCCAGTTGTCATTTCCACACCAGGAGTATGACGATACTCAGGATGTCCAGGAGTTAGGCTTCCAAGCTGACGGAAGTTTTTTAAATCCTCCATTGAAATTGCATATCCGCATAAATGGTATAATGCATAAAGCAATGCACTACCATGTCCTGCAGATAGGATAAAGCGATCACGATTCCACCATTCGGGATTTTCAGGATCAACGTTTATAAATCTTGTAAAAAGCGTATAAACAATTGGTGCCGCACCAAGCACAATTCCAGGATGCCCACTTTTAGCCTTATTAATCATATCAACGCCTAATATTCTTAGGGCATTAATGTTTTGATTATCTATCTTATTTGTTGCCATATTTAACCCACCTAATTTAAAATCCAAACTTTATAATTCTCTATATTTTATCTTTTATTCGTTTTTAGCTTCACAATTAGAATCATCCTTTACTTCCTCTGATACTTCACTCTTTTCATCAGAAGCAGACTCTTCTTTTGCATCAGCTACAGAAGCTTCTTCTTTTTTAGTTCCATTTTCATTTGAAGCCTCTTCAGATTCAGCCTCTTCACTATTTTCTGCATCTTCCTTTGCGCTTAAAGCATCATAATATGAATCAATATAGTTTCTTTGACGCTCAAGTAAATCATTAAAATGTTTCTCTCCCAACTCCTGCTTAATAATTGCTAAAGCATTTTGATTTGCAATATTAATCTTATTTGTTGTTAGCTTTCTTAAAATTAAAATAGTTAAAACATAAACGATTGCAAGACCAAGTGTTAAGTATGTACCAAGCTTACCAGGCATTTTGTTTGATAAAGCCATAAGTACAACAAAAACAACAATAATTACAGCTGTTGCAGGAAGAACAATCTTTTTTGAGAATGTTGAAGAAATCTTTTCACATTCATCCCAAAATTGTAGCCAAGTATTATTTACTCTATCACTATAAAGTTCTCTTAGCTCATCATAATAGCCCTTTTCGACTGCAAGTTTATAGTTTGTACCATCTACTGAAGACCATACAGCAAATTTTCCTTTGTTTACAAACTCATTTAAAACCTCTGGATAGTCATCTAAAATATAGATTTTAACCTCATGACCATCTAAATTTTGAACCTCTACCGGTTCATTGCTTAAAACCTCGAAAACACGTTCATTTAATTTCATGTAATATACCTAATATGTTCCTTTCTTTAGTATTTACATTTACAATTATATCATTTTTAATAAATATGTAAAAATCTTTTTTATATTATTTTAACAAATTAAAAGCTCTTAATTTTAAATTAATAAAAATTATGCATATTTAAAGATAAAAGTACCAACCTAGTTGATACCTAAATGATTAATCTATTCTTCAATTTTCTTACTTTTATCTTTACAAGGAATAAAAGCTAGCCAGCCTTAAAATAAAAAAGAGCTAAATAATTAGCTCAATTAGAAAAACATATTAAAGAAATTACCAATAATGTTATTTTCATACATAAATTTTGAAATACGCCATTTACTACTTTGAAGCTGGAGGTCATTTATAATCCACTGCTGGAAGCCATTAAATGAATTAGCTTGCATAACGAATGTAAGTACAAATAATACTAGGCATACACCTAAATAGGTTAAAATTAAATAAAATACAACACCAAGAAGACCATCTAGGAAGCGAATAAACCTAGATTGGCGGCAGGCTGCTACAAGAAGCTTTAATAAAAAGCAAAGCACGCTTATACCAATGAAAAGAATAAAGAAGGAAATAACTGCACAAATTAGCTTTGAGCATGTATTTGCGACACTGCTATAAATCTTTACAGGCTCAAGTGAAATATCTACATTTTTAGTAATAAATGATGGTAATCCTAAGGCCTTAAGCACATCCAGCAGAAGCCATCCCCGGCGCAACGAAGAACAGGATTTTTTGCCATAAAATTTTCCTTAAATTTATCAGCTAGTGAGGCTCCCCAAATTTTATATGTGAATATATTGGAAAATTGTCTACAAAATAATAGCGAAAACACAAATCCACATAATGAATTAGCCATACTAATAAACTTAGTTAAAAAGCCCTTCCTAAAACCAATTACAATAAATACCATAACTGCTAATATAATCACAATACTTATAATAGAACAATATTCGTAATACGCTAGTAGCATATCAATACACCTCCACTCTTTTATTACATTAAGAATTTTACCATAATTTTAGCTTTTTAACCATAAATAAAAGCTTTTTTGTAGAAATATTTAAATTTAAGAATTATAATTGATACAGGATGTGATTTAAATGAATTTAATTAATGATTTTCAAGAGCTTTTAAAAAAGAATAATATAAAGGCCTTCGTTATTCCTACATCTGATTATCATCAGAGTGAATATGTAAGTAGCTTTTTTAAGGCCCGAGCCTATCTATCAGGCTTTACGGGCTCAGCCGGAACACTTGTTATAACTACAAATGAGGCTCGTCTATGGACTGATGGTAGATATTTCATTCAGGCTGCTCATGAGCTTGAGGATAGTGGTATTAGCCTTATGAAAATGGGTACTCCTGGTACGCCAACAATATTAGAATATTTAAGCTCCATTATTGGACCAAATGATACTCTAGCCTTTGATGGTAGAGTAATTAGCACCGCTGATTATTTAAGCTATAAGGAGCATATTGCTGGCAATATCAAAATGGATTTAGATCTTGTAAACGAAATTTGGCAGGATCGTCCTTCTCTTCCTTCGGAAATGCTTTATGAGCTTGAGCAAATATTTGCCGGTGAAACCTACGAAGCTAAAATCCAAAAGGTCATTGATAGCCTTCACAAGGATGGGCTTGATTCTTTATGCCTAACATCACTTGAGGATCAGGCTTGGCTATACAATCTAAGAGGTAATGATGTTGCCTACACACCTGTCTTTTTAGCCTTTACCTTTATTATTGGCAATGATGTCCATTTATTTATTGATTCTAAAAAGATTAATGAAAATGTCCATCATATTCTAAGCCATTATGGAGTTAAAATTCATGATTATAATGATGTTTATAGCTATGCTAAGAATTTAAATGGAAAGAAAATATTAGTTGATAAGACTAAGGTAAACGCTCTTCTTTATACCCTACTTTCTTCTCACAACAGCATTACCTTTAAAGAAAATCCAACTCTTCTTCTTAAGGCAATTAAAAATGAGATTGAAATTAAAAATACTAAATTTGCCCATGAGCTTGATGGTGTAGCTATTGTTAAGTTTATGAAATGGGTTAAGGAGACTGTTTTAGAAAAGGAAATTACCGAGCATGACGCCGAAGCCTATCTTGAGGAAAAGCGTAGAGAGCGTCGTGAGCTAATTGATTTATCATTTAGTACGATTTGTGCCTACAAGGAAAATGCCGCTATGATGCATTATAACGCTCTTAATGGTAATAATGCTAAGCTTAAAAATGAAGGAATGCTTCTAGTAGATAGTGGTGGACACTATCTTTATGGTACAACCGATATTACAAGAACAATTAGCCTTGGACATCCAACTAAGGAGGAAAAGCTTTATTTTACAACCGTTTTAAAATCAGTAATTGACCTAGCAGATACCGTCTTTTTAAAAGGCTGTACAGGCCAAAATCTTGATATTAAGGCTCGTGCTCCAATTTGGAAAATGCTAATTGATTATAAATGTGGTACTGGCCATGGTGTTGGTCACATTCTTTCCGTTCATGAGGCTCCTAATGGCTTCCGCTGGCAAAGCGTTAAGGAAAGAAACGATAGCGCCGTTCTTCTTCCTGGTATGATTACCACTGACGAGCCAGGTATCTACCTTGAGGGTAAGCTTGGTATTCGTACCGAAAATGAATTATTATGTAAGGAGCTTGAAACAAATGAGTGGGGCACCTTCTATGGCTTTGAAACCATTACCTACGCTCCGATTGATCTTGATCTTGTAGATGATAGCCTTCTTACCGCTGATGAAAGGCATTGGCTAAATGATTATCACAAAAATGTTTATAAGCTATTAAGCCCATATCTTGATGATGAAACGAAAAAATGGCTTCGTCATTACACTAAAGCCATCTAGTAAAAAAAAGACATTTAATGCTTTGCATTATTTGTCTTTTTTAATCTCTTTTAATACATTTTGTGATTATATTACAAACCACTTCAATTGACTTTTACATATTTCCGTAATGGTTATATAATCATAATCCTTTTCATTAATATGCTGAATTAAAGCCTCATCCATTAAACAAGCGGAATTATAATATTTACTTTCATTTTGAGCCATAATGAGGCCCCTCCAGCTTATTCTTCAGAAATTTCACGAGCTAATCTTATTATATCATAAGCATATTTTTTCTTGCCATCTTCAAGAATCTTTTTATAAATGGGATAATTAATACTAACAAGTAAAATACCACCAAGGCCAATGATAATTCCTAAAATAAACATGGCATTTTCGCTACCAATTACCTTCTTCGCATATTCCTTTGCGATTGATTATGCATAAATTTTATCTGTATTCATTTTTTACTTCATCCTCTAATTTGCGACTATATTTTAACAAGAAAAGAGGAAAGCCCCAACAACACAAACGTACAAAAATATTGATTTAAATATTATTTAAAAAAGCTTAGGAATTTCCTAAGCATCTTTATTATTTTCATTTTTGTAAAATCTAACCACATTAATATGAGGCGGGTTAAAGATTCTTAGCCTAAAATCCTTACCACCAAGCCCAGCACTAACAAACATAATCTTATTATCTATATAGTAGCGTCCCTTAGTATATTTAGGAAAAAGCCCCTGGTCAGGTGCGTAAAGGCCCCATTTTCCCAGCCTAAACTGACCACCATGTGCGTGACCTGAAAAGATATATTTTCCTTTATAATATTTTATAGCTTCAGGATTATGAGCAAGAACAATATCGGCATCTAGCTTTGATATTTTAGATATATCATTTTTAATAATGGGTTCTTCACCCATTATTTTTATACCCTTATAATCAAAAATTTGTTTACCTAGTATAGTTAGATTTAAGCCTTTAAGCTCTTCTAAATAAGGATAAAGCATTTCCTTAAGCCTTAATTCATGGTTTCCTAGCACATAAAAGCTTGGATAAATACTTAAGGCCTTAATAAGCTCTAGGGATATTTTTAAATTATCCTTAGGCCCATCAACCATATCACCTGTATATAAAATAAGATCGGGATTAATTTTTTTATTTTTTTTTACTAGTCTTTTAATATTAAGCCTTCTTGAGTGTAAATCAGAAATTTGACAAACTGTTAGCTTGAAGGAAGCCTCTTCTTCAAATAATTTAAAATCAATATGATAGTTATCATAAAAAAGATATGCAATAAATACTACAATTATACTAGCAATAATAAAAAGCATTAGTCTATTAAAAACTCCTTAAGAATTTTTTTTACATCATCAAAGCTTGTAGCCTGATTAGCCTTATTTTTAATTTGTGCACTACCCTGCATACCCTTTAAATACCAGCCCACATGGCTTCTCATTTCCAATAAAGCTAATCTTTCACCCTTTAATTTTAAAAGCCTTTCATATTGCTCGACAATCATATTATAAATATCAGCCTTTGTTGGCTTTATAAATTCCTCATTATTAAAATAAGCATTAATTTCCTTAAAAATCCAAGGATTACCTAAGGCCCCACGACCAATCATAATTGCCTTACAGCCTGTATATTCCAACATATGCTTAGCTGATGGTCCATCAATGATATCACCATTACCAATAACCGGAATACTAACTGCCGAAACAACATCCCTAATAACATCAAGGTTAGCATGACCACTATACATTTGCGCCCTAGTTCTTCCGTGAACAGCAATCGCCTTAGCACCTGCACGCTCAATCATTTTCGCATTTTCTACCGCATTAATACTATTGTCATCCCAGCCAATTCTTATTTTAACCGTAACAGGAAGCGGAGTTGCCTCAACTACGGCTTTCGTTATTTCATAAACCTTATTAGGATCCTTAAGAAGCGATGAGCCTGCACCGGCTCTTTTAGCAACCTTATTAACAGGACAGCCCATATTAATATCAATAATATCTGCATCGGTATTTTCATAAATCCACTTAGCTGCGTATACAAGGCTTTCAACATCCGCACCAAAAATCTGCATTGAAAGAGGATGCTCAGCTTCATTTACACCGGTCATTTTAATAGTTTTAGCATTATGAAATGACAATGCCTTATCACTAATCATTTCACATACCACAAGCCCGGCACCCATTTCCTTACAAATGCTTCTAAATGCTTCATTTGTAATCCCAGCCATTGGTGCTAAAACTAATTGGTTATCAATTTCTACATTACCTATTTTCCACTTCATTCAATATCACCCTTAAAGTATCCTTAATATATTCAATCGGAAGACCAATAATATTATCCAATGAGCCCTTATAGCTTTGAATTAATTTTCTTCCCTCACCTTGAATTGCATACGATCCAGCCTTATCATAAGGCTCCTTAGTATCTAAATAGCTATTTATCATTTCCTCTGTTAAAGCCTTAAATTCAACATAAGACTTGACATACATTGTCATACATAAATTAGAGGAAATAATTGAAACACCCGATACTACCTCGTGTACTCTTCCACTAAAGGCTTTAAGTGTACGATACGCATCCTCTCTATCCTTAGGCTTTCCATATATTTTCCCATCTAGGCAAACAATTGTATCAGTTGAAAGAATAACATCATTAGGAAAATCCTGATAAACAGCTTCGCCCTTTCTTCTAGCTACATTCATAACATTTTGATATGGAGTTAAGGAAGCATCCATCGTTTCATCTGTATTTTTTGACTCAATTTTAAATTTAAATCCCTCACGCTCAAGAATTTCTTTTCTTCTTGGTGATTTACTTGCTAAAATAAGTTCCATTTTATTACGACCCTTCTTGACTTAAAAATTTTAACATAATTAAATCTTTTTCTCAATATATATGATTTTATATGACATTTTATGAAGCTAAATTAATCTATAATAATTCCTGGTGATACCCATGTATAAATATTTTAAGTACATTATCATAGCCTTAACAC
>ERZ780030.469-NODE-469-length-17500-cov-3.641903_pt1 | contig 17500 bp, 16 predicted proteins | sample MGYA00511857_ERZ780030 | MGnify/ENA primary metagenome ERZ780030 (study PRJEB29588, sample SAMEA2162530) | human gut metagenome | biome: human gut; feature: human-associated habitat; material: faeces | place: Denmark | collected 2008/2010 ... | reverse complement strand
TTGTTAAATACAATTATGAGGAGGTAGCCTTACTTGCAAGGCTAATGCGAGCTGAGGCCGAGGGTGATGGTAAAATGGGCATGCTGCTAGTGGGGAATGTTGGTATTAACCGTGTAAGAGGAAATTGCCTGGATTTTAAAAATATCAATACCATTACAAAAATGGTTTATCAATCACCTGGTGGCTTTGAGGCGACTACGAAGTCTTATTTCAACCAAAGAGCACGTGAGGTAGATAAAAAGCTAGCTATGCGCGTCATTAATGGTGAACGCTTTAGCCCAGCTAAAACCGCCCTTTGGTTTTATAATCCCTTTGGTGATGGCTGTAGAGCCTCTTGGTTTGGACAATGGAATAGCGGAAAATACAAGAACCATTGCTTCTACCAGCCAAATGAAAGTGAAAATTGCTACTAGGAGGAAATTTATGAATTATTGTGGTGCGTATATGCAGTATCCTTATTTTATGGGGCCTATGTATAGCCCTCAGACGAGTCAGCAGGCCTTTAATGAGGAATCCTATATTGAAAATATCCTAAGATTAAATTTAGGCAAAAAGGTTTCCGTTTATATGAATTTTGAGCAAAGCCAGTGGGGCTCTAAAATATTTAAAGGAACCCTTGAGGCTGCAGGAAAGGACCATATCATTATTTCTGATGATGAGAGCAATATGCGATATTTACTTCTTTCCATTTATTTAGATTATATTACCTTTGATGAGGAAATAAACTATTATTATCCTTATGAAGCACCAAATAACAAATAGAGCTACCAGCTTGGCAGCTCTTTTGCTATTTAATATTTGTTAATTCCTCTTTAGGATCAATTTTAAAAATATATTTAAAAGCACCAAACATCATAATGCTTGACGCAAAAAGCCAAGCTAGTGGATCGGCAAAGGTTAAACCTAATAAGGACTTAGAAGATGCATTAATGCTAATTGGTCCCCCATTAATTAAACGTGGAGCAATTAAACAAATTGAGGTTCTAGCTACAAGCTCACCAATTCCAGCAAGGAAGGGGTATAGTGCTACACCAACACCCTGAAGGGAGTTTCTTAGGACAAACAAAATTCCTAACAAGAAATACAAGGATAAATCACAATATAGATACATATTACCATAATGGATAGTAATATCATTAATTTTATCAGCCGAATAAAAGATATGAAGATAAAAGCCCTTAATGGTACATAAAAGTCCAATTCCTGCACATAGCAAATAAATGATAAAGACAATTAAAAAGGCTTGCTTAACACCGCTTTTAACTCTTTTTTGATCATTTGATCCATAGTTTTGGCCACAAAATGATAGCATCGCTGTACCTAGAGCGTTAAAAGGACACATTAAAAAGTTATTAAGCTTAGTTGCGGCCCCAAAGCCATTTTGAGCGTATGCTACTACTACCTCACCTGAGGCTGAGGTATCAAACTTGACAATAACAGCCTGCATTACAATAAGACCAATACATAAAATAGAAAATTGGAAGGCAAGAGGAAGCCCTAGTTTTAAATGTCTTAAAATAAAGCTTCCGCTCATTTTAAAATCATCCCTCCTAAGATGATATTCCTTATAGTGAATAAAGGTATAGCCAAAGCAGCCAATTGCAGCTATTGCTTGAGCAATAACTGTTGCGATAGCGGCACCCTTTACACCCCATTTAAAGGCGGCGATAAATAGGAAATCTAAAATGATATTTAAAACCGTTGAAAAGATTAAAAAGATAAGGGGTGTTAGAGAATCTCCTACGCTTCTTAAAAAGGAGCAAATAAGATTATAGAAAATCTGACAAATCGTACCAACAAAGATTATGAAGACATAGGTATAGGCTGCCTCGTAAATTTCATTTTGAACAGGATTTGAAGAAGCTTTAAGACCAATTGACATAAGTAATGGGTTAATACATAAAACGGCAATTATAGTCAAAATAAAGCTTATTACAAAGGATAAAACGATTTGGGTGGCGAGGGATTTTTTTACACCATCTATATTTTTTTGTCCGATGTAGTTAGATGTAACAACGGAAAATCCTGCCGTACAGCCAAAGGCAAACTGGAGAACGATGAAGACAATGTTACCGGTGTTATTTACACCTGCAACCTGATTTTCATTTAAATACTGACCACATATCGCTGCGTCTGCGATTGTATATATTTGCTGGAAGACATAGCTTAAAAGAATGGGAATTGAAAACCAAACTATTACCTTCCAAATTGAACCCTTTGTTAAATCAATCGGCTCAAATAATTTTTTTAATTTATTCATAAAAATCACCTTTTTTACAATAAAAAATTATAGTGATTTTTTATGAATTGTAAAGTGATTTTTTTAATTTTTTTATATAAAAAAATCTAGACCTAAGTCTAGATTCATTAATCCATGTATTCAACATGATTGACATATTCAAGGGCTTTAATACTATTTAGTAGTACTTCGTGATTAATATATTTACCTTGTTCATTTTTATTAATCTTTAAAGCAATTGAATATACACTTAGTCCTGTATTAGCATAGGCAGGGTCGTATGCAATTGATAAAACCTGAATATTATTACTTCTAACATATTCTAGAAGCTTCTTTAAATCGGGTCTTGATAATAGTTCAATATGAATATCGACAAGCTTTGCTTTACCCTGAAGGCTTTGCTCAATCTTTGGTAGTAAGACTAGAGCCAGTAAAATTACAATTGCAGAGGCAATTGCCATTGTATAAAAGCCAATGCCAATTGCAAGACCAACACATCCACATGCCCATAGGGCCGCAGCGGTCGTAAGACCTCTTACCTGATTACGACTTGTAACCATAATTGTACCAGCTCCTAAAAAACCAATGCCTGTTACAACACCAGCACCTAAACGAGCCGTGTCAGATGTTTCCTCGATAAATTGGTTAGTCATCATTGCTGCACATGAGCCTAAGCAAACTAAAATATAGGTTCTAAGTCCGGCTACATGATGCTTCGAAGCACGTTCAGCACCAATTATTCCACCAATTAAGCAAGCAAGCACTACTCTAAGTATTACTGACCATACGTTAATATCATAAGCCCAATCCCCCACTAACTTTACTATCGGATCTTGATAGCTAAGTAGCATAAATATCACTTCTCTTTCTTTTATATTATCTGTAGAGTAAGTATACCATATTTTACAATATTAAAGAAGAGATATTTTACGAAGAATATAAAAAATTATTCCTAAAGAATCTAAAAGGTATCAAGATCATGATTAGTATCATGATTAGCTTTTTTTACCATTCCGCTAATTCTAATTTCGAGGCTAGAGCCAGACTCAAGGCTGATATTAGAAATAACAACCTCATCTAAATTAAATGATACCTCACCAACTGGTGTTAAAACCTCATAATAGCCATTAGGCATTGGGTCTAGAATTCTTACCGAATCATCCTTTAGGCAAAAGCCTGTAATGTTTTTGTCTCCTAAATTTTTTAGGGTAATAATAAAGGTAATGGTATCCTCAGGAAAATAATAATCGTTAGGCTTATCACATACCTTTTCAATTGAAATTACATCAGGAGTAAATACACTAAAGTTTACTTCTGTAGTCTTAAGTGCTTCTTCTGCTTCCTCATGTCTATACATATTTAAAAAGCTTTTAATTATGTTTGCCATATGCTCATCTCCATCTAAGCATATGAAAATTAAATCAATTTAATACCAAAATTAAAGAATGATGAATGATAATCATTCATCGCTTTAATTAGTATTTCTTAGAATTAGTACGCATAGCATTTAAAATCGCGATTACGGCCACACCTACATCACCAAAGACGGCAAACCACATATTAGTAATACCAAGGGCCGAAAGAATTAAAATCGCAACCTTTACGGTTAGGGCAAAAATTATATTTTCATAGACAATACGCATTGTCTTTCTTGCAATAAGCTTAGAGATAGCAATACTCTTTAAATCATCATGCATTAAAACAATGTCTGAGGCCTCAATGGCTGCATCAGAGCCAACCCCACCCATAGCAATTCCTATATCCGATTTCATTAAAACAGGCGCGTCATTAATACCATCACCAACGAAGCATAATACATCATGCTCACGCTTAGATAGCATTAGCTTATCAAGCTCCTCAACCTTATTTTGAGGAAGAAGGGAAGCCTTATAGGATGAAAGACCTAATTCATTTGCTACACTTGATGCGATCCGCTCGTTGTCGCCTGTAAGCATTACCGTTTTAGCATTAATTGAATTTAGATAGCTAATCATTTCCTTAGCATCCGCCTTAATTTCATCAGCTATCACAATATAGCCAATGAAATCATTATCAACTGCTACATAAACAACCGAACCAATACTATCTGCTTTTTGATAATCAATTCTATAGGCGTCCATTAGCTTTTCATTACCACATAAAATCTCATGCTCACCTGAGGCTTTAATACCCTTCCCAGCAATATCTTCAATCGTATAGCTTGAAGCAATCTCTTTACCATAGGCCTTTTTAATTGACAATGCAATAGGATGTAGGCTCATCGATTCCGCAATAGCAGCGTAATGTAAAACATCATCCTTCTTCATTTCTGGATATATTTCTTTAATTGCAAAATTACCCTTAGTTAAGGTACCTGTTTTATCAAAAACAAAGATATTAGCTTGATTAAATTTTTCAAGATATGATGAGCCCTTAATTAAAATTCCTTGATTAGAGGCTCCACCAATTCCAGCAAAAAAGGAAAGGGGAACAGATATTACAAGCGCACATGGGCAAGATACTACAAGGAAGCTTAAGGCACGATAAATCCAGGTATCCCAGGTTAGCCAATTACCCTTAAAAATACCCATAAATAAAGGTGGAAGTATCGCAAGGGCTAAGGCTAAATATACAATAATAGGTGTATAAACTCGTGCAAATTTAGTAATAAAATTTTCTGATTTTGATTTTTGAGATGAGGCATTTTCAACTAAATCAAGAATTTTCGCAACGGTTGAGTTACTATATTCCTTTAAAACCTTAATTTCAATTGTCCCATTTAAATTAATCGTACCCGATAACACATTAGCTCCTACACTAACATCTACAGGAATTGATTCACCCGTTAAAGCCTTAGTATCAAGGCTAGCAGAGCCTGATACGACAACCCCATCAAGAGGAATCTTTTCACCTGGCTTTACTAAAATTACATCATCAATTTTGCACTCAGAAGGATCAACTGTTTCATAAGAACCGTCCTCCTTCTTAATGTTAGCATAATCGGGCCTAATATCCATTAGGTTTGAAATGGATTTTCTTGATTTACCGACTGCGTAGCTTTGAAACCACTCACCAACCTGATAAAACAATAATACTGCACAGGCCTCATCAAAGCCCTCAGGACGATGCTCTACAATTCCCGTATAAATTCCTAGACCAAAGGCGCCAATAGTCGCTACACTCATTAAAAAGTTTTCATCAAAAACCTGACCATTTTTGATATTTAAAACAGCCTTTCTTATAACATCATGGCCTATATATAAATAGACAATAAAGTATAAAGCAAAGGGAAGTAAAAAGCCTATATTTTCATTAGGAATGATGGATGCAATACCATTAGGAAAAGATCCTTTAAAGGCATGCTCAAGAACTAAATCAAGAATCTTAATTACTAAAAACGCAGCTAAGGCAATAAGAATTCTTTTTAAATTCCTCTTCTGTTTTTTTGTCATATAACCCTCCTTAGTTGAATAGATGTTCAACTGTTAATTAAAATATATAGTACATATTTACTATGTACCTATATTATATTTTATTCATTAATTTCGAAATCTGGCTCAATCTTTTTAGCAGCCTTTAGTGCAGGCTTTAAAACCGAATCAATATCATCAGCCTCAATAGTCATTTTTTGAGTCATAAAATTAATTTGACAATTATTTACTCCCGCAACCTTTTTAATAGCGTCCTCACACTTTTGAGCACATACGGCGCAATCTACTTCAATACTAAATACCTTTTTCATTTTTATTCCTCCTCTGTAACATGTGCTAATGCACAGCTAAACAAGGTTGATACGTGATCATCATCTAAGGAGTAGATAACCTCTTTTCCTACTCTTTTACACTTTACAAGCTTAGCCTGCTTAAGTGTCCTAAGCTGATGAGATACGGCATACTTAGTCATACCAACAGCCTCAGATATATCACTAACACAGAAATCTCCCTGCTCAAGCACAAATAATATTTTAGATCTTGTTTGATCACCTAAAATCTTAAATAACTCTGATAAATCATTAATTATATCCTCGCTTGGAAGCTGTCCTTTAAGCTCTGCTATATTCATATCATCACCCCTTTACAAGCTCATTATAGCACAGTTGAACATTTTGTCAACTGTTTAATTGTTCATTTGTTTAATTTATCGTTAACCAACTATTATTTTAAAAAAGGGCAAGCACCATCCTTTATTAATTCTTCACTGCTTTTATCAAGGCAGCTCAAGAATTTTTGTAATTTTGTTTCGCTTTTTTGGTAAAAATGTTTACATAAAACTATAAAACAACCTAAAAAGAAAAAAAGGAGGATTTATTATAATTTCCTCCTTTTCAATTTGTTATGTACACTTATTAATTTATACTTAAGTTACACTGATTTGTTTATAGTTCCCATCCAATTAATTTAGAGAGCCTTTAATTATTTTTACACTTTAGACTGTCTACTTGACAAGACCCAGTTCACTCTAAATTGAATCCTCATTATATTCTATTCAGATTGAGTGCTTGAAGCTTCTTCTACTTGAGAATCAGCTACAGGATTTGTAGCTTGACTTGCAACGTCTTCAACTGCCTCATCATCTTCACGTTCAACAATCGCAATTGATGAAACATGCTGATCATCACGAAGACGAATTAGCTTAACACCCTGAGCAGCACGACCAGTTTGAGAAATATCGGCACAGTGCATTCTTATTGTAATACCCTTATTAGTTGTCGCAATAAGATCTAGGTCATCATTAACAGCACAAAGTGAAGCTAGACGACCATTCTTTTCAGTGACATTTAAAGTCTTAACACCCATACCACCACGCGTTTGTAGTCTATACTCATCTACGTCAGTTCTTTTTCCATAGCCCTTTTCAGTTACAACTAAAATATCCTTAACATCATCACGAACAACAGCCATACCAACAATGACATCGCCCTCATTAAGCTTCATACCACGAACACCCGTAGCACTACGGCCAATTTCACGAACATCCTCTTCCTTAAAGCGAATAGCCTTACCATTAGATGCACCTAAGATAATCTCACGATGTCCGTCAGTTACCTCTACCTGTAAAAGCTCATCACCCTCAGCTAGGTTAATAGCGTTAATACCATTAGTACGGATATTTTGGAATTGAGATACGCTTGTACGCTTAATGGTACCATTCTTTGTTGCAAAGAAAATACATTGATCATGATTAGCAATATCAGAAATATTAGTTATAGCCGCTAAGTGCTCTCCTTCCTGGAAGTTAATCATATTTACAAGTGGAATACCCTTAGATGTACGGTTTCCTTCAGGAATTTGATAGCCCTTAAGCTTATAAACACGACCTAAATTCGTAAAGAATAACAAGAAATCATGCGTAGATGTAGAAATTATATGCTCAACGATATCATTTTCCTTAGTCTTGATGCCAGTAATTCCTACTCCACCACGGCTTTGTGAACGATATTCACTTGTCTTCATACGCTTAGCGTATCCTCCACGTGTGACAGTAATTAATACATCATCACGAGGAATTAAATCCTCATTTTCAATATTTAAATCAAGGTGTAGAGCCATTTCTGACTTACGCTTGTCATTATACTTAGCCCTGATTTCAAGAAGCTCATTTTTAATGATTTCTTCCTTATTTTCCTTAGATTCAAGAATATGACGTAGCTTTTCAACCTCTACTTCAAGCTCCTTATATTCCTCTTCGGTCTTTTGTCTAGATAAGCCAGATAAACGACGAAGCTGCATATCAAGAATAGCTTGGGCTTGACGCTCAGATAAATTAAATCTTTGCATTAGAAGGTCCTTTTCCTCACCATTCATTGATCCACGAATAATCTTAATAATTTCATCAATGTGATCAGTTGCAATAATGAAGCCCTCTAAAATATGCATACGCTTTAGATCCTCATCTAGCTCGAAATTAGTTCTTCTTGTAATAACATCGATTTGATGGTTAATATAAACCTCAAGGGCATGCTTTAATGATAACGCCTCAGGCTTACCCTCAACAAGGGCGATATTATTAATACCAAAGCTTGATTGAAGCTGAGTATATTTAAATAAATTATTTAAAAGAACATGAGGGTTAACATCATTTCTAACCTCAATAACGATACGCATACCCTTCATGCTTGATTCATCACGAAGATCAACAATACCATCAACGATATGCTCCTTAGCAACCTCACCAATTCTTTCAAGAATAGTTGATTTTCTAATACCATAAGGAATTTCGCTTACAATAATTTCGGCATGCTGCTTACGGTTCTTAGGCTCAATAATTTCACATTTAGAACGAACAACAATCGTACCAATTCCGGTATTATAGGCTTGTCTTAAGCCATCAGCGCCCATAATGATTCCACCTGTAGGGAAATCAGGACCAGGAATAAAGTGCATTAAATCCTCGCTTGTTAGCATTGGATTTTCCATTAATGCGATAGTACCATCAATAACCTCACCTAAATTATGAGGTGGGATATTAGTTGCCATACCAACGGCAATACCAGTTGCACCATTAACAAGTAAATTAGGAATACGCGCAGGTAAAACCGCAGGCTCTAATTCAGTTGCATCATAGTTTGGTACAAAATCAACAGTATTTTTTCTTAAATCTCTTAGCATTTCCGCAGAGATTTTTGACATACGGGCCTCAGTATAACGCATCGCTGCGGCGCCATCACCATCGATAGAACCGAAGTTTCCGTGTCCATCTACAAGTGGATATCTATAGCTGAAGTCCTGAGCCATACGTACTAGGGCTTCGTAAATAGATGAGTCACCATGTGGGTGATACTTACCCATTACGTCACCGACAATACGAGCTGATTTTTTATGTGCTACATTGTAATATACCTTAAGCTCATCCATACCGTATAAAATACGACGCTGAACAGGCTTTAGACCATCTCTTGCGTCGGGCAAGGCACGGTCGACAATAACACTCATTGCGTAATTTAAAAATGATCGCTTAAGCTTTCCTGAAAGCATTACAGAATCAATTTTTCCATGATTATATTCTTGACTTGAGGAAATTTCTCCTACCTGAAGCTTTTCTTCTTCATCATCAAGAGCTTCATTATTTTCATTTAAATTCTTCTCATCGTTTTCCATAAGTAACCTCCTTAAGCATCAATTTCTGCGTATTGAGCATTTTCTTTGATAAATTCCTTACGAGGCTCAACCTCATCACCCATTAGCATTGTAAAATACTTTTCAGCAATTACAGCATCATCCATTGTTACACGTGTAAGGGTACGCTTTTCTGGGTCCATTGTTGTTTCCCAAAGCTGTGAAGGATCCATTTCTCCAAGACCCTTATATCTTTGAATAGCAGATCTTTCTCCCATTTCCTTAAGGAAAGAATCCTTTTCCTCATCAGAATAAGCATATTCAACACGCTTACCATTTTGAATCTTATATAGAGGTGGTTTAGCGATATAAATATAGCCGGCATCAATTAGACCTGGCATAAAGCGGAAGAAATAGGTTAAAAGTAAGATACAAATATGATCACCATCGACATCGGCATCGGTCATGATAACAATTTTATGATATCTTGCCTTTTCAAGATTAAAGGTATCAATAACACTACCATTTTCATCACGAGCCTTAAAGCCAGTTCCGATACATGAAAGCATTGTTTGAATTTCATTGTTTTGAATAGCACGCTCATAAGAGGCCTTTTCAACGTTTAAAACCTTACCACGAAGCGGTAAAATTGCTTGATACATCGAGTTACGTCCTTGCTTAGCAGAACCACCGGCTGAATCTCCCTCGACTAGGTATAATTCGCACTTTTCAGCGTCCTTAGAACGACAATCCGCAAGCTTAGAGGCTATTCCTAAAGAATCAATTGGTGATTTACGACGTGTCATAACACGGGCCTTTTCAGCTGCCACACGAGCCTTTCTTGCCATATCACACTTAGCTACAATAGCCTTTCCTGCATCAGGATTTTCAAGTAAATACTCAGCTAATGATTCACCAAAAATCTTATTTACAATACCACGAACCTCACTATTTCCTAGCTTAGTCTTAGTTTGTCCTTCAAATTCAGGGTTAGGGTGCTTAACAGAAATAATAGCTGTTAGTCCTTCCTTAAAGTCATCATTTTTAAGATCCTCATCATCAGCCTTAAAAATTTTAGCATCATGAGCATATTTATTAATCTCACGACGAAGAGCTAGCATAAAGCCCTCCTCATGGGTACCACCCTCGTGAGTATGAATATTATTAGTAAATGATAAAACATTAGCACTATAGCCATCGTTATAGTGAATTGCTACCTCAATTGAAATATTGGTCTTATCATCAACACCCTCAGCGTAAATAACAGTATCGCCAATACCAGGAATTTGATTACGGTCTTTATCAAGGAACTTAGCATATTCAACAATACCACCCTCATAGTGATATGAATATTCTTGCTTAGAAGCCTCATCTCTTAAATCACGAATTGTAATACGAAGGCCTTTATTAAGGAAGGCAAGCTGCTGAATACGAGCTCTTAGCGTTTCAAAATCATAAGTAGTTGTTTCAGTAAATATTTCAGGGTCAGCCTTGAAAGTTACCTTAGATCCGGTATCAGAAATATCACAATCACCAAGAACACGTAAATCCTCGATTACCTGACCTCTTTCAAAGCGTTCCTCATAGATATGACCATTACGCTTAACACGTACCTCTAGCCACTCAGATAGGGCATTTACAACGGAAGCACCTACACCATGTAGACCTCCTGATACCTTATATGATTTACCATCAAATTTACCACCTGCGTGAAGAACTGTAAAAATAGTCTCTACGGCAGGACGCTTAGTCTTTGGATGCAAATCAACAGGCATACCACGGCCATTATCGGTAACAGAAATAATATCACCCGGTAAAACCTCAACCTCAATATGGTTACAGAAGCCTGCAAGGGCCTCATCGATTGAGTTATCTACGATTTCCCAAACAAGGTGATGTAATCCTCGGCTTGATGTTGAACCGATATACATACCTGGTCTTTTTCTTACTGGCTCTAGTCCCTCAAGTACCTGAATACTAGAGGCACCATACTTCTCTTCCTCTTCTAAATTTGCCATAATTTTCACTCCTTTAAATTGATTATATAGGCTTGATTAATCAAATCACTAGGTATATTTTCAATACTAGTAGTTGTAATAAAAGCTTGATTTTGTTCTAATAAATATTTAACAAGACAGCTACATCTTCTATCGTCTAAGCATGAAAAAACGTCGTCTAAAAGTAAAGCCGGCTCTTTTTTATTAAGCTTAAAGCTTAGCGATGCAAGGACTATTCTTAAAATTAAGGCGACGCTTCTTAGCTGTCCTTCAGACGCAAATTGGCTCGCCTCAAGCTGATTCAAATAAAAAATATAATTATCGCGGTGAACACCAAAATTAGTTACATGAGTATTTTTATCATACTCAAGCTTCATATCATAAAAGGCGTCTAAATCATCAGTATTGATTGATTTTAAATATTTTATCTTTATCAGTTCCTCATAGCCTAAAATATTTTTAAGATTTTCAAATTCATTATTAAGAATCTTAATCATTTTTTCACGTAATGCCATTATTTTTAGCTGACGTAAATTCATTTCCTTAGTAATGGCTTTAAGTAAAATTTCATCAGACCCAGGATATTTTAAAAGCTCATTTCTTTTTTTAAGAAGCTTTTTATAATCCTGAATAAGCTTTAAATAGCTTTTATTTCTTAAAGAAATTTCCAAATCAAAAAAATTGCGTCTTAATGCCTTTTCACCCTTAACAATATTAATATCAGTAGGTGAAAATAAAACGGTTTGAAAATGCCCAATATAATCAGAAAGCTTTAAGATTGGATTTCCATTAATCAGCATTTTTTTTCCTGTTTGACTTAAAATAACCTCATAATTATCATCATCATTTGTAAGGGCTATTTTAGCATAGGGATCATTAAAGCGAATTAGCTCCTTAAAATCCTTAGTTTTAAAGGATGAGCCAACCGAAGCTACATAAATTCCCTCAAGAATCGTTGTTTTACCAATGGCATTAGGACCGACTAGGATAATTAATCTATGATTAGTATTTAGTGATACATTTTTAAGACGGCGTAATGATTTAAGCCGAATAGCTGTTATCATACAATTTTATATTCCTTATTAAGGACCTTAATTGTCATTCCTTTATAAAGCTTACGACCACGACGGGCCTCAAGCTCTCCATCAACTAAAACGGTATTTTCAGCTAAAAACCATTTAGCTTCACCACCAGAGGAAATGACATTTGCAATCTTTAATAATTGTCCTAAGGTAATATATTCTGTTGTAATAGCAATGTTCTCCATAAAATCACCACGTTTCTATCATATTATAGCATAAAATTAAAAATAATGCTAGTATTTTAGGGTTTTATATGTAAATGAAAAAAATCACATTTTAGAACAAAAAAGCCCTAAAACGTAATTTTAAGGCTTATTTTTATTTAATTTTGATTAAATTAATCCATTCTAACAGGTAAAATTAGCTGGCAAAGATTAGGCTCTAACTCAGAAGAAATAACAAATGGACGAATAGCCTCAGAGAAGTTTAGGGTAATCTCTTGGCTTGTAAAGCTTCTTAGGGCTTCAACAAGATATCTTGATGAGAAGCCAATACGAATAGTTTCAGTTGAATTAATTCCTGTAGGAATAATTTCTTCCTTCGCATCTCCAATTTGCGCATTTTCAGTTGAAATTTCAACGCTTTGATCATTTTTAAGTAAAAGCTTAATAATAGAGTAGGTAATTTCACGATCCTTTTCCTTGTCACGAGGAGAAAGAAGGCTTACACGCTCAACTGCCTCAAGTAGCTCTTCCTTATTAAACTTAATATTAATAGGGAAGCTAGGTGGAATTAATCTTGATGTATCAGGATAGGTTCCATCTAAAAGACGAGTTTGGAATAAAACATTTTTAAATTTGAAAAGTAAGCTCTTGCTAGAAAAATATAAATCTAGGCAATCCTCATAGGTATCAATTGATTTAGAAATTTCATCAAGTGATTTATTAGGTATAGTAATGTTAAAATCATTGTAATCGCCATTAATAGGAACAATTACCTTAGAAAGACGATATGAGTCAGTTGCGATAGCTGTTAATTTATTGTCATGAAGATTTAAATTAACACCTGTAAGAATTGGCTTCTTCTCTGATTGGCTGGTTGCGAAAACAGTTTGACGAATGATATTCTTTAAAACGGGCGCTTCAATTGATACGGGATTTTCAAGGCAAACAAAGTCAATTGTTGGATAATCGATATAATCCATTACGTGAAGCTTATATTCAGCACGGTCAGCCTTAATTGATAAAATTTTATCTTCAATTAGAGTTAGAGTTACAACCTTAGAGGAAACCTTTCTTATAATATCAATAAAGAAACGTCCAGGAATAACAGTTTTTCCAGGCTCAGTAATTGATAAGGATTTATCAGATACAATAACCTGAACAGAAAGATCTATATTTGATGATGTCATATATAAATCATCCTTAGTAACTTCCATTTTAATACCTGTTAAAATAGGCATAGGGCTTTTTTGAGGTAAACCTCTAGAAATATTATTTAAATTTTCAAGTAAAACATCACGATCAATTGTAAAATTCATAATTATGCTCCTTTATATATTTTTTTTATGTTTTATTATTATTTATTATTAGTGAATGTGGAAATGTGGAAAACTCCAAAAAACGGCTTAAATACCACGTTTTTATTATATCACAAACGGTGGAAAAATGGCAGATAATTATGGGGAAATTTATTAGTTTACCCCATTTTTTTTAGGATGTAATCAATAGCCATTTTGGTTTTCTCATCTCTATCCTTATTATGCGAAACCTTCTCAACCGCCGCTATTACGGTTGTATGGTCTCTTCCGCCTAAAAGGGTACCAATTTTTTTGTATGGTAGGTTATATTTATTTTTTAAAATATACATACAAATATGTCTGGCATCTACGTAAAGAGCCTGGCGCTTTGAGCCGATTAGGTCATCAATCGAAATTTTATAAAAATCCGCTACGATTGACTTAAGATTTTCATACTCGTCACCAGTTCCGCCATTTTGACGGGTTTTAATTAAAGGCTCAATGGCTTTTTTAGCAAAATCTAGGTCAATTTCCTTCTCCTCACAAATAGCCATATTAATAACACGGTTTAGGGTAGACTCTAAATCTCTTATATTATTAGGGAAGGTAGCGGCGATATATTTTAATACATCATCTCCAATGATTGAATCATAGGAATCAGAAAGCTTTCGCTTTAAAATTTTAACACGATGCTCAAGGTCAGGAAGCTTTATATCAACAGCCATACCCCAGTTAAATCGGGTCGTAAGACGCTCCATTATATCAAGTTGATCAGCTGGCTTATCAGATGTAATAACAATTAGCTTATTATTATCGTGCATTTGATTAAATAATTTAAAGAATTCTGCCTGTGATTTTTGAGCCCCCTTCAAAAGCTGGATATCATCAACTAAAAGAACATCCAAATTATCATACTTTTGATGGAATTTAGTATAGGCATCAACCGTGTCTCCTTCATCATCAAGCAAAAGCCTTTTTGCCTGGTGAGAGGCCTTAGTATAATCAGATATATAGGTAGTTGCGGGAATAAATAGGACCTTTTTAGAAGGATCATTATCCAAAATAGCATTACCAATGGCCTGCATCAAATGGGTTTTTCCAAGTCCTACTCCTCCAAATATATATAAGGGGTTGGCAATAAAAACACCTTGGTCAGGATTTGATACCTGCGTTGCAATTCGAAAGGCAAATTTATTAGATTCACCAACAACGAAGGAATCAAATGAATATGAGGCATTAAGATTAGATTGGAAGCCTTCATCAGGAAGATTTACGGTAGTGGGCTTGCTAGCTTCTGTAATCTGCTCTTCGGTTACAAATTTTAATCTAATGGTTTGATTTGAAATTGATGAAACAATTTTTTGAATATTATTAGAGTAAAATTTTTCAATTTTTGTCTTTATAAGCGGAGATGGACATAAAATATAAACAACGCCGTTGCTAACCTTTATAACCTTATTAATATCATTGAAGGTCGACATGTAGGCTTCTTCATCATATGCCTCTTTAAGCTTTTCCTTGGTTTGGTTCCAAAGTGTTTGATATTGCTCCATAGATTTCCCTTCTTTCCTCGTAAGTAAATGATACCACTTTATACACATTTTACAACAAAAAGTTTTCCACCAAAAATGTGGATAACTTTGGTTGAAAAAATTGTCAAAAATGAGTTATTAACATAAAAAATGGGGATAATTTCGAAAAATAAATGGCTTAGCTAAAAGAAAAGTGAAAGTTTTCCACATTTCCACATTCGCAGCGATTGTGGGTTAAAAGTTTTCCACATTTTCCCCCTTTTTTATGTGAAAAAAGATGTTGAAAAGTCGAATTTTATACCAATTTGCCACAATATTTAGAAAAATGCTAAAAATTTTGAATAAGCTGAAATTTAAAAGATTGATGCTTATTCAAAATTCATGAGCTTGCATTTTTTAATTTTGTAATATAAATTTAAAAAATAAAAAAAATAGGGTTGACAAAAATCCATGCTTTTTGTTATAATGTTTTACGCATGGTTTCGTAAGAAAGGCAGGCTGTTAGTATGAAAAGAACATATCAACCAAATAAGCACAAGAGAAAAGTAACTCATGGTTTCCGTGCTAGAATGTCAAGCGTTGGTGGACGTTTAGTTATTAAGCGTCGTCGTCAAAAGGGTCGTAAACGCCTATCAAAGTAATTAAATAATGATGATAAATACTAGAACTACTCGAATCATTTAATTTTTAATTTTTTTGAGTAGTTCTTTTATTTTTTTAAGGAGATATTCATGAACAAACAATATCGCGTTAAAAGAAATGAAGACATTGAAGCTATTTTGAAAAAAAAGGATTCATATTCTAATAAATATTTTGTAGTATATAAAAAAGAAAATCACGAAGCCAATAATTTTAGATATGCGATTAGTGTTGGAAAGAAAATCGGTAATGCTGTAGTAAGAAATAAGGTTAAACGCCAACTACGCAGCGCGATTGATTCAATTTTGGTTCCAACAAGCAAAATGGATGTTTTCGTCGTAGCAAAATCTAGCATATTGAATATTTCATATGCAGAAATAGTTAAACAACTAATTTATTTGTTTAATAAACTTAATATAGAAAATAAAGGAGCATAATTGTGAAGGTATTTTTTACAAAAAATATTAATAAAATTGCAATGATTGCGGTTTTAATTGTAGTTGTTGGTGCTCTTGCAAGCTGTCGTCAAGGCGCTTGGCCAACTACTCCTTATACTACTTGGGCTGCAGAATGGAAATTTTCTGGCTTTTGGCAAGGATTATGGGGTTGGCCAGTTGCTTTACTTTCATACCCAATTGCTTGGTTAATGGGTACAATTGGTCGTCTTTGTGGTAATTCTTATGCGTGGGGTATTGTTTTTACAACTATTATTGTAAGAACAATTGCTTGGCCAATTTATTCTAAGCAAAATAGTACATCATTAAAGATGACACTACTTCAGCCAGAAATGGAAAAAATTCAAAGAAAATATCAAAATCGTAAGGATCCTGAATCACAACAACGTATGCAGCAAGAAACTTTAGCCTTATATAAGAAATATAAGATGAATCCTCTTGGTTGTGGCTTTACAATGATTCTTCAGTTTCCTCTTTTCATGGCAATGTATGAATGTGTAAGACGTATTCAACTTACAGAAACTCTTGATGGTGTTGTAAGTGCATCGGGACGTTTTACTCTTGGTAATACAAAGTTATTTGGTTTCTTTGATATTAATACAGCTGTTATGGGTCAAAATGATGGTATTGTAAAGGCTTCTGCTTGGCAAGATATTTTCTTTGGTATTTTAGTCGCAGTATTATTCTCTGCAGTAACACTTTTAAGCCAAAAGCTTGCAAGTAGGCCTCCAAAATATCAAAAGCAACGCCGTAGTGTTAAAACTCAAGAGCAGGAGCGCCAACAAAAGACAATGAAGTATATGAATTACATTATGGTTTTTATGTTTTTCTTCATGTCTTTATCAAGTACTGCCTTATCATTATATTGGTTAATTGGTGGTGTATACCAATTATTTCAATCACAGGTAGGTCGTAAATTAAATGAAAGAGCATATTATAAAGCTCAAGAAAAAAACAATATAATTTAATAAATAAGTGGTGAGAATATGCAGAAAAAAATTGAAATTCAAGCATCATCTTTATTAGAAGCAACTCAAATAGCTGTAGCTAAGCTACATGTTTC
>ERZ780030.464-NODE-464-length-17631-cov-4.235036_pt1 | contig 17631 bp, 8 predicted proteins | sample MGYA00511857_ERZ780030 | MGnify/ENA primary metagenome ERZ780030 (study PRJEB29588, sample SAMEA2162530) | human gut metagenome | biome: human gut; feature: human-associated habitat; material: faeces | place: Denmark | collected 2008/2010 ... | reverse complement strand
CTTTACCTACCACCCCGCCCTCTGGGCACCCCTCCTCCCAGGAGGAGGGGAATTGGGATACTCATTTACCTCATAACCCCCTCCAGCAATAACCTCCGCCAACGGGTAAGTCGTTTATTTATCTTCTTCCTTTTTCTGATATTCGGTAGGCGTTACGTCAAATTCCTTTTTAAAACACTTCGTGAAATACTTTGGGTTGCTGAAACCAACCGCATAGGCAACCTCGGAGACATTAATGAAAGGCTTTTTCAGGAGTGTACACGCATGTTTAAGCCGGATGTTGCGAATAAACTCTACTGGGGAGAGACCGGTCATTGCTTTCATTTTTCTATTTAGAGTGGACTTGGAAACGTTGAGTTCCGAGGCAAAAGTATCTATATCAAATTCGGTTTCAATCAGATGTTGCTCTATACATTCGATAGCTTTTTCCAGGAACTGCTCGTCAGTACTCTGATATTCCAGTGCTACAACATTGATTTCCGTATCGACTCTGAACTTCTCTTGTCGCTTCTGGTTGGATTTCATCAGATTGTCAATGCGTGCATTAAGCATTTTCATATCGAATGGTTTCGTCAGGTATCCGTTTGCTCCTGCATTGAAACATCTCACTTGGTCTTCCACTGAATTTTTTGCTGTAAGCATCAATATCGGTATATGGCTGGTATTGATGTCCTGTTTCATTGTTTCACAGAGTTCGATTCCATCCATTTCGGGCATCATATAATCGCTGACCATCAGATCTACATCTTCGCTTCTTACAATTTCCAAAGCTGTTTTCCCATTTGTAGCGGTGAGTATATTATAGTGTGTGGCCAACTTTCTTTTCATCAGTAGCAGGAATTCTTCATTGTCATCTACCAGCAATACTGTACCTTCTTTCTCTTCTGTATCTTCTGTTGCTTCATTCGGTACTGTTGACGGTATTTCACTGGTTTCGATAATGTCCTTTATTTCCGGATAATAATCCCGGTCGATAGGGATTAGAACTGTAAATCTGGAACCTTCTCCGATGTTGCTTTCTACCTGGATGTCTCCTTTATGCAAGGTCACCAGTTTCTTGGTTAATGAAAGCCCTACACCGTTTGATTGAGGTGCATAAGCTGTTTTGTTCACATAGAATGGAGTGAATATCTTGGATATTTCTTTCTGGTCTATGCCGATTCCTTCATCCTGCACCTCTATCCGGAGGAATCGGAAATTATTTTTTAGCAAAGTCGATACATTCAGCTCTACTTTCTTATTGGCAGGTGTATATTTGGCCGCATTCGAGAGTATGTTGTACAGAACCTTGTCTATCTTGTCAAAGTCCATATATCCCCAAATGTCTTTTTCTTCCAGATGAAGACTGAAATGGAGGTTTTTCTTTTCGATGATTGGTCGTATGCCTGTGTGATAGATTTCACGGATAAAGCTGCTGACATTGCCATAGGTAGGGGTGAGTACAAACGAGTCGTTCTCCACTTTCCGGAAATCGAGCACTTGCTGGATTAAGCGTTTTAGGCGGAGCACATTACTCTTCAACATATGTACATCTTCCTGTGGAGAAAACTTTGTTTCTTCTAGGTTGTCCGCTACGCAGCTGATGGTAGTAAGTGGGGTGAGCAGTTCATGGCTTATATGGGTGAAATATTCCAGTTTAGTCTTGGTCAGTTCTTTTTGGAATCTAACCTGGTCGGACTGCCTTACCCTATGCAGGTAATAGAACATGATGGAGTAAAGAATCAGGATGGTGAGAGTTATATAGGTACCATATGCCCACCATGTCTCGTACCAAGCCGGCTTTTTATAGATACGTAGTTCTGTGACGTCGTCTTTCCAATAGCCGTATTCGTCTGTAGAGCGCACTTTGAAAGTATGGTATCCTTTAGGGATTTTATTGTAGAAAGCCGACCGGTTACCGGTTTCGGTGTATACCCACTCCTTGTCCACGCCATCCATCTTGTAGGCGTATCTTATTCTCGATGTTGCTGTAAATTGAAGAGCGGAGAAGAAGATTTCAAGATTGTTATCTTCGGGCTCTAACCAGACGCTTCGGGTTGATAAATCTTTCGACTGGCGCTGGGGATTGAAGAAGAAAGAATTATTGGATACTTTGATATCTGTTATGATGACCGGGTTGGAGTTGATCTTCTTAGATGGGAATTTTGAGGAAGCCATCGATACAAAGCCACCATGCCCACCGGCATAAAGCTTGCCGTTGAACAGGTCTATGACGTCCTTCTTGAACGAGTTTATCTGAACGGATTCGTCTGAATTTGAATAATGAATGTATCTATCTGACTGGATATCGTAGGCAGTCAATTGTCGGTTTGTTAGTATCCAAAGGGTATTCCTGTCATGTTTCATCCCTAAAATAGACTGTCCGGTCATTCCACATGAGTTGCTGAAGTCCTTCATTGTCTCTGAGTTGAGATCCATTTGCAGGATGGAACCTTGAGTAGTGGCAATCCATAGGTGGTTTTCCTGGATGACTATCTTATCAATATTGTTACTGGGTAAGGATGAATTCTGGGTTGAGTATTGTTTAATTGGTTCCAGTTTATCTCCTAAAGAAACCTTATGTAAACCGGAATCTTCGGTTGCCAGCCAGATGTTACCATATCCGTCTTCTGCAATAGATGTAATGTTGGGCAGAGAGAATTCGGGGATAATGAAATCTTTACCGTCCGGTTTTAGATAGAGCTGTCCGGTGGTAGCTACCCATAAATTTCCCTTACTGTCTTCATAGATGGATGTAATGTTGCCTGTAGCACCTTTTGGTGTATATAAGTCTTTTGCCAGTAGGTACTCGATTTCTCTTTTACTGTTTAGTTTTGCTTTGTAGAGAGTGGGCTGGTCTCTGCATCCCAGCCAGAATTCTCCCGGTTGTTTCGAACGCAGGATATATCCTACATTATGCACTCCGGGATTGGTATTCGAATAGTCATAGAATTTGTCCTGCTCTATGTCATACCAGCAGAGTCCCCAACGTTCCTGATTAAACCAGAGTCCATTGTTGGGGTCAATGCCCAGAGTAGTTATATTCGTGTCGAAACCTACATGCTTTTTCAGTTTGGGCAGGAAATTGTTAGTTATGGCAGGATTTCCCATTAGCAAGTGATATCCACTGTCGTAAGCCCCGGCCCAAAGGTTGCCTTCCCTGTCTTTGATGATCTGGCTGAACATTTTATTGTAATCGAACATATACGAGCTGAGATCCACTTTTTTCAGATGTCCGTCCACCACTTTGAAAGCGTAAAGCTCGTGGTAGCCGAATACCCATATATAGCCGTAAACATCATCTTGTACTACACTGAAGAATGCGGTTTCAGGCAAGTGCAGTTTTTCATTGAAGACTTCTTGATGTGTGTACATGTTGTCCTCCGTTGCATCCGGATGAAAGCGGTAGATACCGTCTCCCCAGGTCAATATCCAATATTGGTCATCTTTGTCCTGGAATATTTTAAAAGGAGTATTCTTTGTTCCGAGTGCAGGAAAACTCATGAATGTATCTGTATTTTTGAGATACTTGTATAAGCCTCCTCCCCATGTACATACCCATATATTGCCGAAATGGTCTTCGTATATTGAGTTTATGCCATTGTTGGGAACCGCTGGGATTAAATTTCCGTAGCGCTTCTTCAACGAATAGTCGGAATTGTAGTGAGAAACCTGATTACGGGTACATATCCATAGTTCTTTCCGGCTATCTACCAACATGAAGTTTATCCATGTATTCTGGATTTCTTCATCAGGGAACGGCCGTATCTGATAGTTACTCTTATCCACCAAATTAACTCCCTGTCTTGTTCCTACCAGCAGGCAATTATCATCTTCAGCAAAACACCAGATGAAGTCATCAGTTAATAAATGCGGCTGATTAAAATCTGATTTGAAAGTCTGGAGTTGGTATCCGTCATATCGTCCTAAGCCGTTTTTAGTTCCTAACCAGATGAATCCGTTCTGGTCCTGATGCAAGTCTATTACTTCATTGGAAGGTAGCTGTTCCAGAAAAGGCATTTGTTTGGCTATTATTTGCTGTGCATATGAGGAAATGCTCATTAATAGGAAGATGACAATGAGAAAGGGGGATACATATATCTGAATTTCTGTACGATGAATTCTGTTTTCCATAATGTTACAAGGTATTTTCTTTGGTGGCGATTGCAAAAATAGGGTATTATTGGCAATACTTCAATCAAAATGGCATTTTTGTGAACCTCCCTGTAAAGTATGGGCATAAAAAAAGGAGTACCGCTGTACTCCAACCTTTGTTAACCTTAAATCTAATACTATGAAAAACACAGTGCAAAGATACGGACTTCTGGGATATCTGCAAATAAAACAAATAAAAAAGAGTGTTTTATAACATGTTTTAGTAAAAGTGTTGTTTTTGTTAAGGCTTACTAAGGATTTGAGTCCCCTCAGTACTTGTTTTCTAAAAAAGAATTATCTTTGCATGGCTGCGAAAATAAGCTGCACTTTTGCATATTAATAAATTTATAAAGAACAACTACTGTGAGCGAAGAAGATATTGTCCTTACTCCGATGATGAAACAGTTCTTGGACCTGAAAGCCAAGCATCCTGATGCCGTAATGTTGTTTCGTTGCGGTGACTTCTATGAAACTTATTCTACCGATGCTGTTGTTGCAGCCGAAATCCTGGGAATTACCCTGACTAAGCGTGCCAATGGTAAAGGAAAGACTGTTGAAATGGCAGGATTCCCTCATCATGCATTGGATACGTATCTACCTAAGCTGGTACGTGCCGGGAAGCGTGTGGCCATCTGTGACCAGTTGGAAGACCCGAAGATGACCAAGAAACTGGTGAAGCGGGGTATTACGGAACTGGTAACTCCCGGTGTTTCCATCAATGATAATATACTGAATTACCGGGAGAATAATTTCCTGGCTGCCGTACACTTTGGTAAGGGAGCGTGCGGTGTGGCATTTCTCGATATATCTACGGGTGAGTTTCTTACAGCAGAAGGGCCTTTTGACTATGTAGACAAGCTATTGAATAACTTCGCGCCCAAAGAAGTACTTTTTGAACGTGGTAAGCGGGGGATGTTCGAGGGAAATTTCGGAAGTAAGTTCTTTACTTTCGAACTGGACGACTGGGTATTTACAGAGACCACCGCCCGGGAGAAACTTCTGAAACATTTTGAAACGAAGAATCTGAAAGGTTTTGGTGTAGAGCATCTCAAGAATGGTATCATCGCTTCGGGAGCCATCCTGCAATATCTCATCATGACGCAGCATACCCAAATCGGGCATATCACTTCTTTGGCACGTATTGAAGAAGATAAATACGTCCGTCTGGATAAATTCACGGTCCGTAGCCTTGAGCTGATAGGCAGCATGAATGATGGAGGCAGCAGCTTGCTGAACGTGATTGATAAGACTATCAGTCCGATGGGTGCCCGTTTGCTGAAGCGCTGGTTGGTGTTTCCGTTGAAAGATGTACTGCCTATCAATGAACGCTTGAATGTAGTGGAATATTTTTTCCGTCAGCCGGATTTCAAAGAACTGATCGAAGAACAGTTGCATTTGATAGGCGATCTGGAACGTATCATCTCTAAAGTGGCTGTAGGACGTGTTTCTCCTCGTGAAGTAGTTGCATTAAAGGTAGCTTTGCAGGCTATTGAGCCTATTAAGGAAGCTTGTCTGGAGGCGGATAATGCTAGTCTGAACCGTATCGGTGAACAACTGAATATCTGTAAGTCCATTCGCGACCGCATTGAAAAAGAGATTAATAATGATCCTCCGTTGCTGATAAACAAAGGTGGTGTTATGAAGTCAGGCGTCAATGCCGAATTGGATGAATTACGTCAGATAGCTTATTCCGGTAAAGATTATCTGCTACAGATACAGCAACGGGAAAGTGAACTGACTGAAATTCCCAGTCTGAAAATCGGTTACAACAATGTATTCGGTTACTATATTGAAGTGCGCAATACACATAAGGATAAGGTACCACAGGAGTGGATACGTAAACAGACCTTGGCCAATGCCGAACGTTACATTACACAAGAGCTGAAAGAGTACGAAGAGAAAATTCTCGGCGCCGAAGATAAGATATTGATACTGGAAACCCAGCTCTACATGGAATTGGTGCAGGCTCTAAGTGAGTTTATTCCTGCCATTCAGGTGAATGCAAACCAGATCGCGCGTCTGGACTGTTTGCTGTCTTTTGCCAATGTGGCACGTGAGAATAACTATATACGTCCTGTCATCGAAGATAACGATGTTCTGGATATCCGCCAGGGACGACATCCGGTTATCGAGAAGCAACTTCCCATAGGAGAGAAGTACATTGCCAATGATGTGGTGCTGGATAGTAGCTCGCAACAGATCATCATCATTACCGGTCCGAACATGGCGGGTAAGTCTGCATTGCTGAGACAGACGGCGTTGATAACGCTACTGGCGCAGATTGGCAGCTTCGTACCTGCCGAGAGTGCACATATCGGTTTGGTAGATAAGATATTTACCCGTGTAGGTGCCAGTGATAATATCTCTGTCGGAGAGTCTACTTTCATGGTGGAAATGAACGAGGCGGCTGATATTTTGAATAACCTTTCTTCGCGCAGTCTGGTGCTTTTTGACGAGTTGGGACGAGGTACATCTACGTACGACGGTATTTCTATTGCCTGGGCAATTGTAGAGCATATCCATGAACACCCTAAAGCAAAGGCACGTACGTTGTTTGCTACGCACTATCACGAGTTGAACGAGATGGAGAAAAGCTTCAAGCGTATCAAGAACTACAATGTTTCCGTTAAGGAGGTGGATAATAAGGTCATTTTCCTGCGTAAACTGGAACGTGGCGGTAGTGAACACTCCTTTGGTATCCATGTGGCAAAGATGGCAGGTATGCCGAAAAGTATCGTAAAACGTGCGAATGACATTCTGAAACAGCTTGAGGCGGACAATCGTCAGCAAGGTATTGCAAGTAAGCCGATGGCGGAAGTAGGAGAGACGCGTGGCGGCATGCAACTTAGCTTTTTCCAGTTGGAAGATCCTGTGCTCTGCCAGATACGTGACGAGATTTTGAATCTGGATGTGAATAATCTGACCCCGCTGGAGGCATTGAATAAATTGAATGATATTAAGAGGATTGTAAAAGGGAAGTAAAGCTTCCCTTTTTTATTCTTATCCGGTGACGCTATTCGTTGATAGAATCCATATCTGTCAATTCTTTCTTCACACTATCCTTCTGCTGTTCCCTATATTGGCGTGGTGGCATACCGAAACGCTGGGAGAATAACTTATAGAACGTTCCGCGGTTATTGAAACCTGTCTTGTCCATAATTTCCTCAATGGTATAGTTCTTTGTCAGCAACAGTCGCTCGGCCATTGTGAGGCGATATTCTTTGATGATATCAGCAGGAGATTTGTCTGTTATAGGTTTTAATTTACGGTAGAACTGACGGGTGCTATAGCCCAGGTCACTGCTCAATAGTTCAACGGATAAGTCAGGGTTTGTGATATTCTTTTCTATGGTTTCTATCACCTTATCCAGGAATTCCTGATCTTCTTTGTGGATACAGTTCCCGTTTTCCACTTTGAATGAACTGAATATGGAACTATAATATTCTTTCAGGTCCGATTCTCTTTTAATCAATCGGTAGACTACTTTCTCTAAATATTTTACATTGAAAGGTTTCGTCACATACACTTCTGCACCAGCCTCAATGCCTTTCACCTGATCGTCTTCGTGATGAAGGGCAGACAGTAGAATGAGTGGAATATGGCTCCATAACTTGTTTTGCTTGATTTTCTGGGCAAAGGAAAGCCCGTCTATTTCAGGCATCATCACATCTGAAATAATCAGATCCGGCTGCTTCAGTTCCAGGCTGGCCAAAGCTTCTGCAGCGTTATTGAAAGATAATACATTGTATTTATCTACAAATATTTCCGAGACGAACCATAACATCGAAGGATCGTCGTCAATGATCATAACCGTGTGCTTGGAAGTGTCGAAATTAACAGTGGTCTGTTCCAGTTCCATGGGCTCCGTATTTGTATTCAGAGGTCCTGTTTCATACACTTTTTGGGGTGTTTCTGCTTCCTGTGCAGTGGGCGATAGTTCCGGTAAAGTGACTGTAAATGTAGTTATCTCATTCTGAATACTGCTGACATTGATTTCACCGTTCAACAGAGTAACCATATTCTTACAAATGGCCAATCCCAGCCCATTCCGTGAATTTTTGCCATTCATTTCAAAAGAATCCAATATCTTATAGCGATCGAATATCTTTGCAAGATTCTCTTTCGCTATCCCCTTTCCTGAGTTGGATATATTAAGAGTTAGAAGCTGCTTTTCTACTTTCAGACCGATGGTGATATTCCCTTCTTCCGGAGTATATTTAAAAGCATTTGAGATCAGGTTATTAACGATCTTATTGAAACAACTGATATCCGTGTTCCATTCGATGTCCGGTTCAATATCCAACCGATAGTTCAGATTCTTATTTTCAGCCAATTCACAGAAGGATTCCGCTATGTTCCGGAGTTTGTCCGATACGGATAATCTTTGGATAGAAAGCACCTTATGACCGGTTTCCAGCCTGCGGAATTCCAGCAGTTCCAGAATCAAACCATTCAGTTTTTCTGTATTCTGCTGTATCATCTTCCCGTATTTGCGGATGTACGAATCAGATTGCGGGTAGGCAAGTATCTTTTCGCACGGACCATAAATCAGCGTCAGTGGCGTACAGAATTCATGAGTGATGTTGGTAAAGAAACGCAGCTTGGACTCATAGACTTCTTCTTTCTTTTCCCGGTTCAATTTCTCAATCATGCGGTGCTGCTTCCGGCGGTATTGATGAACTATCCTGTAAACAGCAAGAATGCAGAACAAAGCGATTAATATGAAATAGAGAATATATGCCCAATTACTTAAATACCAGGGAGGAGTAATCTGAATCAGAAGTTTCTGCGGTTCGCACTCTTTTCCATTCATGTTATTCTTGTATTTCACTAACAAAGTATATTGTCCGGGTGCAAGATTGGAGAAGATGGCGCTGGCCGATGTTCCACTTTCTATCCACTGGCTGCTTACTTCGTCCAATTTGTAAGAATAAGAGTAATTGTTACCATTTATATAATCTATTGCCATAAAGTCGATGCAGAAGAAGTTCCGGCTATAATCCAGCTGAAGTATCTTCTTTCCTTTTTTGTCGTGGAGAAAATCATGAATATTGTATTCTTTTCCGAAGATAGATAATCCCTTCAGGTTTATTTGAGGCATATAGTCTGCCATAATATAAGCATTAGGCTTGACGGTAACAAATCCGTTTGTCCCTCCGAAGAATAAAGTTTCGGTCCGCGAGTCTTTATAGAAAGCTCCATCACTGAATTCAGTGACTTCCAGTCCGTTTTCCCGGTCGTAAGTCTGCCCGGTATTGGTTTTAGGGTTGAACCTTACCAGTCCTTGATTCGTGCTGATCCAAAGGTTATTTTGCTGGTCTTCCAAAATGCCATGTACTGTGTTGTTTGAGAAAAGGTCAGCCCTGTCATGATAATGTGAGTAATCTTCATTGAAGTGAAGTAGTCCGGAACTGGTTCCCAACCAATATCCTTTCTCATTTTTATAAATGGCGAAAATATCATTGGCCGTCTGACTGTTCACTACATTATCAAACCTGTATGGAGTTAGCTGTTCGGTTTCGACATTGAGCCGGTAGGCTCCATAGCCACGATTACCGAACCAAAGGATAGAATCATTCTCTTGGAAGGAGGTAAAGAAATAATTGGAAGCCATACGCCCGTCATCCAGAACAATTCTGGTAGCCGATTTAACGGAAGGAGAGCTACCGGCTTTATCCAAAATAACTTTTACGATACCCTCACCTACAGTGGATACCCATAAAGTGGTATCATTTAATTCGTTGATGGAGTGTACATATTTCACCTTCTTTCCATCGGCTATCACTGTAAACGCTTTCAGCTGTTTATTCTGGTATGAATAGTAGTTAAGCCCGTTTTCCGTTCCAATCCATAGCCTGTTCGCAGAACCGGGGGCAAAGCAATAGACGGTGTTGTCGGTTAAGGTACTGTTGCTGATGGAAATCCGGTCGAAAGAAACTGCTGCATTGGTTTCCGGAGAATAATTCCTGATACGCAATATACCTCCTCCTTTGGTTCCTATCCATAAGGTTTGTTCCTCGTCGTAGTAAACGGTACGTACGGGGTTGTTTATCTGGTATACAGGAGTATCCAGCAGTGTATTGGTAATGGAGAAAGCATCATTGAAATACATGTATACCCCTTGTCCGTCTGTTCCTATCCAAACAATATCCTGATATTTGTCCTTCATCAGGCAGAAGATGCCGGAATGGATTTCTGTATCTTGCATCTGGTATTTTATTTTCTGATCGGACATATATTTCAATACGATCAATCCGCTACTTTTGAAGCCAATGTAATAGTCGTTTTGTTGTTTGATGATGGAAGAAACTTCTCCGCGTGTTTCGACTTCTGCTTTGAGATCTGCAATAAAGTATTGCTGTTGATTTCCGAAGTCATATTCATAGAGTGAGTAGGTCTTATCGATGAAATAGACCAGGTCTTCTTCTGCGAATGCCCATAATAACTGTTCGGAATGTTTAAAAAGATTGTTGGGGGTGAGGGCTATCTCTTCTTTATTCTTGATTATCTGATAGCTGCGGGTGTCATTATTCGAAGTGAATACCCATAGAATATTGTTTTTGTCGATGATAGTGGATAATACGTGTCCGAATGCTATTTGAGGTACTTCCAACTTTTGGAAGAGTTGTTTTTCCGGTTGATAGTAATAGATATATCCGTCGTCTTTTACAATGAAAAGGTCATTATCCCTGCTTTTTGCCATATAGTTCTTGTCTTTAAACTCCGTAAAGCTTTTGGATGTCTGGAGTTTAGTATCCAGACGGTCCAGTCCATAGTTGGTCTGTATCCATAATACATCCTTTTCAGTCTCCATGATGTCGTTAATCAGGTTTCCGGATAATGGGGCTTTCGTCGGGTTGACAGGATTATATACATGGATATTGGTGCCGTCGAAAATATTCAGACCATCACATGAACCGATCCAGATGACTCCCTGATGATCCTGGTAAAGGGATAAGATAGCACTGTTGGATAAGCCGTTTTTGTTTGAAAATTGCCGTAGACTGTATGCATGAATCAAATGCGGAAAGCAGCATAAGATGCAGATAAGCAGTGAAACTTGAGGGAAGTAGTGTTTGTTTTTCATATCTGTATATCGGACTAATTAGGTATTGCAAAGATAGAGAATTATGGTAGGATATGGTTGGGAAGCATAGAAAAAAGAGTAATACTTTTCTGACTTTTTTGTGCGTTTTACAGCCATAGCCATGTAATTACACTTTTATGGCATAAATATAGGTATGCTTTTAGGTAAGTGCCGCTATTTTTGCGATTGATAAATATCTGTATTATTCACAATAGAATATTTTACTATGAAATTACCAGTTATCCTATTAGCATCTGCGCTGCTTTGTTCAGGTAGTATGCATGCACAGAGTGCAAAACCGGAGAAAAAAGCGAAAGCTTATATGGTGGCAGATGCCCACCTGGATACCCAATGGAATTGGGATGTCCAAACCACCATCAAAGAGTATGTTTGGAATACCTTGTCCCGTAATCTGTTTTTGTTGAAGAAGTATCCCGATTATATCTTCAATTTTGAAGGAGGTGTCAAATATGCTTGGATGAAAGAATACTTTCCCAGTGAATATGAGCAACTCAAAGCATTTGTGCGTTCAGGTCGCTGGCATATCAGTGGCAGTAGTTGGGAAGCATCGGATGTGCTGGTACCCTCTGTTGAGTCTTCCATTCGTAACATCCTGCTTGGACAGGAATATTACAGAAAAGAGTTCGGGACAGAAAGCACGGATATTTTCTTGCCCGACTGTTTTGGCTTTGTCTGGACGCTGCCTACTATTGCCAAACATTGCGGTCTCATCGGCTTTTCTTCACAGAAACTCGACTGGCGTAACCATCCTTTTTATGGAGAGAGCAAACATCCTTTTATGCTTGGATTGTGGAAGGGGATTGACGGTTCTTCTATTATGCTTGCTCATGGCTATGATTATGGTAAGCGCTGGAATAACATTGACCTGTCGGAAGATAAAGAATTGTTGGGACTGACTAAGCGCACTCCATTGAATACGGTTTATCGCTATTATGGTACGGGTGATACGGGTGGTTCTCCCTCAATAGGCTCTGTCAGTTCTGTAGAGAAAGGTATCAAGGGGAACGGACCGTTAGAAATAATCAGCGCAACGAGCGATCAGTTATTCAAGGATTATCTTCCTTATGAAAAACATTCGGAATTGCCCGTTTTCAACGGTGAATTGCTGATGGATGTACATGGAACCGGATGTTATACTTCGCAAGCTGCCATGAAGCTTTATAACCGTCAGAATGAACTTTTGGGAGATGCTGCCGAAAGAGCGGCCGTAGCAGCGGATTGGTTGGGTATAGCCGGTTATCCGGGTGAAAGTCTGAGAGAAGCATGGAAGCGTTTCATTTTCCACCAATTCCATGATGACCTTACCGGTACCAGTATCCCACGTGCTTATGAGTTTTCGTGGAATGATGAATTGCTTTCATTAAAGCAATTTTCAGGTGTTCTGACAGCTTCGGTAGGGGCTGTTTCTGAGAAAATGGATACTCGCGTCAAGGGTATTCCGGTTGTGTTCTACAATGCACTCGGATTTCCGGTTACGGATGTAGCGGAGGTAGCGATTGAAGCTCCCAAATTCCCTAAAGGTGTCAGTGTTTATAATGCGGAAGGCAAGCAAGTTGCTTCCCAATTACTTTCTTACCGGAATGGAACTGTGTATTTATTGATAGAAGCAACTGTACCTGCTACAGGATATGCCGTGTATGATGTCCGACTTTCCGGAAGCCAGAAGCAGGCAGATTCTTTTGTTTCAGAAACAACAGTGGAGAACTCTGTCTATAAAATCTCATTGGATAAGAAGGGAGATATAATCTCGCTTTACGATAAGAAAAACAATAAAGAACTTGTTAAGGACGGCAAATCTATTCGTCTGGCTCTTTTTACTGAGAATGAATCATATAATTGGCCAGCTTGGGAGATTCTGAAAAAGACTATTGACCGTGCGCCTGTTTCTATTACTGAAGACGTGAAAATGAATCTGTGTGAGAATGGTGCCCTGCGCAAGACTTTGTGTATAGAAAAGCGCCATGGCAAATCGTTGTTCCGTCAGTATATTCGGCTTTACGAGGGAGAATTGGCTGACCGTATAGACTTTTACAATGAGATAGACTGGCAGTCAACGAATGCACTGCTGAAAGCAGAATTCCCCTTGAATGTTGATAACGAAAAGGCGACCTACGATCTGGGTATAGGCAGCGTTCAGAGAGGTAATAATATATTGACCGCTTATGAAGTATATGCCCAATATTGGGCGGATTTAACCGATAGTGACGGCAGTTATGGTGTTTCTATTATGAATGACAGTAAATATGGCTGGGATAAACCTGATAATCATACACTCCGCCTGACATTGCTTCATACACCCGAGACTAAGAACAACTATCCGTATCAGGACCGTCAGGACCTGGGATATCATACTTTCACTTATAGTTTGGTAGGGCATGCCGGCGGTTTGGACAAGGCGCAGGTCGTTAAGGAGTCTGAAGTATTGAATCAGCGTCTGAAGGCTTTTACTGCCGAGAAACATTCCGGAACATTGGGCAAAGCCTTTTCTTTCGCATCTTCGGACAATAGTAACGTTGTCATCAAAGCTTTGAAGAAAGCGGAAAGTTCGGACGAATATGTGGTGCGTGTGTACGAAACGGGTGGCAAAGCTCCACAAAATGCAGTGATGACATTTGCAGGAACTATTACAAGTGCCGTTGAAGCAGATGGTACGGAGAAGAGTATAGGAAGTGCGGACTTCAGTGGTAATCAGCTGGAAGTCTCCATACAGCCCAACAGCATCAGGACCTATAAAGTCCGTTTCAATGATAATAAGAAGGAAGAATTGCGATGCGAACAACTGCCTCTCAATTATGACCGTAAATGTTTCAGCTGGAACGAATTTCGTTGGGAGGCTAATTTCGAAGCCGGTTATTCTTATGCCGCTGAATTAATACCTGCCGATATAACTGTTAATCGTGTTCCTTTCCATCTGGAAACAAAAGAAGAAATGAATGGTATGTTATGTAGCGGAAATACCTTGCAACTGCCTGCCGGACATTCCTATAACCGTTTGTATATACTGGCTGCTGCGGCAACTGCTGAAGAAGATGTTAGAGGCGTATTCCAGACAGGGAAGAATTTGCAGGAGATTGTCGTTCCTTCTTATACCGGTTTCATCGGACAATGGGGGCATACAGGCCATACACAAGGCTATTTGAAAGATGTAGAAGTGGCCTATGTCGGTACACACCGCCATTCCGCTGAGGGAGATCATGCTTATGAGTTTACTTATATGTTCAAGTTTGCCATTGACATCCCTGCTAAAGCAACTGAGGTTATCCTGCCCGATAATAAAGATATTGTTATTTTTGCTGCTACATTGGTTGAAGAACCATATGCACCTGTTAAAGCACTATCTACTTTATTCCAGACTGCCAATGAAGATGATACCAGCTTGCAGAAGACAGCAGAACTGAAGATCAATCTGTTGAAACCGGAACATATCGTTGCTTGGTCGGGATATACCAACGACCATGAGAAACCTGCATTTCTCATTGATGGAAACGAGAATACTAAATGGTGCGATACCTCTATGCTTCCTAACTATATTGATTTTGATTTGGGAATGGAAAAGGAAATAAGCGGTTGGAAGATGGTGAATGCTGCTCAGGAAAGCTATTCTTACATCACTGGCAGCTGCTTCTTGCAAGGCCGGAATAACCCGAATGAAGCATGGCGCACATTGGACTTCGTAACCGGAAACAAGCAGAATGTTATCAACCGTTCTTTGGGTAAGACTGAGAAGGTACGCTATCTGCGTCTGTTGGTTACTCAACCGGTACAGGCCGCTAATGGCAAGGACACACGTATTTATGAGTTTGCAGTTTTTTAATAAGTATATAACATTATATCAATAACGAGAATATTATGAAAAGTCTTTTTGTTCTAGCTTCAGCTTTTTTCATAGCGGCAGAAGTAAATGCTCAGCAACTGACAACGGAAACTCCGTTAGTCGATAAAGCCTTTACACTTGCCACTAAGACATTATATAAAAATGCTCCTGACAGTTTGATTAAAGCCGGGGGACAATATGGCGGTGAGTGGACACGTGATGTTTCTATCAATGCTTGGAATGCTGCCAGTCTACTTATACCGGAGAAAACCGCTTATTCTCTCTGGAGTGTTACAATCGATGACCGGAAGTTGATAGGACATCAATACTGGGATCAGATTATCTGGGTTATGGCTGCCTATGATTTCTATCTGAAAAACAACGATCTTAACTTTCTGAAACAAGCTTATATAGCTTCTGCTAATACAATGAAGAAATTGGAGAAGGAAGCCTATGATGAGAAATACGGTCTATTCACAGGCCCTTCGGTTTTCAACGACGGTATTGCCGGATATGAAGAGCCCATCTACGAACCTACCAATAAATCTTCTTATGTGTTGGACCATTCAGGATCAAAGACTATCAAGTGTTTGAGCACAAATTGTATTTATTTTCGAGCATATGAGTTGTTGGCTGATATGGCACGAGTGTTAGGAGATAAGAAGAATATTAAGGAATATAAGCAAAAGGCCTCTATCCAAAAGGAAAATATACGTAAATATCTCTATGATAAGAAACAGAACCGTTTGAACTATCTGATTGATGGAAATGGCAAAGTGCATGCTTATCAAGAAGGATTGGGTATTTCTTTAGCTATTTTGTTCCAGGTTGTGACTCCTCAGGAAGCAAAAAAGATCATCAACGGAGTTTATATATGGGAAAATACGGTTTGCCTTCCATTTATCCGGCATTTAAACGTTTCTCAAAGGAGCATCCCGGTCGCCATAATCAGATTGTGTGGCCATTTGTCAATGGCTTTTGGGCGGATGCCTGTAGCAAGAGTGGACGAGATGACATCTTCATGAAGGAGATGATGAATCTTGCTGATTTAGCCATCAATAAGGGTAATAACTGCTTTTATGAAATATATAATGAGGATACGGGCAAGGTTGATGGAGGCTGGCAGCAGGGTGGCCAATGGAATTCTGTATATGATCAGACTTGGTCGGCTACGGGGTATATAAACATGGTTTTCAGTGGTTTGCTTGGCATGTCATTTTCAACTTCGGGGGTAACTTTTGCACCCAACTTTAAGTTGATGAAAGATCTGGGTTTTAAAGAACTTAAAGACTTGCGTTATCAGATGGGGACATTGGATGTCAAGATGGTAGGAACAGGCAGTAAGCTATCCGCCATGCTGGTAAATGGTGTTAAGTATAACTTAAAGAAACCCATTGTCGCTACTCAAGGCCGGACAATCATAGAATTTGTAATGGCAGAATAGGCCATTATAAATGGTCACCCTCATGCTGAGAAGCGAGGTAGCTGAGCGAAAGTGTATTTGATATCATCCCATTGACTGGCGTCGTAATCCGATTGATGGAAATATTGGGGGCTGTCTTTAGATCAGCCCCCACTTTTTTCATAAACAATTTGATATTTATCCTATTATCCATTTACTGCCCGGTATAAATGAGATGATCTTTGCTGTTACGAAACAGCAAATGAATGTACTCACTGCAATACAAGGTATAGCCGCAACGGTAGGCAGTGCCAGAGTGTGCTTGAATACTGTTACCCACAACCCGAGCCAGAATATATGCATGAGATACATGCCATAGCTGAGTTTTGATGCTTCTGTTAGAATTCGTGGGGGATTTGGACGATTGATGCATGTGAAAATAAGGAATGTACCCGTTGTAAGAAGCACACAATTGATTGTACAGAAAGCCCATCCTATTTCTATTACAGGTGTGGAAAGAATTTCTCCGGGCACAGCCTGGATATAGAATGAATAAATGGTCCATACAGCTCCGATGATCATTAGAATACCTCCTACGGTGAGACGTTTGGAACGGTTCCATGTAAGGTGAACACGTATGTAATGTGCCAATACGAGGTATCCCAGATAGCCTGAGAAATACCATAGCATGTGGTACTCATTCCAGAAACATTGCCCCCATACTTCACCACACCAGCGGTTGAGATACGGCATACATGTTGATAACAGGAATAGCCCAATGAAGAAACGCTCTTCTTTCTTTGTGGCTTTACTCAGCCACGGTGATATGATGGGTATGAACAAATAAAGACTGATCAAAGGATACATAAACCATAAGTGTCCGGCCTGTGATGGGAAGTTCAGTAATATTCGCGACATATCGTTCAATGATGTCTCTCCATTGATCGCTCCCCACAACATTGGTAAGGTACTATAGAGTATCATGAAAATAAAAAATGGTGGCAGGATGCGTAAGCAGCGCTGGCGGTAAAATTGCCATGTGGTCTGTTCTTTTTTCATCGGTGCAAGGAGGAAGGCGGAAACAATCATGAATAGTGGTACTGCCATGCGTGAGAAACCGTCGTACACGGCCACCCACAATCGGTCTGCTTTGCTGGCTTATAAAGATTGCGG
>ERZ780030.454-NODE-454-length-17907-cov-4.405781_pt1 | contig 17907 bp, 17 predicted proteins | sample MGYA00511857_ERZ780030 | MGnify/ENA primary metagenome ERZ780030 (study PRJEB29588, sample SAMEA2162530) | human gut metagenome | biome: human gut; feature: human-associated habitat; material: faeces | place: Denmark | collected 2008/2010 ... | reverse complement strand
GCTCTTGCAATGGCAACTCTCTGCTGCTGTCCACCGGAAAGCTGATTGGGCAGATGCTTTTCCCGCCCCTCCAAACGAAGGGTGTGGATCATCTCCTGCAAGCGTTTCTCATTGATCTTACGTCCGTCCATCAGAATCGGAAGTGTAATATTTTCCCGGACATTTAACACCGGAATCAGATTATAGAACTGGTAGATCAGTCCCACCTGACGACGGCGAAACACAGCCAGCTCCTCCTCGTTCTGCGCAAAAACATCCTGTCCGTCCATGTACACCTTGCCTGCCGTAGGTACATCCACCGCACCAAGAATATGCAGCAGAGTGGACTTTCCGGAGCCGGACGGTCCGATGATCGCAGTAAACTCCCCCTTCTCTACTGAAAACGACACATCATCCAGCGCATGTACTGCATTTTCCCCCTCGCCATATGTCTTTTTCAAATGTTCTACCCGTAAAATCTCCATGACTTTCCCATTCCTTTCTGAACTGTTTACCATATTGGTTACTTTTGTAACCCGTTCCCTACACTCCATAAGATAACGGAATGAGATGACAGAGCGGTGACTTTATTGTGACAGATCTGTCACTTTGGATTTTATTTGTATAGACTTCCCATTTATATTACACTCTTGTAGAAGCGTATCGTGAACACAGCACCACGTTTTGTTCCATTTTTTACCTGTATCGTTCCATTCTGCTGTGTAATGATCTTCTGCGCTAAGGACAGACCAATCCCCACACTCTCCGTACTGTTATCCTTTCCACGATAAAACCGCTCAAACAAATGAGGCAGATCCTCCGGTGCAATGCCTTTGCCTTCATCCCGTATCATAAGCTCTGTATAAAGAGGATTCTCTGTCCCCTCTACCGTAATTGCTCCACCGGGTTCCGAATATTCCATGCAATTTTTTAAGATATTCCCCACCGCCTCTACACTCCAGGACAAATCTCCCTGAAAGCTGCAGCCGGGCTCCACATGACATTTCCAGCGGATATCCCGCAGATCCATGGAAACCGCCACCAGTTGATATGCCTGCTCTGTCAGCTCTGTTACGGATACTGTCTCCTCCTTCATTCCGGAGGTACCCGCATCCAGACGTGACATTTTCAGAAGTGCATATACCAGCCAGTCAATCCGCCCAAGCAGGGTAATAATATCCCTTGCAATCTCCCGGCGCCTCTCAGGGCTCACCTCATCCTCCTGCAAAAAACTCGCCAAAAGCTGCAGAGAGGTCAGCGGAGTCTTGAGCTGATGAGAAATATAGGCCAATGCATCGGCCAGAAAAACCTTGTCCTGTCGTAACACGTCTGCCTGTTCCCTCATACGTCGTACCAGCTTGTTGAGCTGTGTATGAAGAATCGCAAGCTCTCCCTCCTGACAATCCTGAAGCAGCGTCTCCCCATCATCATGCAATATACTGTCCATTTTTTCGGACATATTGGCAATCCTTTTATAACGTTTCCCGATCAATCCCAGATGCAGGATCAATGCCACAGTTCCGGCTAATACCACCATGCCGGCCGCCACACTGTCAAATTGCCAGAATGCCAATGCCGCTCCTGCCAGATATATTACAATATAATATAGAATTTCTTTCCGGATCTCCGGATTTCGAAATAACTCCATAGAGCCCTCCTTTTGCTGAACAGATAAAATTATGCCCGGTATCCCATTCCCCGGACAGTGCGGATCAGCACAGGCTCCTGCGGATCGTCCTCAATCTTTTGCCGGAGTCTTTTGATGTAAACCGTCAGCGTATTGTCATTGACATACTCTCCTGCAGCATCCCAGATCTCCTCCAACAGCTTATTTCTTGTGAGTACAATCCCTTTATTGTTGATAAATATCAGAAGTAAGCGGTACTCTAAAGCAGACAAAATGATCTCCTGTCCGTTTTTCGTCACAGTGCCTCCCAGCGTATCCACCCGGACATCCCCCAGCTCCAACACAGCCTGTGTCCTTCCACAGCGCCGCAAAACACCTTTCATACGGGATATCAGCTCCCTTGGCCGGAAGGGCTTGCTGATATAATCGTCCGCCCCCATATCCAGTCCCGTTACCGTACTGTACTCATCACCGGAGGCCGTCAGAAAGATCACCGGAATCTCTGTATTTGCCTTGACCGCCGCACATACAGCAAATCCGTTGCCATCCTGTAACGACACGTCTAACAGCACCAGATCGATCTCCTGTCCGTGCTCCTCGATCTGCTCCAATGCGTCCTTCTGTCCGGAGACAGCCCTTACCCGAAAGCCTTCCTCCTGTAAAAAAAGACTAAGATTTTTTACGATTTCCTTATCATCCTCTACCAGCAAAATGTTTGTCATGCGTCTTGTTAATTCTCCATTTCAATATAATTATCCCCATGTGGCGTTCCGTGATACAATGCAACTCCATACACTGCTGCACAGATCATCACAAGCAATAAAAGTACACTAGCTACAATCTTCTTCGAATTATCTTTTCTCTTCATAATAAATCACTGCCTTTCGAATCCCTTATAAACCAAGTCGCATCATTTAAGATGCTTTAACACCTGACCAGATGCCGTCATCCTGCAACAACACAAGAATAACAGACAGATCTTTCGAAATCCGAAGCTTTTTCTTAAGAAAAGATTATTTTTTTGTGACATTGACATTATAACGCAACTTCTACGGCTTATGTACTCAAACTTACTAAAGCAATCAATGAAGAAGCCGCACGAATGCAGCCACACTATGCCATCTCATTGTAATGGGCATAAATTCCATTCATCGCCAGAAGCTCCTCATGCGTTCCCCTCTCCACAATTCCGGTATCTGCCACCACCAGAATCTCATCTGCATTTCGTATGGTGGACAAACGATGTGCTATCGTGATCGTGGTTCTGTTTTTTGCAAGCTCCTCCAGACTGTGCTGGATCCAGCGTTCACTTTCATTATCAAGAGCACTGGTGGCCTCATCCAGGATCAGGATCGGCGGATTCTTCAAAAAGACACGGGCAATGGAGATCCGTTGCTTCTGCCCTCCTGACAGACGCGTTCCACGCTCTCCCACAAAGCTGTCATAGCCATCCGGCAGCGACATAATAAAGTCGTGAATATTCGCCTTTCTGGCGGCATCCTCAATCTCCTCCATAGAGGCCCCCGGCTTACCGTATGCAATATTCTCCCGGATCGTGCCACAGAACAGATAAACATCCTGCTGCACCAGACCAATCTGATTCCGAAGACTTTCCAGTGTCAGTGCCCGGATATCCTGTCCATCAATGCGGACACTTCCTCCCGTCACATCATAAAACCTCGGAAGCAGTGAGCAGATCGTGGTCTTGCCGCTGCCGGAAGGTCCCACCAGTGCCACAGACTTGCCTGCTTCAATTTGAAATGAAACATCAGAAAGCACCAGCGTGTCATCATCGCTGTAATGAAAAGATACCTTGTCATATTCCACGGTTCCTTTGACATTTTCCAGAGGCTTTGCATCTGGGGCATCCACAATATCCGGCTCTGTCTCCACGACCGCCCCCCCCCCGCCAGAAAACGCCGGAAACCTGACAATCCCTTCTGCATCATTTCCGTCAGCTCCACCAGGATCTGGATCGGACTGATAAAAATGCCGATATACAGCGCATACATGGCAAGATCAGCCACCTCCATCTGACCTCTGGCAATGAGCCATCCGCCAAATACAAGAGTTACCAGATACATCAATCCCTGAAAAAATAAGTTGCCACTCATAAAGGAGCCCATACAACGGTAATTGGCATCCTTGGAACGCAGGAAGTTCTCATTGCTGCGCCCAAACTTCTCCCGTTCAATCTCCTCATTGGCAAAAGACTGTACCACACGGATGCCCGCCAGCGTATCCTGCAGACTGGAATTGATCTCCCCGATCTTCTGCCGGTTATCCATAAAAGTTGCCTGCATTCTCCGATTCTGACTGTACGAAAAAAGAACCATAAAAAAGACAAGCGCCAAAAGCGGGACAGCCAGCCGCCAGTTGATCAAAAACAAAAAGACAAAGGAACCAATGATCTTGATCAAAGAAATAAATAAATTCTCCGGACCGTGGTGTGCCATCTCGGAGATATCAAACAGATCTGACACCAGCTTACTCATCATCTGACCGGAATTATTCTGATCATAATAGGAGAAAGACAGCTTCTCATAATGATCAAAAAGCTGCTGCCGCATATCCCGTTCCATATTGGCTCCCATCATATGTCCCTGATAGCTGACATAATATTTGCAAAGCCCCTGAATGATGTACATGAACAGCATAGCCAGACCAATGGGCAGCAAAGCCTTTAATATGGCGGACGGCTCCCCCGCAAAAACGGTCCGGGTCATCGTCCGCAGGATCTGCGGATACGCCAGATCGATCAGACTGATCGCTGCCGCACAGATCAGATCTAAGAAAAATACCGCCTTGTACGGCGAATAATATGGTATGAATTTTTTTAATGTATGCACGTATGTCACCTCGTTTTTTTTATAAATAAGAAAACTTAACCCGACACATTATAACAAAAAAACGACTGTAAAACCACCCAAACAGTAGCAACAATCGTTTTTTCACATATATTTATGCCCTACTTCTCCCTATGACATCCGGTTTACTGTCTTATATTTATACAACATCTCCGCATGATTCTGCTCCTCGACCTGGATATCTGCCAGCAGCTTACGCACTCCCGGCTCCCCAAACACGAAAACATCCGTATTATATTCCGAAGAAACCAGCTTTTCTGTACCAATGCAGTCAGTCGCCAGAAAACAGTCATCTGTTTTGTCCTGTGAATTATCATCGGACATATAGGTTGCTTTCGGTGAATAGTCCTTTCCCTTGCTGTCGTTGCAGTCACATTCCGGCACTGTGCCGTTCAACACCTGACCAAGGGAATCATAATGCTTCTGCTCCTCCTTCTGAATTGTCTGGAACAGATTCTTTAGCTCCGGGTCCTTTGCCTGCTCACTGTATTTCTGATACTTCTGTGCACAAGTTTTTTCCTGAGACTGCAGATCCTTTAATGCTGCTGTTTCTTTTTCCGTTAATACCATTTTACTTTCCTGCCTTTCCTAAATTTTCCTTTTGACAGTCATAGTATCTGCGGATACTTCAAAAATATTCATAAATAACATCCATTTTTTAATTCACGCAAACATTGTGTCGTTCGCATTGCGTGTAATTCAAATTTGACTTTATCCACGGATTATCTTAAACTATCTGTGAATATACAAAAAACGCCGGAATACCAGAAGAAGACCATCCGAACTCTTCTTCTCACAGGCGATACAGAAATGAGGTATCTATGCGATTACGAAATATCCCCGGCTCACAGGAGCGCATATTAGAAAACAAATACACGATACAGACCGACGGTGCTGACGGTGCCGATTACAGGGGCAAATGGGCAAAGGAATTCTTCCACAATGATCATCCGGTTCACATCGAGGTCGGCATGGGCAAGGGCAAGTTTATTTTGGAGATGGCCCGACAGAATCCCGATATCAACTATATCGGCATCGAGAAATATTCCAGTGTGCTTGTCCGGGCACTGGATCACCGGGAGGAACTGGAAAGTGACAATCTTCTGTTCCTTCGAATGGATGCGGAAGACATTGATCAATATTTTGCACCGGGCGAGGTTGCCAAAATATATCTGAACTTCTCCGATCCATGGCCAAAGGACCGGCACGCAAAACGCCGCCTGACCTCCCGTCAGTTTCTGGAGCGGTATGACCGATTTTTGGTACAGGATGGAAGCATTCAATTTAAGACAGACAACCGTCCTCTCTTTGACTTCTCTCTGGAAGAGATCAAGGACACCGGCTGGATTCTGGATGAATGCAGCTTTGATCTGCACTCAGACGGCCCGGCTCCAAACAATGTTATGACAGAGTACGAGGAGAAGTTTTTCCGAAAGGGCAACCCGATCTGCCGTCTGGTATGTCACCGAAATCCCGGACAGACTGATTATTCCGAAAAGGAATAAACTATAACCTTTTTTAATAAAGAAATTTGTTACATTAAATAGAATTGATTTGCAAACTACAGATCTCAACGTCAAAAGGAGGAATTTATTATGGCTCAAGCATGTATTTTTTTAGCAACCGGTTACGAGGAAGTGGAAATGCTGACGGTAGTTGATATGCTCCGCCGCGCAAAAATTTCGATCGATATGGTTTCCATTACCGATCAGAAGGAAGTCACCAGCTCCCACAATGTAACGATCACCGCAGACAAGATATTAAGCGAAGTAAACTTCGATGAAGCAGAAATGCTGATCCTTCCGGGCGGCATCCCCGGCACCCCAAACCTTCGTGCCTGTGATCTCCTCTGTGAAAAGCTCAAAGAATTTGCTGCAAACGGCAAAAAAGTCGCTGCTGTCTGTGCGGCACCGACCGTTCTCGGAGAGCTTGGCATTCTTGCCGGCAAAAAAGCAACCTGCTACCCATCCTTTGCCGATAAGCTTGCTACCGGCGATTATGTGAAGCAGCCGGTTGTCACAGACGGCAATGTGATCACCAGCCGCGGCATGGGCACCTGTATCGAATTTGCCGGAGCCATCATCGAAGCCCTGAAGGACAAGGCCACAGCCGATGCTGTGAAAGAAGCGATCATTTATAATGACGTGTATTGATGATAGAAACCGAAGATAGGACAGAGATAAGTTTTATACAAAAGCCACCCGCTGTAGTAAATACTGAACAACATCGATATTTACTACAGCGGGTGGCTTGCTCTTATTATATTACTTTCAAGAAATAGACATTCTCTCTATTATTAAATCATTCATCTGATCGTAAGAATCCCAATAATCCTTCTTTACAGATATTCCTGTATATGAAAATAAACGCTTGATCATATCCATAATTTGAGTCGTAGTAAATCCGGTTCTTTGACGTATTGTCTCATCCGTTACAGATATGATCTGATGTGCCGCTAAATTCCGTACCCCCTCCTCCACACTCCTCACATTGTTAATTAATTGGATCAATTCCGTATCTGTTGATATATTCTCAATCAATAACTTTAAATGAACAGAATATACGTCTTTATATTGAAAACGCTCTTTATATTCTTTTTCTAATATTTCTCCAACTTGCGTACCTGCAAGCTTTTTTCTCGACCATCGTCTTACCTGATTTCGTTCACTGACATCACAGTAGGCATTTACATCCACACCGCACTGTTTCTTTAATATCATCTCAAACAGATCCACTATTAATGGTGTGATTGCCCGTACAAAATCCGCATATTCTTCTTTTTTTAACTTAATGCCTACCGACAATGCATATTCAAAATATTTCCGTTCTGATGACGCACGAATTGGCAGACATTGTACTCCACTTTTGACCGCCAGTTTGTCCACACCGGAAAAGTCAAGCAAAATCCTTCTGGATGCAAGTTCAAGAAGATCCCAATATGCCACGGTTTCTTGCACGGACAATGTATCTGCAACATCTAAAGCCGCCTGATAATCATATACTTCAACATGCTTTTTTATCATTTCTTCCTTCTTAATACTGGAAAGCGATGGACACTCTATTTCCCCGCATCTATTTTCATAATTTTCATTATTATCCTCATCCAATTCCCATAATGTCTGCACATCATAATCTCTGTGAATATGTTCATTTATTTTTCGTTCCGGAGTTACAACCTGTATCAGCTTTGCAGGAAATTCTCCCAATGTCTGTAGAACCAAAAGACCACTCTTCATTGCCGGTGTTCCGGAAGAAACGTTCAAAAGTAAAGTATCGTCTTTGTTCATATCATTATATATATTCTGAATAATATTACGAAAATCCTGATAAAAATAATCAAACTCATGTACTTTGGTCAATTCTCTTCTTTCCACAATTTCAATTTCATAATCGTGTCCTTGCATTTTTCCTAATCTCTCAATGCAATATCGATATCTGTCATCCATCTCCTGAAATTCTAACATCTCTTTCGACATATACATAATAATTTTATCAGGTTGGTATGCTCTACAGATATGTAACATGGAACCATCCTGACAATTCGTTGATGATATTGGATCTGTTCCACCAACCGGTGTAAATAAGATTGTTTTCCCCATTTTTTCTCCTTTTCTTTAAATAATAACGACTTCTTCATTTTCTATTTGTATACTCTCACCAAATAAAGTAACCTCTCCCTGCCCTCTTACTTTATAAACTCTGACATTGTCCTCCTGTGCATTAATCAGCATTGGAATTTCTCTAAGCAAATTTCGATATAAGTTTTCCGGTATCATCGCCTCAAACGCTGATTTTTGCACTCTAAAACCATATCCACTTATTTTCTTTGCAAATCGAATTCTTCTTTTATTATCTACAATATCATATATTATAAGAATGTACAGCTTTTTTCTTGTTTCTTTTTCCTCTGTATTCCAGAAATAATTTTCCATCACGTTTCCTCCTTGATTAACGAATTTCAATTGGCATATATTCATCCACATTTTCTGTTTCAATCGCCTTCACAAACTGTGCAATTTGAAAATCAAGTGCTCTCCGAAAACTAACTGCATACTCTATATATGAAAGATAACGACTATCTGTCCGAAATTTTCCTTCTAATTTTTTGATATACTTTTTAAATCCCTCCTGTTCCAAAAATACTCCCGGGCAATCTGATCCCGAATAGAAATCTTCCAACAATAATTCATGACCATTTAACATACTTAGTGCCGTCGAATCAATTAACACCGCACGCCATTCCTCCATCAAATCGCTAGCTAGCGTCGGATGCTTTTCCCGATCCTTGTGCATGATTCCAAAATACGGATTTAACCCCTTTCCCTCTATCTTTCCGTATAATTCATTCAATATAATAGAATAGCCTAAGCTAATTAAAGAATTAAACGGATCCATCGGAGGACGTCTGGATCTGCCAGAAAATGTAAACTCTGGATCAATCAACAGTGACAACATTTTAAAATATATTTTTGCTGCCGTTCCTTCATATCCCATTACCTGCTCAATGGTATTCGCACAAATGACTTTTTTCTGCATAATCTGCATCTCTACCATAGGGCGATCAATATTCACATCACGTCGCCTGGCATATCGACGTAAAACCACCATTTGATTCCTTATTTTGGCTGAAATGATTTTTCGTGAAAATTCCAGTTTAAATGTCTCATTATTTCCAATCTCTGCTTGTTTTCTCTGCCTCTGTACATTCACGTGGGTTGTGGAAATCAATCTTCCAAAATAGGCACCATTAACAGAATAAAAAATAACATTTACCCCACGCTTTAAGCATTCTGTCACACATTGTGTCGTTAGCTGAACCTTTCCAAAAATTTCAATTACTTCCAAAGTTTCCGCAGGTATGCTCTTTAACATGCCATCCTTATATTTCACTTGAAATCGATTACCTTGAATGCCCACACAAGCACCTTGTTCGCACACATATAGATAACTCATACAATCCTCCTCTCTGCAAAATATCCATTTTACTTAATTATATCCTATACATTCCGTCCCCTTTTCGGGGTTTCTATCTCTCTACCAATTTCCCAGATTGGAAACCGAAGAACAACCCGTTCTCGTCCCCTTTTCGGGGTTTCTATCTTTCTATAGGCAAAATATGACGGTGTGTATTTCATTGATACTGTTCTCGTCCCCTTTTCGGAGTTTCTATCTTTCTATAATATATAATCACCGCAAGGGGGTAGGCGGTCAACGTTCTCGTCCCCTTTTCGAGGTTTCTATCTTTCTATTGAAACACCTTGTGTGTAACCATGTACACGGTATGAAGTTCTCGTCCCCTTTTCGGGGTTTCTATCTTTCTACACGGAAATCATTATCAATATGTGAATACATACGATTTCTCGTCCCCTTTTCGGGGTTTCTATCTTTCTATTTTAATGAGCAAATTGACTTGGTAACAGGTGTCTCTGTTCTCGTCCCCTTTTCGGGGTTTCTATAGCAGTGAAGTTAAATAGAACAAATGTAAAGGTAGGTTCTCGTCCCCTTTTCGGGGTTTCTATCTTTCTACTATGTGTAATTTTAATTATCAGTTATATTGTTATTGTTCTCGTCCCCTTTTCGGGGTTTCTATCTTTCTACGAATTAAGAAGTTTACTTCTAAGGATGGCAGGAGTTTGTTCTCGTCCCCTTTTCGGGGTTTCTATCTTTCTACCGAAAAACCTACTCTACATTACCGTTGTCATTGTTCTCGTCCCCTTTTCGGGGTTTCTATCTTTCTACCATTGATTGACCATCATAGCAATGAAAAGCAGACCAGTTCTCGTCCCCTTTTCGGGGTTTCTATCTTTCTACTCTTCTATATTGTTTTTGTATTTCGTAAACTTGGTTCTCGTCCCCTTTTCGGGGTTTCTATCTTTCTACTAATTGCTTTTGATGAATGTCACAAATCAAAAGACCGTTCTCGTCCCCTTTTCGGGGTTTCTATCTTTCTACCAGATTGGTAGCTCGGGAGATTACGCAAAGATTGTTCTCGTCCCCTTTTCGGGGTTTCTATCTTTCTACGTTTATGCAATAACCAACAAAGAAGAAAAGAAGGGTTCTCGTCCCCTTTTCGGGGTTTCTATCTTTCTACGGAAGATGAATTTGATGAAATGAAAGGCTATTATGTGTTCTCGTCCCCTTTTCGGGGTTTCTATCTTTCTACGTGAGAGCAAAGGCGAAAAGCAGTAGTACACCGTAGTTCTCGTCCCCTTTTCGGGGTTTCTATCTTTCTACCCTTCCCTCTACATCCCTTGCTATTTCTGTATTTATAACCTATTTTGCGGCTTAAAAATAAAATACCTTGAAAATCATATCGCAATATTCACAAAATATCTTCTCAAGCCGCATAATTACTTAATCGGCTGAAATTACCAAGATCACTGTTTGAACATTAACCAGTCTCTTCAATAAAGATCGTCAATATTTCCACAAAACATTATACTACTTCCAACCTTCCCATTCCCATATCATACAATTCTCCATTATACCTTGTACATTTGCATACATGCGGTGCCAGTTGCAAACTCATGTCCTTTGTATGTTGATGTATTTGGTAATTTTTTCCTAAGGTATTTCGGTAAATGCTATCAATCACCTTTACTGCATCTTCCCTAAAAAGAGGGTAAATAATTGTTTTAGACAAGAAACCGCAACCACCTCCAAGCCAGATAACACCATCCTCATCTCTGCCTCGATCAAATCTTATATAGAAATATTCATAGCATATTTTCTGAAAGCAATTGAGTGCCTCTATAATATCATCCATTGTATAAGGAAATACGGAAGTATCAATGGATATGTCAAAGCATATTTCCGTTCCTGGCTTTAATGATTCTCTCAACAGCGGCAATGCTTTTTCCTGTTTCTGTAATGTATAATCAATTTTCTGGCTAAGTGTCAGATATTCCATATTGATCGGTTTGCTGTCTCCAACAAGCAAACCGCACAAATTATCATTAACTGCATTTCCTCTATTACTTTCATCAAGCCCCAGCGTATATAGCACCTGCTGCTCTAGCTGACTCATTTCTCCTGCCAGACAATACTTACGGTTCTCCCTTTCTCCGGACTTTTGAAAAATTTTCTCCTTAATCCTTGAAAACTTTTCCGGGTTCCGGTCAATTTCCCATGCCATTAAAGCAGTCCGTATCATTCCCTTGATACTGCTTCCGGGAATATATGGCATACCATACGCATCTTTTACAAATGTATCAATGTCCTTTGGTCTGTTTCTTCCAGCTTGTGCAAACGCTTCTCCGGCATCCATTTCGTATTGTTTCCATTGCTCATAATCTTTCCGGGTAAACCCTTGCTCTTTTAGCCATTGTCCCAGAGATGGTAAGCAATTTCTGCTATCCATCATATATTCTGTAAAATCTTTTTCCAAATGATGCTTCTGCATATCCTCATACATTTTCTGAATCTCAGGAATAATAACCTTATGATCCCACGGTGTATATATGTATATTTTCTTTCCTATTTTTTGTCCAGAACCTACGTGAATTGGGGATAACGCAGTAATCTTCAATGTATAATGCTTTAAATAATCCTTCATCCTTATACCTCCATGAATAATGCTTCTTCATATCGAAACACAGGATGTCTTCCACCAATAGACACATCATAAATATTTCCTTTAAAGCGTTTCTCAAAACATGATCCTGCCGCAAAAACAAACAGATCTTTTTTCCGTTTCCACTCATCCGCATATGAAGGCGATGCTATATAACCTGATCGTCTAACAAGATTATACGAGGCTCCCTCCATCGCCATATCTAATTCTTCTCCTTCGGGCAATGCAGAGGAAAGAAGCATATATCGTTTGCCTGTACCATTTAATCTTTGAAGCAACGGCTCCGGCATCTTTGTTTTCCGTAATATAAATTTACCAAGACCTGTATTTTTCTTTCCACCTATCCCGGTATATGACAGGGATTCCATTAATTCTTCCATCAACGCTAACGCCTGCGCATCCTGATATGCAACAATTACATACAGACCGCTTTTTTCTTTAAACAAAAATGTTCCGACACGATACGGAACCGTCTCTTCTCCATTCCGCACATCCGCTTTCGTCCGCTGTTGATATGTTCCCAAATCCTGCATCGGATCATCCATTATTTCCATCGTTCCATTAAGAAATGATTCCAACTTCTCCACCGGTAGAAATTTCATTTTTTTCATCTGCTTTTTCTTCTCGGAACGCCCCTTATCTATAGGCTCAATGTATATCATAGGTTTCGGAAGCATATATTGTCCTTTTATATAGGGAAATGCGTCTGAAAATAGCAATCTTCTTTCATTGATAACCTGATATAATTCCTTATGCTTATCCCATTTTAATGCCTCAATAAACAATGCCGAAAATAATTGATCTGCCCCAAAAGTATAATCACTTTCATTTAACATTCCCATTCCAAAATGAACTTCCGTTTGAAAATCCAATTTATAAATACTATATTCCATATTTTCTCCTCTTAACCACACAGTATTTCATTACACTGATCAAGTATCTCACCAGAAACTTCCCCAATTACCGATACAGCTTCCAGATCTGCGATCTTTACTCTGCCGTATCCACGAGAACCATTTCCACCAAGGTAATCATATTCAAGAAGCTCAAATCCCTCTTTTAAAATTTTGAAATCGAAAATCATTTTTTCCTCATCTTCCACCTCATAAATTAATTGTAACGGAAATACTGCTCCCCGCACTACGCGTTCAATCTGACGCGGATTCGCTACTGCTGTAGCTCTGGAAATACTATTTTCAAATTTTACTTCTGTTGCTCCCGTCAATCCGGCTCTTTTTAACTCATCCATATTTTCTAAAAACATATCCGTAAATAACAAACGGCTGGTTTTCACCTGTCCCTTTTTCGCACTTCCAAAAAGATCCGTCAAACATTCCGCATCATCATCCGGTTTTTCTGCCTTAAACTCATTATATCGTTTTGCCAACAGACTTCTCATTTTTCCCTTCAAACTGCTTCCCGGTATCATGGGCTGATTCGTTCTTGTGTCCTTAACCACCGGAGAATCCACAGCCCCTATCGCTGAAAACGCACTGGATCCTCCAATATGCATTCCTGTTACTACTTCTAATGTGCCACTAATTTCAATTTTTGCTAACATAATTTCTCCTCCCTTTACTCATCTTTTCCGCCGTAAAACTTTCTATACGCCACTAACGCTTCCATATACCGACTGAACAAAATATACTGCTTCCTGCTGTCCCCAATTTCATCAATATGAGTTAATATATCTGCTTCCTCCAACAATTCTCTTACCTTTGGTTCCCTTCCCGCAGAATATATGAAATGAATCTTCATATAATTGATTTGTCCCTTAATTTCTGCAGATAAAGTCTCCACCGGTTGATTCACCACCTCATTATAAATATCTGCCGTCATAGCAAGAAGGTTGCGAATCTTTGAAGTTGTTACCGGACTTACCTTCTTTCCTCTTTTATCGGTCTTGTTACATAACACCTGCATTACCTTTGCCGCCTGTTTCACATAGTTTTCTTCCGTTAATTTCATTTACATTTCCTCCTCTCCTCGATGCAAATATACATATAGATATATTGCTGTGATCAATTCACGTCGATCCGTTTCCGTCTGACTCCATTCATACATTTTTTTAGAAAATGTTCGGTATGCCTCTCGTTTTTCCTTCGACTGTTTTTCATCCGGTTCCATCCTCGACAATAAATACACATATCTCGCTACATTAATCTGCTCCTCTGTGTTCCGAAGCAAATCTGTCAGGTGATATAAAAATGCCATTCCCCGTTCATCATTCCGATCAAAATATGTACATATAGCCTCCAACTTTTCTCCCAGCACTTTATTTTGAAAATCCCTCCACTGGAAACTCTGGCTGTTATCCATCAAAGTAACCGCATTTTTACCATCCATTTCTTTGGATCTATCTTCCAATAATGCGACTTCGTCTGCCATGACATTCAGCGGATCCCCGGAATGGTATATACCAACTCCTCCTGAAATAGTCAGCGTACCCTGAGTAAATTGTTCCAAAGAATTTTTAATATCACAAAAAGCCGCAATCACATCATTCCAGGCACCTGCCAAAAATATATCATCACCACCCGAATAAACAATTACGGATTTACGTGCTCCACCCTCTCCAAAGACGCTGTCTGTCCCATACTGTAATATCTGATTAATATAACATTTAAAAAACAGAGATAACTGTCGAGATAGTGTTGCAGTCCGGGATAACGTCACATAACGTTCGTCACCACCATCCCTCTCAAATCCATGTACAAATGTTGTTCCCAGATTATCCACATCAGCTCTTAAAATACCAATTCGTTTTACCCCTGTTGCCTGCTGTGCCAGTTCTTCAAAAGTCTCTCCCGTAGTATAGTCTCCGATCCACAACTTTGACGCCACATGCTTCCCCGTATAGATATCGTTTTTGGTATAACTCCGCACATAGACATCCTGTTCCATCCGACGAATCAGCGACTCTTCCGAATCCGCTACCAGATATCTACCGCCGGGCAAAGGCAGGGCATTCTCTTCCGGAGCACAAATTACCGTAAAATATTTTTTATACAAAATATCTCTCGCCATTCTTTCTAGCGCAGTACAAATTGGACATTTTTCATCAATAAGTCTGGCAAGCCTTCTGCAGACGCTACATTCTCGTTCGCCATCACGTTTCCTCTGATTCAGCCAACGTATTGTATCCGCCGAATACCGATGAGACTTTTTGGAAGATATGATACGAGACATTTCCATATACAATGACGAATAACTTCCATTCGGTAAATTTCTAAGCGCATTTGCACTAGCTGGAGCATACCCACAAGCTACATACAATGATATATCATAATGTTCCAGAAGCCATTGATTGATCTGTACTTCATATTCCTTCAATATTTTCCTGACCCGATCCGTATTTGGCAAAAGCATGTAACAATGACCACCACCGGTATAAATAAGATTTGCCCTTGATAACGATAATTTTTCAAGCAATTCATCCACCAGATGTTCCATCATGATTTCCAGATAAAAGCTTCGAGCTCTTAACCCTTTTAATGCACCTTTAGATCCAATAGTATAAATAAACTTTTGTATTCCTGATATATCCATGGAATATAAAAGGAAAATTTCTTCCTCATAAGTATTTTGAGCTTCTTCAAATAATCTTTGACGATAATTTTTTTCCTCCACCATCTCCATATATTGTTCCACACAAGATGCCATTGCCGCTGTCATTTTCATATGATCATACAACGAAATATCTGCCAATTCTTTTTTCGATGTTGAGGAAGGAATATATGTCAAATTCGCTTCCAGTACAGATAACAATGAATTTAAATATTCTTCATTCCACTCCATCCCCAAAAGATTATCCGTAATATTTGCAATCACTTCCCGATAAAAATGATCACTCATCTTAACGGATTCTTCCGATGGATAATTAATGCCGTCCTGTGGATTCAACACCTGCATTGCATAATGAGATTTTCCATGATTCCCATTTAAGATATTAAATACACTGTCAAGAGGCATTGTTTTATCAAATCCATGCTCCATTTCATCTGATTCACGTCGATCAGAAAATGCAGCTACATTATCTGCAAAATACGTTATGTATGCACAATCATTATCCAGAATCTTTGCATTTTTCAGATATTTTCCATGATGATAACGAACACAATTTAAGATATCCTGATCCTGAATATCTGCTTCTGACCTTAAATATTCATATCCGCTTTGGCTATGATTCCGGCCATCTCCACTTCTATAGACAACTTTGCCAATATCATGCAGTAAACTTCCTATAATTAACTTAATTTGCCGATCTTTTATCATTTGCTTCCCCTTTCCTTTAATATTTTGATACATCCCATCCCAAGTGCTGTTTTTATTCCTACACCCGAATATTCTCCAAATCGAAATAACATAGTCGCGAAATTGGTCATAGTCTGTGTTCCACTCATTTTTATTGTTACTTTTCCAATAAATGCAGGAATCTTAACTCCTTCCAATGCAAAATTGACGCTTTTCAGATCATATCGAATAACATCCGCATTTTCACAAAGCTGATCTAAAGTATCAACATCTACCATTGCTTCACGTTCAACGGCCGCATCATATTTATTCATTAAACTCTGAAAAATACATCGTATATCGGGGTAGAATACATATTTACCTTGACTTTTAAATGCCGTCGGTGCAACAAAATGAATAGAGATATATCGAGAACAATCCTCATTGTAAAATTGATTCATTAATTCTTTATACGAAACTTCCGTGTAACTTTTTTGAATAATATGAATATTCAGATTTCTTTTTTTAATTTTTATACATTCAAGATTACTTAATGTATCGTGTAATATAATTTGGACTGCCTTTTTATTTAAGGCGCAAACAATCCAATACCAGTCTCCATCCCGATACTCTAAATGCTGTACATACGGATGTAATTGCGACATATGAAGTAAGCTTGCATATTCTTCCGGCAATAATTCCATTAGAGCTCCATGAAATAATGATGCCATCTGATATACAAGCTCTCCATCACAAGATAGTTTTAATTCCATTTTACCTACCATAAACACCCTCCCCACAATGTTTTATGATAAATATTATATCATTACTTTCTTGTTTTATCTACCTTTTTTTACAATCTTCCCTGCTGTCCATTCGCTTCTGCTTCTCCTAACAGATATAAAAATACCATTGCTCCGAGCTCTTTTTCATCCGACAAAATGCCATCGTACCACCTCCATATATCTGTTATCTCTTAAAATTAATTCTATATACTTTTATAACCCCTCCAAAATTACTATATTATGTTTTAATATCTCCGTTCTGAAAATACAAGTATATTTGTACAACTATATTTTATTTTTAGATCATAAAAATGCAACATCCACTGCAGACGCCCACTCTATTCCCCTTCAAACTCTCGGTTCCACATCCGGGTATCCAGAATCTCCTCATAAGCGTCTGCTGCCGCATCATACTCTGCCTCTTCCTCGATATCCTCCATCTCAAAATCATCATTTCCCAGATCGATCAGACGGAATACATAATATTCTGTAACATTTTCCACATCTGCCGGAATAACTGCTGCATAAAGTCTGCCATCCACTTCATAGATCTCGTCCACATAAAAATCCTTCTCCAGACCATCCTCATCTGTCAGTGTTACCATTGTCTCCTCAAATCCATAACTGCTTTCTTTCTCTGCCATATTAACCCTCTTTTCTGTTGCTATAATGATTTCTTTTAAAAATTAAACCCATTTTTTTAATAACCAAAACTTCCCACACCAAAAACTATAATATGCCCAGACTGTTTCTGATGTTTCGGGGTATTGAATATGATTTTTGGCTTTTAAGGGCCTTAATACCCGAAGCTGTGTCTGGAAATTGCCTTGTCACTAACGGCTT